>Ga0214917_10006621_pt1 | contig 11966 bp, 9 predicted proteins | sample LL_1208_BB_MetaG_FD_177983 | JGI IMG/M metagenome (GOLD analysis project Ga0214917, IMG submission 177983) | Freshwater microbial communities from Lake Lanier, Atlanta, Georgia, United States - LL_1208_BB | ecosystem: Environmental > Aquatic > Freshwater > Lake | place: USA: Georgia | collected...
TTCGGAGCCGGTGGCGATGATCACCGCTTGCGCTTTTTTGTTCAGACCCACTTCAGAAGGTTCGGCCAACACATAAGCGCCTTTGTTGATGGCGTCCAAACCGCTGGCGTCCTTGGCGGCGCTGTGACCTTTGGGCAAGTAGGGCAGGTTTTGGCGGCTGAGCAAGAGCGCGGTGGGGCGGTTGTCGTTTTGCAAAGCCACCGCCCATGCGACCGTGGTCTCTGCGGTGTCGGCGGGGCGCCACACATCCAAACCCGGGATCAAGCGCAAGGAAGCAGCGTGTTCGATGGACTGGTGGGTCGGGCCGTCTTCGCCCAAGCCGATGGAGTCGTGGGTGAACACATGGACCACGCGCTGCTTCATGAGCGCGGCCATGCGGATGGCGTTGCGCGAATAGTCGCTGAAGGTGAGGAAGGTGCCGCCGTAGGGAATGAAGCCACCATGCAGCGTGATGCCGTTCATGATGGCGGCCATGCCGAATTCGCGCACACCGTAGTTGATGTGGCGGCCACCGTGGCCATGCTCGTCTTTCACCACGTTGCCGGCCAAGTCGACGCGAAGATTGGGCGTGGATTTGGTGTTGGTCAGGTTGGAGCCGGTCAAGTCAGCGCTGCCGCCCAGCAGTTCGGGGATGGCGGCGGTGAAAGCTTCCAAAGCCAATTGGCTGGCCTTGCGGCTGGCGACGGTTTCGGCCTTGGTGTTGGCTGCGACCACCGCGTCGACCACAGTTTGGTGGAAATTCTGGGGCAAATCACCGGCCATGCGGCGCTTGAACTCGGTAGCTAAAGCGGGGTGGGCGGCGGCGTAAGCGGTGAACTGGTGGTTCCAGTGTTCTTCTGCCTTGTGGCCCTTGTCTTTGGCGTTCCAGTCGTCGTACACCTCCGCAGGCACGACGAAGGGTCCATGGTGCCAGCCAATCGCGGCGCGGGTCAGTGCAATTTCATCTGGGCCCAAAGGTTCGCCGTGGGCTTTAGCGGTGTCCACGCGGTTGGGGCTGCCTTGGCCAATGTGGGTTTTGCAGGCGATCAGCGTGGGCTTGTCGGCGCTGTGTTTGGCGGTGGCGATGGCGCGGCTGACTGCTTGCACATCGTGGCCATCCAAGGAGATGACGTTCCAGCCGTAGGCCTTGAAACGTGCGGGGGTGTCGTCGATGAACCAAGGCGTGACCTTGCCATCGATGGAAATGCCGTTGTCGTCATACAAAGCGATGAGCTTGTTCAACTTCCATGCGCCAGCCAAGGCGCAGGCTTCGTGGCTGATGCCCTCCATCATGCAACCGTCACCCATGAACACATAGGTGTGGTGGTCGACGATGCTGTGGTCGGGACGGTTGAACTCGGCAGCCAAGAGTTTTTCAGCCAGCGCCATGCCCACTGCGTTGGTGATGCCTTGACCCAAAGGGCCAGTGGTAGTTTCCACGCCGGGAGTGATGCCCACTTCGGGGTGGCCGGCAGTTTTGCTGTGCAACTGGCGGAAGTTTTTCAACTCGCTCATCGGCAGGTCGTAGCCTGTGAGGTGCAACAGTGCATAAATCAGCATGGAGCCGTGACCATTGGACAACACAAAGCGGTCGCGGTCGGCCCAATGCGGATGCTGGGGGTTGTGTTTCAGGTGCTCGCCCCACAAAGCCACAGCGATATCGGCCATGCCCATGGGCGCCCCGGGGTGTCCCGAGTTGGCTTGTTGAACCGCGTCCATTGCCAGTGCGCGAATCGCACTCGCCATTTGTTGGTGATTGGCCATGGGGGCTCCGTTCGAATTAGGGGTGTTAAAGGGTCGGCGATTTTAACCAAATCTTTTTTGTCCAAGACTAGGCGGCTGGCTAAACTGCTTTCATGACCCATCGCCCCATCTCCTTGAACCAACCGGCCCAAGCCATGCTCTTGGCTGCGGGGCGGGGCGAGCGTATGCGGCCGCTCACCGACACCACGCCCAAGCCTTTGCTGCAAGTGCGGGGCAAGCCTTTGCTGTGGTACCCCTTGAATGCTTTGGCATTAGCAGATGTAAACGCTGTGGTGATCAATACCGGTTGGCTGGGTGATCAGATAGAACCTGCATTGGGCATGCGTTTCACACCCACACCAGCCAAAGCGTCCCTCGCCTCTTCTTTGATGGCGCTGCAGTACTCCCACGAAGGCCGCGGGGCGGGCGAACCCTTGGAAACTGCGGGCGGCATTGTGCGAGCCTTGCCCATGCTGGATGATGTATTTTGGGTTGCTGCAGGGGATGTTTATGCGCCCGAGTTTGAATTTTCTGCCGAGGCTTATGAGCGATTCAAAGCCAGCGCCTGCTTGGCGCATATTTGGCTGGTGCCCAACCCAGCGCACAACCCCAGCGGTGACTTTGGTGTGTCTGCGGATGGTTTGGCGCTGAACCTGACCCGCAACGCGGGACACAAGCTGTTCACCTTCAGCACCATCGCTCTGTACAAACGCGCTTTTTTTGAAGCCGCGTGGTGCCCGATTCCTTCCGGCAACCCTGAGGGGTTGAAAGCGCCGCTGGCCGCCATGCTGCGCGCCGCCATGGACCAGGGTTTGGTCAACGCTTCTTTGTATAAAGGCTTGTGGGTGGATGTGGGCACGCCTGAGCGGTTGGCCCAGCTCAACGCCTGAACCCAGGGGTATGGGGCTCTGCCAGTACCGACAATTCGCACCCCCTCCTACAATCCCGCCATGACCTCTATTTACGCGCAACGCCGCGCCGCATTGGCCGCCCAATTGGGCTCTGGCGGTGTGGCCATCATCCCCACCGCCTCGGAGCGCGCCCGCAACCGCGACAGCGACTTTCCTTACCGCCACGACAGCTATTTTTATTACCTGACGGGTTTCACCGAGCCCCATGCTTACCTGGTGATCAACGCCAACGGCCACAGCACCTTGTTTTGCCAACCCAAAGACCTGGAGCGTGAAATCTGGGACGGCATCCGCTTAGGTCCCGAGGCCGCGCCAGCCGCTTTGGGCGTGACCCAAGCGCATTCGGTCGCCAAGTTGAACAAAGAACTGCCCAAATTGCTGGAAAACCAAACCACAGTCTGGTTCCCGTTTGCCACCCATGAGGCATTGACCGCGCAAGTGGACGTCTGGTTGACCCAGGTGCGCGCCCGGGTGCGCATGGGCGTGTCTTGCCCTTCTTCGCAACAAGACCTGTGCACGCTGCTGGATGAAATGCGCTTGGTGAAAGACGCGCACGAGCAAGACACCATGCGCCGCGCGGCCCGCATCAGCGCCCACGCCCATGTGCGCGCCATGCAAACCAGCGCTCGCATGTTGCGCGCCGGCCAAGATGTGCGTGAGTACCATTTGGACGCTGAGTTGCTGCACGAGTTCCGCCTGCACGGCTCGCAGTTTCCTGCCTACACCTCCATCGTGGCCGCGGGTGCCAACGCCTGTGTGCTGCATTACCGCGCCGATGTGGCGCCGATTCGCGATGGCGAATTGGTGTTGATCGATGCGGGTTGTGAGTTGGACGGTTATGCCTCAGACATCACCCGCACCTTCCCCGCCAATGGCCAATTCTCCGGACCACAAAAAGACCTCTACCAAGTGGTGCTGGCCGCACAACATGCGTCTGCGGCAGCCACCAAAGCAGGTGCTCGTTTCAACGACCCGCATGAAGCCGCGCTGCGTGTCTTGTCGCAAGGTTTGCTGGATTTGGGCTTGCTGACCCTAGCCAAACACGGTTCCCTGGACGATGTGCTGGAAAAGAAAGCCTATTTCCCGTTTTACATGCACCGCACCAGCCATTGGCTGGGCATGGATGTGCACGACTGTGGCAGCTATGTCGAGCCTGGCGAGGCCAACAGCGCGCCCGCCAAGGCCGACCCGCTCACTGGCGTCATGGTGCAAGCCCGCCCCAGCCGGGTGCTTCACCCTGGCATGGTGCTGACCTTGGAGCCCGGCCTGTACGTTCGCCCCGCCGATGATGTGCCTGAGGCATTTTGGAACATCGGCATTCGCATCGAAGACGACGCCATCGTCACCGCCACCGGGTGTGAACTCATCACCCGTGACGTGCCGGTGGAAGTGGCTGAGATTGAAACCTTGATGGCAAAGTAGTTTTGGGGCGCCTTAATTGGCAACGCGGTGTATGCTCGGGAAAATTTCCCGATGCTTTATGACTACTTCTTCTTTTCCCAAGCTTTTATCCACCTCCGCTCTGCTCTGTTTGCTCTGCCCCATGGCATGGGCCGACGTTGAGTTATGGGGCGGCAAGCCTTCCCTAGGCTTGGAATTTGAGCACCAAAAAATGGCCTTCGGCGCAGGCCACGCCAACTCCCTCACCTTGGTGCCGGGCTTGAAGTTTAAAGATGGTTTTATCCATAAAGTCGATGTGCTGATTGAAGGCGAGCGCGAAAACAACATCGAGGACGGCGTGAACGAAAAAGTGCATGTGAAGAAACTGGCACTTCGTTTGAGAAAAAACTTTGAGCTTGACGATGCATGGGAATTATTTGTGCGCGGCTTGGTGGGACGTGAGTTAAGTACCTTTGAAAACTTCAACTACAGCTACGTGGACACAGGTATCCATTACGAGCATGGCGCTTTTGGTTTCATGGCAGGCTTGCGTTTTCAGCGCACTTTGGACGGCACGGCTGGCCACGATATGAACAAATTTCGCTTTGGCCCTAGCTACGATTTCGACGCCCACCATGAAATCGAATTTCGTTTTGTACGCGCTTGGAATGTGCAAACCCGCAAGCGCGACAGCGATGCCTTGATCGCTGAGTACACCTACAAATTCTGAAGCGCATACGCGCCTAGAATCGGCACGGCTTGCCAGACACCCTGCTTCTGGCGGCGCTTGGAGTCCCTCATGGCCAGCCCACCCGTCCCCCTCACCGACCACACCAGCGCGCAAGCTCGCGCCGAATTGCGCCGCGCCGCCCTTGAATACCACGAGTTCCCCAGCCCCGGCAAGGTGGCGATCCAAGCCACCAAGCAACTGCTGAACCAACACGATTTGTCGCTGGCCTACTCGCCAGGTGTAGCTGCACCCTGCGAAGAAATAGTCAAAGACCCCAACAACGCCTACAAATACACCAGCCGCGGTAACTTGGTCGCGGTGATCACCAACGGCACCGCGGTACTGGGCTTGGGCGACATCGGTCCCTTGGCCGCCAAACCGGTGATGGAAGGCAAGGGCGTGTTGTTCAAAAAGTTCGCTGGCATCGATGTGTTCGATATCGAAGTCAACGAAAAAGACCCCGACAAACTGGTCGACATCATCGCGGCCTTGGAACCCACATTCGGTGGCATCAACCTCGAAGACATCAAGGCGCCTGATTGTTTTTATGTCGAGCGCAAGTTGCGCGAACGCATGAAGATCCCCGTCTTTCACGACGACCAGCACGGCACCGCTATCGTGGTGGGTGCGGCGATTTTGAATGGCTTGAAAGTGGTCGGCAAAGACATCGCCCAAGTGAAATTGGTGGCCTCAGGCGCAGGTGCCGCCGCATTGGCGTGTTTGGGCATGCTGGTCAAGCTTGGCATGCCGCGCAAAAATATTTGGGTCACCGACTTGGCAGGCGTGGTCTACGAGGGCCGCACCGAACTCATGGACGAAGACAAAATTCAGTTCGTTCAAAAAACCGACAAGCGCACCTTGGCCGAGGTGATCGACAACGCGGATGTGTTTTTAGGCCTGTCAGCTGGCGGGGTGTTAAAGCCCGAGATGGTGAAGAAAATGGCTGCCAAGCCGCTCATCATGGCGCTGGCCAACCCCACGCCAGAGATCCTGCCCGAAGAGGTTTTGAAGGTGCGAGACGACGCCATCATGGCCACCGGTCGCACTGACTATCCCAACCAGGTCAACAACGTCCTGTGCTTCCCCTATATCTTTCGTGGTGCTTTGGACGCGGGTGCATCCACCATCACCTCGGAGATGGAAATCGCGGCGGTGCATGCCATTGCCGAGCTGGCCCAAGCCGAGCAAAGCGAGGTGGTGGCTGCGGCTTACGCAGGCGAAACCTTGGCCTTTGGTCCCGAGTACCTGATCCCCAAGCCCTTCGATCCACGCTTGATGATGAAGATCGCCCCCGCCGTGGTGCAAGCCGCGATTGCCAGCGGCGTGGCGCAGCGCCCCATCACCGACATGGACGCTTACCGCGAGAAATTGCAGTCCCTGGTGTATGCCTCTGGTTCAGCGATGAAACCGATTTTTGCTGCTGCCAAACGTGGATTGAAAAAGCGCATTTGCTTTGCCGAAGGTGAAGACGAACGCATACTTCGCGCCGCGCAAATTGTGTTGGACGAAGGCTTGGCCAAGCCCACTTTGATTGGTCGCCCCGCCATCATTGCGCAGCGCATTGAGCGTTTTGGCTTGCGCTTGGTTGAAGGTGTGGATTACGAAGTGGTCAACGTGGAAGACGACCATCGCTACAAAGACTTTTGGCAGACCTACCACCAACTCACCGCTCGCAAGGGTGTCACGGCCCAGTTGGCAAAAATTGATATGCGCAGGCGACTCACGCTGATTGGCTCGATGATGCTTCACAAAGGTGAAGTTGATGGCTTGATTTGCGGCACCTGGACCACGCCTGACGCGCATTTGCACTACATCGACCAAGTGATCGGCCTGCGCAAAGGCATCAGCACCTATGCCTGCATGAACGCTTTGCTGCTGCCCGACAGGCAAGTGTTTTTGGTCGACACCCACATCAACTACGACCCCAGCGCCGAGCAATTGGCCGAAATCACCATCATGGCCGCCGAAGAAATGAAACGCTTTGGCGTGGTGCCCAAAGCCGCGTTGCTGTCGCACTCCAACTTTGGCAGCAGCAAGCATGCAAGCGCCGTCAAAATGGGTGAAGCCTTGGCCTTGGTGCAAGCCAAGGCGCCTTGGCTGGAAATTGACGGGGAAATGCATGGCGATGTCGCCATAGACACCCTCGCTAGGCGCAATCTTATGCCCTCCACGACTTTGCACAGCGACGCCAATTTGCTGGTTTTGCCAAATTTGGATTCGGCCAATATCGCTTACAACCTGCTCAAAACCGCGGCGGGCGGCAATATCGCCATCGGCCCGGTGCTTTTGGGCGCAGCCAAACCGGTGCAAATTTTGACGGCCAGCACCACGGTCAGGCGAATTGTGAACATGACAGCCATCACGGTTGCTGACATAAACTCAATAAAATAAGAACTTTAATGAGTGCAACGGCTAACTTAGCCTTGTTTTTTAACCCTGTTGACGCTGTAGCCAAGTCTGTCAATCCTTGCAAATTTGTCTGGCTTGGCGGATAATTCTCAGCTTAAACACTCGGGTTAACTCGGGGGAAGTACCTACTTTCCCACACTCAACTTAAGGGATTGCTGTGGCAACAGACCTGCCTCTTCGTACTGTCAAAACCAATATTGTTCAGTCTATCCGCGCCTTCAGCGTGGCCGATCTGCAATTTTCGGCTGCTCAACTGGGTTATCACTTTTTATATGCCAATTTGGCAGACGCCCAAAGCAAGCAAGACATTTTGGACATGACTGCCTTGCAGTTCACTTTTCCGGCCTTGGCCAGCAAGAATTTTGACGCCTTGTTCGACCACATGAGCGACGCCTTGCACAAATCTGGTGCACAGCCTGGCTTTGTTCTGGTGTTGGAACACATCCCTGCCCACGCCAAATTTGACAAAGAAGCGCGTGAACAGCTGTTGGACGTTTTCCGTGAAGCCGCCGAGTTCTGGGCAGAGCGCAAAATCTCTTTCCGTTGCTTCTATTCTTTCTCAGTCGCACGCGCTGCAGCCTTAGACCGCCCTGCTGACGCCACGCAAACCGCTGGCATCGATTTAGGCGAAGGCGAAAAAATGCCAACCGACAAACTGGTGGATGTCTCTCCCTTGGCTTTGCGCATGAGCAGTCCTTTCAACGCAGGTTACTGGCTGACAGCGGCTTAAATGCCCTCCAACCTGTCAAAAGCCCTGCATTGATTGCAGGGCTTTTTTCTTGGGTCGCTTATTTCAAAGCGCCAAACACTTTGCTGAGAATCCCGCTGCCGGTGCCTATGGGATCTTGACGAATCTTCTTTTCTTCCTCGCCAATCATCCAATACAAGCCATCTAAGGCTTTGCCGTTAACGTAATGTTCCAAGGACGCGTCTTGTGGTTTGACCAAGCCCAATTTCGATGCCTTGCCTGCCACCTTGCTAAATGGTTTTAGCGTCTTGCACGCTCATGGACTTCACAGCGCCGACCAAGATGTCTTTGGCCATGGGAACAACGTTTTCCGCGGCGCGGTTCATGCCCAAAATCAATTCATCGACTTTTTTGCCCTGACCCAGCTTTTTCAGCCAAACGGCGGCATCGTTCAAATAGCCCGGCAAAGCGATGCGGATGTTGTCGTTGCGCATAAAGCCATCAGTGACGCCCAGCAAACTGACCGCCGACAAAGCGCCTTTTTCCAAGGCGGCTTTCAAGCCCGTGGAGGCATCGGCGCCGGTAATGTCGTTCAAGCTGATGGCGTGAGCGGCTTGCGAACAAGCGGTCAAAGTGAGCAGTTGAAGGAAGCTGGTGGAATGAAATTCGCGTCGGTTCATAAGATGCGCCCCTAGTTTTAGAGGTCTTGAGTGCACATAATGAACAATAAAATTCTTAAATAGTATTCATTTATTCGGGTTTGCTGGTGATGACGCCGCCGCCCAAACACACCTCACCGTCATACAACACCGCCGACTGCCCCGGCGTGACCGCCCATTGATCCTGGGGAAAATCAAGCTGCATCTGGGCGTCGGGCCAAGACAAGGCACAGGCTGCGTCTTGCTGACGATAGCGGGTTTTGGCGTGGAACGTGCCCGCTCGGGGTGGGCTGCCCGCGATCCAACTCAGGTCATCGGCTTGGAGTTGGGAAGTCAGCAGCCACGGGTGGTCATGGCCTTGCACCACCCACAGGGTGTTGTGGTCCATGTCTTTGCGAGCCACAAACCAAGGCGCGTGTTCGCCGCCACCGCGCTGCGCGCCTTTTTCTTTGATGCCGCCAATGCCCAAACCTTGGCGCTGACCCAGAGTGTAAAAACTCAGGCCCTGGTGCTGGCCGATCTTGCGACCCGCGTCTGTTTTGATGGGGCCAGGTGCCTTGGCAATGTAGCGGTTCAAGAATTCTCTGAAGGGCCGCTCGCCAATGAAGCAAATGCCGGTGGAGTCTTTTTTACGGGCATTGGGCAAACCCGCCTCATCGGCCAAGCGCCGCACCTCGGTTTTTTCAATTTCGCCCACCGGAAACAAGGTCTGTGAAAGTTGCGCTTGGGTCAGGCGGTGCAAAAAATAGCTTTGGTCTTTGCTGGCGTCCACGCCCTTCAGGAGTTCATGCAAACCGGTGCCGGGGTTGTGGCGCACACGTGCATAGTGGCCTGTGGCGATCTTGTCCGCCCCCAAACGCATGGCATGGTCTAAAAACGCTTTGAACTTGATTTCGGCGTTGCACAAAATATCGGGGTTGGGCGTGCGACCAGCTTGGTACTCGCGCAAAAACTCGGCGAATACGCGGTCCTTGTAATCGGCCGCGAAGTTCACATGCTCGATGTCGATGCCAATGACGTCCGCCACCGCCGCCGCGTCAATGAAGTCTTGTTTGGTGGAGCAATATTCGTCGTCATCGTCATCTTCCCAGTTCTTCATGAAGATGCCGATCACCTCGTGGCCCTGCTGTTTCAGCAGCAGCGCGGTGACGGCCGAGTCCACACCGCCGCTCAGGCCCACCACGATGCGCTGTTTTTTCAATGCGTCACTTCAGTTGGCAAACGCGGCAATGCCGGTGATGGCGCGACCCAAAATCAAGGCGTGGATGTCGTGCGTGCCCTCGTAGGTGTTGACCACCTCCAGGTTCACCAAATGGCGTGCCACCCCGAACTCGTCGCTGATGCCGTTGCCGCCCATCATGTCACGCGCCATGCGGGCGATGTCCAGCGCCTTGCCGCAGGAGTTGCGCTTCAAGATGGAGGTGATTTCCACGCTGGCCGTACCCTCGTCTTTCATGCGGCCCAAGCGCAAGCAGCCTTGCAGTCCGAGTGAAATCTCGGTTTGCATGTCAGCGAGCTTTTTCTGGATGAGCTGGTTGGCAGCCAATGGGCGGCCAAACTGCTGGCGGTCCAAGGTGTATTGGCGAGCGCGGTGAAAGCAGTCTTCGGCGGCACCCAAAGCGCCCCAAGCGATGCCGTAGCGGGCGCTGTTGAGACAAGTGAACGGGCCCTTCAAACCCTGCACCTCGGGGAAGGCGTTTTCTTCCGGCACAAACACGCCGTCCATCACGATCTCGCCGGTGATGGAGGCGCGCAAACCCACCTTGCTGTGGATGGCCGGTGCGCTCAAGCCCTTCATGCCTTTTTCCAGCACAAAGCCGCGGATGGGGCCAACCGCGCCGGACTCGCTGACCTCTTTGGCCCAGACCACAAACACATCGGCCATCGGTGAATTGGAAATCCACATCTTGTTGCCACTCAATTGGTAGCCGCCCTTCACTTTTTGGGCACGGCTGGCCATGCTGGCAGGGTCGGAGCCGTGGTCGGGCTCGGTCAAACCGAAACAGCCAATCCACTCGCCGGTGGCGAGTTGGGGCAGGTATTTTTGGCGCTGGCCTTCGGTGCCAAATTCATAAATGGGCAGCATCACCAAAGACGACTGCACGCTCATCATCGAGCGGTAGCCCGAGTCCACCCGCTCGACCTCGCGGGCGATCAAGCCATACGCCACGTAGCTCAGGCCCGGGCCGCCGTATTCGGTGGGGATGGTGGGACCCAGCAAACCCAGTTCGCCCATCTCGCGAAAAATGGCGACATCGGTTTTTTCGTGGCGAAAGGCTTCGGTGACGCGGGGCAGCAGTTTGTCTTGGCAATAGGCACGGGCTGCCTCTTCGATCATGCGCTCGTCTTCGGTGAGCTGCTGTTGCAAAAGAAAGGGGTCGTCCCAGTGAAAGGCGGTCTTGGCCATGATTGCTCCGTTTGGCTGCTGTGCGAATAACCAGCAATGTTAATCCTTGGCCCAATGCCGCTTCGCCATCTCCACATACCAATCCAAGCAGCCAGGGTTGGCCATGGCGTCTTTGTTCAGTACTTTTTCTAGGGGTTGGCCCAGCATCAGTTTCTTGATGGGCAGTTCTTGTTTTTTGCCAGACAAGGTGCGGGGGATTTCCGCCACTTGGAACATCTCGTCCGGCACAAAGCGGGGGCTGAGCGCCGTGCGTATCGCGCCGCTCAAGCGCTTGCGCAAAGCGTCATCCAAAGTCACGCCTTCGCGCAGCACCACGAACAGCGGCATGTAACTGTCTTTGCCCAAATACTCCAAGTCCACCACCATGCTGTCCATCACCTCGGGCAGGGCTTCAATCGCGCTGTACAACTCGCTGGTGCCCATGCGCAAACCATGGCGGTTGATGGTGGCATCGCTGCGGCCGTAAATGATGGCGCGACCCTCGGGCGTGATCTTGAGCCAGTCGCCGTGCCGCCACACCGCACCCGCCTCCGCGCCAAGGTTGCCACCACCAGGTTGGCGGCCCACGCCTGGCGGATAAGTGTCAAAGTAGCTGCCCAAATAACGCTGGTTCTCGGTGTCGCCCCAAAAGAAGGGCGGCATGCACGGCAGGGGCTGGGTCACCACCAACTCGCCCACCTCGTCAATCACGGGTTGGCCTTGCTCATTCCATGCCTCGACACTCACGCCCAACAAACGGCATTGCATTTCACCGGCCACCATGGGCAGGTCGCGCAGACCGCCCACATAAGCGCCAGCATCGGTACCGCCGGAAATATTGCACCACCAAATATCGGGCTTGTTCACGCCTGCTTTGGCATACACCTGTTGAAACTGCGTGGTGCCCCACTGCTGCACCTCGGCGCTCAAAGGCGATCCGGTGGTGCCCAAGGCCCGCACGGTATGCAAGCCTTCAATGGCGGACAAATCGATACCGGCTTTCATGCAGTTGGCAAAGTAGGCCGCGCCACCCCCAAAAAACGTCACGCCCTCGGCTGCGGCGTAGCGCCACAACACGCCC
>Ga0214917_10006623_pt1 | contig 11964 bp, 10 predicted proteins | sample LL_1208_BB_MetaG_FD_177983 | JGI IMG/M metagenome (GOLD analysis project Ga0214917, IMG submission 177983) | Freshwater microbial communities from Lake Lanier, Atlanta, Georgia, United States - LL_1208_BB | ecosystem: Environmental > Aquatic > Freshwater > Lake | place: USA: Georgia | collected...
GACATCATCACCTGCACGAGCCCTTGGTCCTGCGCCGGGATGCCGACCTGCCGCTGGTAGCCGCCCATGAGGTTGACGTTCGGGATCGGCTGCACCACGGCCCGCTCGAGCGACCACTGCGCCCGGGCGATGTCGGCCTCCACCGCGCGGGGGCGGGCATTCGCCTGCACCACCGCCTCCTGCAGGGTCTTGAGGTCGAAGTTCGGCAGCCGGCGGAACAGGTCGCCCTCGATCTTGCCGACGTCCGCGCGGGGCAGGCCGATCGCCGTGGCGACCTGCCGACGGCCGGTCTCGATGAACACGGCGGCGTTGAGCAGGCGGACCTCGGCCCGGTCCCGTTCGATGCTCCAGAACAGCACGTCGGCTTTCGTGCCCTCGCCCGCCTCGGCCAACTGCCGGCCGATCTCGTACGACCGCTTGGCGATGTCCATCAGCAGCTGGTAGATCTCCATCCGCCGCTGGGAGACGAGCAGGGCGTAGAAGGTCTGTCGCACCTCGGCCAGCACGTCGTAGCGGGCCCGGATCAGTTCGTACTCGGCCCGCTGCACCTCGCGGAGCGCCGCCTGCTGCGAAAGCCGCAGCTTGCCCGCCGTCACGAGGTCCTGGGCCACCGTGCCGCTCCACTGGCTCTCGTTGCCGGCCATCTGCGGCGAGAACCCGGCGACCACGGGGTTGGGATAGAGCCTGGCCTGCACCGCCTTGCCGCGGGCCGCCTCCACCGCGGCCTGGGCGGCCCGCAGCTTGGGGTGATTCCGCTCGGCCAGCGCCACGAACTCGTCGAGCGTCTTGGGGGAGGGGCCGTGGGCCGCATCCTGCGTGGCGGCATCGATGAGCGGAACCGCCACGCTTTCCGGCCGGCTGCCGAGCGGCACGCCCGCCTCCGGCAGCCGCATCGCGTCCGCCGCGGGTGGGGCCCACTCCGCACCCTGCGCACCGGCGCACAGGCCGCCGGCGCAGACAACCGCCGTCGCGACGACCGCCCGCCACGGGCGGCGGCGGTGGCCCGCGGCGGGCCTCGGGTGCGGACACCGGAGAGAGGGGGGCGAACGCATGCGTTGGTCTCGGGGAACGTGGTCCGACATTCGCTGCATTCGGCAGACTCGTGGCGATCGCTTCAGCCGGATTCCTCCCCCGCTTCGGAATCGCGAACGCGACCCCCCGCGTCGCTGGTCGAATGGGTACATTGGGAGACCTGTTCCGTGCCCGGCGGCGGTCGCCGCCGTGGGCAGATCGGCGCGGGCAGATCGCCAGGGAGCACCTCCACCGCCGTGCCGATCCTCCGTGCCGACCATCTGGTGAAGACGTTCGGAGACTCGGCCGCCGGGGCGGCCAGCGTGGCCGCGCTACGGGGCGTCGACCTCGAGATCGAGGCGGGCGAATTCGTGGCGATCACCGGCGCCTCCGGGTCGGGCAAGAGCACGCTGCTGCACCTTCTCGGGGGGATCTCCCGTCCGACGTCCGGCGGCGTCCTGCTCGAGGGCGTGGATCTGGCGACGCTCGACGACGACGCCCTGGCCCGCGTGCGACGCAGGCGGATCGGCTTCGTCTTCCAGCGGTACAACCTGCTGCCGGAACTCTCCCTTCAGGAAAACGTGGCCCTGCCGTTGGAACTCGACGGCGTCGCCAGTGCCCGGGCCGAGGAGGCCGCGCTCACTGCCCTCGAGGCGGTCGGCCTGTCGGGCCGGGCGCGGCATCGCCCCGATGAACTCTCCGGCGGCGAGCAACAGCGCGGAGCGATCGCCCGGGCCTTGATCGCCGAGCCGGCGATCATCCTGGCGGACGAACCGACGGGCGCACTCGACTCGGCCAACTCCGGCCGCGTCATCGACCTGCTGTCGCGGCTCGTGGCAGACCGCGGTCAGACCGTGATTCTCGTGACCCACGATCCCGGCATCGCCGCGTCCGCCGCCCGCACGATCCTCATGCGGGACGGCCGCATCGAGTCGGATCGCCGGCATGGCCCGCCGCCCGGGGCGGCCGGAGCGACCCGGCAATGAGTATGGGCAGGCTCCTCCGTCGCCAATGGCGGAAGCGTCCGGGTCGGGCGCTGGCCACCGCGGCGAGCGTGGCGGTGGCCGTGGCGTCGGTCGTGGCCACCTGGGTGGCGGCCGACGCCTCGCGTGCCGGCTACCGTCGGCTCGCCGAGACGGTGGAGGGAGTGCCCTCGATCGACATCGCCGCCCGGGGTGGCGGCCGATTCGAGGCCGCCACGCTGCCCCGGCTGGTCGACATCCCGGGCGTGCGGGCGGTCGTGCCGCTGTTCTTCCGCCCCACGCTGCTCCGCGTCGGTGAGAAGCGGGTCCGCGAGATCGCCGTCGGGGTCGACGTCCCCGCACTGGTCGATGCCGGCCTGCTCACGCTCTCGGCGGGCCGAGCCTGCGAGGCCGCGGACGAACTCGTGCTCGACGCCTCCCTCGCGGAAGGGCTCGGCAAGCGCACCGGCGACGAGGTGATCCTGTTCGCCAGGCGGAGCATCCGGCGGATGCAGGTGGTGGGCATCGCCGACAGCCAGTCGCTGAAGTGGTTCGCCGAGGGGGGCGGCGTGGTGGTGGGCATCCAGCCGCTGGAGGAGATGTCGAATGCGTTCGGGCTGGTCGATCGCGTGCGGGTGGTCGTCGCACCGGGCGGCTCGCGGCCCGCGATCCTCGCCGCCATCGCCGCGAGGCTGCCCCCCGCCCTGGCGGCGGAGGTGCCGGCCGGCCGGGCGGGCATGGCGGAGGACATCCTCCATTCCGCGAACCTCGGGCTCGACTTCGTCACCGGCCTCACCCTGGCGATGGCGTTCTTCCTCGTGGGCAACGCGATGCTGATGAACGTCACCGAACGCCGCCGGTCGTTCGCGCTCCTGCGGGTGCTGGGTGCCGCCGGCAGGCAGGTGCGGCGGTTCGTGGTGACGGAGGCGGCCACCCTGGGGCTGGCGGGATCGGTGGTGGGGGCGGCGGTCGGACTGCTCGCCGCGGGCCCGATTTCGGCCGGCATCTCGCGGACGCTGCAGGCGCCGACCGCGGCCTTCACCGTCGATCCCCTCGTGATCCCGGTGGCCGTCGTGCTGGGCACGTGCGTCGCCATGGCCGCGGCCTGGTGGCCCGCCCGCGAGGCGGCGCTCGTCGAACCGCTCGCCGGGCTGGCCGATGCGCCGCCGCCCCCGCGGGGTGTCTCCGGACGTTTTCTCGGGCTGGCGTTGCTGCTCTGGGCCGTGGCGGCGGTGATCATGGCCCTGGTGGTGGGCGAACGGCTGCCGCCGCGGGCGGCGGTGCCGGCCGGGATCCTCATGATGCTCGCCTTCGTGGCCACCACGCCGGTCGTGCTCCCCTGGCTGTGCACGGCGTGCGCCCGCCTGATCCCCGGGCGGTTTCGCATCGAGCGGACCCTCGCGGTGGAGCAGATCATCCGGCAGCCGATCCGCACGGCGCTGACCACGGGCGTGCTGGTCGTGGCCGTCAGCAACGCCATCGGACTGGGACACGCCATCCGCGACAACGTCGACGACGTCCGCGGCTGGTACACCCGGCTGATGCGGGCCGACTGGATGCTCACGCACGCCGGGATGGTCAGCGGCGGCCTGACCGGTTCGGGGCCGCAGGCCCGCCTCGCCGAGGAGGAGGTGCGGTCGCTGCCGGGCGTGCGCCGGGTCGAGGCCATCGGCGTGGCCTCCGGGAGGGTGGCGGGCGGCGCCTGCGTGGTCGTGGCACGCGACATTCCCGCCGACACGCCTCTGCCCTTCGATCCCGTGGGGGCGACCGGGGAGGAACTCCGCCGCGCGTTCGACCGCGGCGAGGCGGCCGCAGGCACGCTCCTCGCCCGACGGGCGGGCGTCAAGCCGGGCGACGAGGTGGAGGTCGAGGTCTACGGCCGCCGCACCCGCGTGACGATCGCGGCGCTCGTCGTCGACTACACCTCCGGCGGGGCCTCGCTCATCTTGCGTCGGGAGGCCGCGGCGCGGCTGTTCGGGCTGGAGGCGGCCGACATGCTGCTCGTCACGGCGGAGCCAGGCCGGGCCGCGGGGCTCGCGGCTCCCCTGGAGCGGATCGCCGGCAGTCGCGGCATGCTGCTGCGGTCGTTCGCGAGCGTGCAGGCGTTCATCAACGGCATCGTCGGCGGCGTGGTGAATTCCCTGTGGGTGATCCTCGGCCTCGGGTTCGTCGTCGGCAGCCTGGGCGTGGCCAACACCGTCACGATGAACGTGCTCGAAAAGACCCGCACGCTCGGGCTGCTGCGGGCGGTGGGCATGACCAGCGGGCAGGTGACGCGGCTGGTGGTGATCGAGAGCCTCCTCCTGGGGATGGCCGGCGGCCTGATCGGGGCGGTCGGGGGCGTGTTCACGGCGCTCCTCATCCAGTTCGCCAGCCAGCCGCTGCTCGGCCATCCGATCCGGGCCTCCCTGCGTCCCGGCGTGATCGCCGTGAACCTCCTCGCGGCGGTGGCCGTGACGGCGCTGGCCGCCTGGATCCCGGCGCGACGGGCCGTCCGCCTCGACCTGCTCGAATCGCTCGCCGCCGAGTGAGGGGCCGCCGCGGGTGACGCGGGCCCCGGGGGCCGCCGGCCCCGGGGTGCCCCGTGCACTCCGGACCGCCGGACCGTGCCGCGCGTGCCGGTCGTAGGGGCGATGCCGGTCGGGCCCAAGAGGTGGGTCGGGGCGGGTCGAAGAACGCCTGGGGCGGAGTGTTCGCCGCCGCGGCCGCGCGTGACGTGGCCGGCAGACGGAGAAGTCGGAGGGTGCATCATGCAATCGCCTGCGCGGGGGTCCACGCGGCTGTGCTGGAGGGTCGCGGCCGCCATCTGGGTCTGCGGAACGGCCATACCGCCGGCGCCGGCCACGGAACTCTGGGGGGCCGGCGGCGGCCATGACGACGCCTGGGAACGGGCCGGCGGCTGCGCGGTGGCATCGCCCCTGGCCGACTCCCGACGGTCGTTCGAGGCCTACCCGATCGACCTCTGCGGCGGTGGCGGGCAGTCCCCGGCGGACACGACCGAGGCGTGCCCGGGGGCCCGCGAGGAGGAGCCCGTCGCGGCGGGCTGCTGCGACGCCATCGCCGACGGCCACTCCGGAAGACGGTTCTACATCACGGGCATCATCGGGGCCTCGTTCGCCACCCTCCAGAGCGGCGGCATCAACACGGCGGGGGACTTCGCCAACACCGGGCGTTCCACCGACAGCATCCTCACGGCCGGTGCCGCCGGCGGCGTGGCGATCGACCGCTCCGGCGGCCTGCTGCGGCTGGAGGTCGAGGGCCGCGGCCGTGACCTGCTCACCGGCAGCACCAACAGCTTCCAGCAGGCGACCCCGCCGTTCTTCTATGCCACCCGCGCCGCCGACGGCTGGTCGGTGATGGCCAATGCGTGGCGAGACTGGTATCTCACCGAGCGGCTGGGCTTCTACGGGGGTGGCGGCATCGGCGCCGGCGGCTACCGCCTCACGGTGGACGACGGCGTCGTGGCGGGCTACGGGCACGTCGGCGGGTTCGCCTGGCAGGTCGGCACCGGCACGACCTACCAGATCACGCGGCGGACGACGCTCGACCTGGGGTACCGCTTCTTCGACACGGTCACGGACGCGCTCCCGCTCACCACCGCGATCGGCGCCGGCGGGCCGGCCGGGAGCTACCTGTCGAACTTCTACGCGAGCGAACTGCTGCTGTCGATTCGCATCTACGAGCCGTTCCGCCGCTGACCGGCCGCACGACCGGCGGAATGCCCGGCGCCGCACGCGGGTGTCCGGTGCGGCTGTCTCCGGCAAATCCGGCCGCCGGCTGCGGGCGTCGACCGGGCCTCACGCCGCCGCGTAGCGTTGAGCGACGCAGGGATCCATGGGCGTCTTCCGGGTCATGCCACCCCGTGGAGCCGCCCCGCCATGCAGACCCTCCCCCAGGTCAGCTTCGACGATCTCCCCGTCGATGAACACGTCCGCGCCGCGGCGCTCGAGCACGTCGAGCGGCTCGAGCGGCTCCACGGCCGCATCACCGGCTGCCACGTCGTCGTCGCCCAGCCCCACAGGCACCACCGGGAGGGCCGGCTGTATTCGGTCCGCGTGGACGTCCGCGTCCCGGGGGGCGCGATCGTCGTCAACCGCGACCACCACCTCGACCATGCCCACGAGGACGTGTTCGTCGCGCTGCGGGATTCGTTCGCCGCGGCCGAACGCCGCCTGGAGGACCGGGTGCGACGGCTGCGGGGCATGGAGAAGCCGCACCTGCCGCGGGCCCGCGGACACGTGACGCAGGTGTTCCCGCTCCAGGGCTACGGGTTCATCGCCACCCCCGACGGACGCGAAATCTACTTCCACAGGAACGCCCTTTCCGTGCACGACTTCCAGGAACTCGACATCGGCTGCGACGTGTTCTACGGCGAGGAGGAGGGGGACGACGGTCCGCAGGCGGCCTTCGTGCAACTGGCCCATCCCCGGCGGCGCAGCCCCCACCGGGCGTCGTCCCGCGATGATGCGACGGGCGGGGAGGCATCGGCATGACGACCGCGCACGCCGACGTCCGGGCCGAGGTCGCGATCTCCGCCGTCGACCGCGGCGGCGACACCATCGTCCTGCCGGGATGCCTCACGCTCCCCGCGTCGGCCCTCGGGATCGTGCTCTTCGCCCACGGCAGCGGTTCGAGCCGGTCGAGCCCGCGGAACACCTTCGTGGCCGGCGTGCTGCACGAGGCGTGGATCGGCACGCTGCTGTTCGACCTGCTCACGCCGCAGGAGGCGACCGACCGGGCCAACGTGTTCGACATCCGGCTGCTGGCCGACCGGCTGCTGGCGGCCGTGCGGTTCGTGGCGTCACGGGAGCAGACCGGGCGGTTGCCGCTGGGGCTCTTCGGCGCGAGCACGGGCGCCGCCGCCGCGCTCGTGGCGGCCGCGGAGGAGCCGCGGGTCTCCGTCGTGGTGTCGCGGGGCGGCCGACCGGATCTTGCCGGACCGGCCCTCGACCGGGTGCACGCGCCCACGCTCCTGATCGTCGGCGGCGACGACGCCGAGGTGCTCCGGCTCAACCGGCAGGCGCTCGGCCGCCTGCCCTGCGAGAAGCGGCTGGCGGTGGTGCCGGCTGCGACGCACCTCTTCGACGAGCCCGGCACGCTCGCCGAGGCGGCCCGGCTGGCCGCGGAATGGTGTGCCCGACACTTCCAACCGACGACGAGGGGAGGGGAACCGTCATGATCGCCCACGGAATCTTCAACGACCGCGAGGAGGCGGGCTGGATGCTGGTGGAACGGCTGCGAGGCACGACCGTGGAGAAGCCGCTCGTGCTGGCGATCCCGCGGGGAGGGGTCGAGGTGGGCGCCGTACTCGCCCGCGGACTGGGCGCCGAACTCGACGTCGTGCTGTCCCGCAAGCTGCGGGCACCGCACCAGCCGGAACTGGCCCTCGGTGCCGTGTCGGAGGACGGCGACGTCTATCTCAACCACTTCGCCAGCGCCATGACCGACGTCGGCGACGCCTACGTGCAGGCGGAACGGCATCGGCAGCTCACCGAGATCGAGCGGCGGCGGACGCTCTACCGCGCCGTCCGCCCGCAGGCGGCCATCCGTGGCCGGTCGGTGATCCTCACCGACGACGGCATCGCCACCGGCGCCACGCTGATCGCGGCGTTGCGGACGGTGCGGGCGGCCGGCCCCAAGGAGATCATCGTGGCCGTTCCGGTCGGCGCTCCCGACAGGATCGACGCCATCCGGCCGATGTGCGACCGGGTCGAGTGCCTGATGGAGCCGGAGGCCTTCTGGGCGATCGGCCAATTCTACAGGCGGTTCGAACAGGTGCCCGACGAGCGGGTCGTGGAGCTGCTCCGCGAACACGGCCTGCCCGCCACCAAGTGGACGCGGCCGGCCATGGCCGGCCGCTGACCCCGGGCCTCAGCCCTTGATGACGCCGAGTGGCCGCAGCCTCGCCACCTTGAGCGACAGCCCGGCCCGATGGACGACGTCGACGACCAGGTCCACGTCCTTGTAGGCCTGCGGCTGCTCCTCCGCGAGCCCCTCGCGGCTGCGGCTGCGGGCGACGATGCCCCGTTCCCACAGCTCCGCCTGGATGTCGCGGCCGCGGGCGGCCTTGGTGGCGGCGGTGCGGCTCAGGCAGCGGCCGGCGCCGTGACAGGTGGTGCCGAAGGAGCGTTCCAGCGACCGCGGCCCGCCGCGGAGCACCCAGCTCGCCCGGCCCATGTCACCGGGGATGATCACCGGCTGGCCGATGCCGCGGTAGCGGGCCGGGATGTCGGGATGGCCCGCGGGGAAGGCCCGCGTCGCCCCCTTGCGGTGCACGCAGACGTCCCGGCTCGCGTCGCCGACCCGGTGCCGCTCGATCTTCGCCATGTTGTGGGCGACGTCGTAGACGAGCTCCATGCCAAGCGCCGTCCAGGGCTTGGCGAACACCCGCGCGAACACCTCGCGAACCTGCCACATGAGCAGCTGGCGGTTGCAGAACGCATAGTTGGCTGCGGCCCGCATCGCGCCCAGGTAGCGGCGGCCCTCCGGGCTCTCCACCGGGGCGCACACCAGCTGCCGGTCGGGGAGCTGGAACCCGTACTTCGCCGGGGCGTCGCGGAGGCTCTGGAGCGCGTCGTCGCACACCTGGTAGCCGAGCCCGCGCGACCCCGAGTGAATGAGCACGCAGACCTGCCCGGCGTGCAGGCCGAAGGCCTCGGCGGCGGCCCGATCCTCGACCCGATCGACCACCTGCACCTCGAGAAAATGATTGCCCGCGCCGACGGTGCCGCACTGGTCGCGACCGCGGGCCAGCGCCCGGTCGCTGACCTCCTCCGGGCGGGCCTCGGCGATGCAGCCCTCCGACTCGGCCAGAGCGACGTCCGCGGCGGTGGCCAGGCCGCGTCGCTCGAGGAACGGCACCCCCTCCAGCATGAGCGTCCGCAGTTCGGCCGGGGAGAAGACGTGCCTGCCCCCCTGCCCCACGCCGACCGGCACGTCCCGCAGGAGCTGGTCCACCAGCCGCACCAGGTGCGGCTCGACGTCGGCCAACAAGAGGTTCGTCCGCATCAGCCGGACACCGCAGTTGATGTCGTATCCGACGCCGCCCGGCGAGACGACACCGCCCGCCGCCGGGTCGGTCGCGCACACGCCGCCGATGCAGAACCCGTAGCCCCAGTGGATGTCGGGCATGGCCAGGCTGGCGGTCTGGATGCCCGGCAGGCAGGCGACGTTCGCCACCTGCTCGGCCGCCCGGTCGCTCCGCAACTGCGGGATCATCTGGTCGTCGGCGAAGATCAGGCCGTCGACGAGCATGCCGGGACGGTAGGACCTGGGGATGCGCCAGGTGCAGTCGTCCACCCGCTCCAGCGGACCGGTGAAGCCGCGGTCGAAAGACGGGACGGTGGCCATCGGGGTGACCTTCCGGGGGGATCACGGGCGGGAGCACGGGGAGGATCGGGCCGTCGGGGCGACGCCCTGCGCTGCCGGCGGCGGGGGCATCATATCCCCCTCTCCCGCGCGCCGGCCCGGGGCTCCCGTCCTCAAGCGGCCCGTTCCGAGCCCGTTCGTCGGCCACCGCCGGCCCGCGGCGGCGGGCCGCTGCGACGCTGACGCAATTCTCACGATTTCTGCCGGTGGCGCCGGACGATGCGCACGGTAGCGTGATGTTCAGAGGAATGAGGTGCCGCTCTGCGAGTCCGCACGCTGTTCATCTCCGACGTGCATCTGGGCTGCGGGTTTTCCCGCGCCGAGGAGCTGTTCGACTTCCTCGGCCGGCTCGAGCCCGACGCCCTCTACCTCGTCGGTGACATCATCGACGGCTGGAAGCTCCGGCGCAACTTCATCTGGACCGACGCGGCCAGCTTCGTGATCCGGCGCGTGCTCGGCATGCTCAAGCGCGGCACGCGGGTCTACTACGTGACGGGCAACCACGACGAGTTCCTGCGCGGCTTCTCGCCCAACACCTTCGGCCACATGGAACTGGCCGACGAGTTCGTCCACGAGACGGTGGACGGCCGCAGGCTGCTCGTGATCCACGGCGACTGCTTCGACCACCTCACGCGGCACGCGCCCTGGGTCTACCACCTCGGCGACCGCGCCTACACCCTCGCCCTGCACGCCAACGCCTGGGTCAACGCCGTCCGCCGCACGCTCGGCTACCCCCACTGGTCGCTGAGCGCGACGCTCAAGAGCCGGGTGAAACAGGCGGTGAACTTCGTCAACGACTTCGAGCACTTCGTCGTCCGTCACACGCGGCTGTCCGGCTGCAGCGGCGTCGTCTGCGGCCACATCCACGTTCCCGCGATCCGCCGCATCGACGACATCGACTACTACAACTGCGGCGACTGGATCGAGCACTGTTCGGCGCTCGTCGAGCACCTCGATGGCCGAATGGAACTGGTGGGGCTCGACAGCTTCCGCGGCCGGCCCCGGCCGGCCACGGAGGAGCCGTTGCCGGCGGCCGTGGGCGTGGCCGACGCGTTGGACGCCGCCGGGGCGTGGCCGCCGCGTTCTTGAAGGCGGACTCCGGCCTCACACGTCGACGATCAGCATGGCTTCCCAGCCCCCGGCGGTGGGAACGACCGAGAGTTCGTGCTGCGTGATCGCCTTGATCTCGTGGGCCAGCACGTGGCGTCCGGGGGCGTAGGGTTCGCCGCGGGCGGTGGCGTGGAGCCCCGTGGCGTCCACCGTCACGTCGAACTCGCGAAAGAGCATGCGGCGGAGTTCGAAGGCGGCGTGGAGTTCGCGCACCCAGTCGACGAGCAGCCAGGCGGGGTCGGTGCCGGCCACGTCGAACCGTTCCTCGTGTCCGGGGCGGACGCGGATCTGCTCCAGGTCGCCGGCGATGATCGTGAACAGTCCGCGGGCGGCCTCGGCCATGAGCTGGTCGAGGGACGGCGCGGTGACCCGCAGCCCGAGGTCGGCCGTGTGGGAGAAGATCTCGTGCATCACGTCGCGTGCCGCCGCTCCGGTCGCCCCGGGGCGCGACGACCGTCCGTCCGCCGCTCCGGGCATCGTCCCACCTTCTGCCACCCGACGCTACCATGGAGGGGTGGCCCCGCCGCGGTCGCCCGGGCAGCCCCACCTTTCCGAGGACACCCACGATGCGTCACCGTCTCCCGCTTCGCCCGATCCTGCGGTCCCGAGCGGCGGCCGCGGTCCTCGCCGCGTCCCTCGGGCTGGCCACGGCCACCCTCGTCGCCGCCACCGAGCCCACGCCGCCGCGGGCGGGCGTGACGCAGCCCCGCACCGGAACGACCAGTCCCTTCGGGTCGGGCACGATCACGCACCGTTCGGACGGCACGAGCAGCCAGACGCGGCCGTTCGGCTCCGGGTCGATCACGACGGAACGCGGTCGCGACGGCCGCACGGTGACCGGCCACACCCAGAAGTTCGGCAGCGGCACGATCACGCACTGGTCGGACGGTTCGACCACGCAGACGCGGGCCTTCGGCTCCGGCACCCTGACGACGGAACGGGGACGGGACGGCCGCACCGTCACCGGCAACACCCAGCCCTTCGGCAGCGGCACGATCACGCATCGCTCCGACGGGTCGAGCACCCAGAGCCAGCGGTTCGGCAGCGGCACGCTGCAGCGCGACCAGCCCGGCCGCAGCCCGGGAATGTCGGGCCGCCGGTGACCGCGGACACCGTCCCCCGAAGCTCACGCCGACCGACCGCGCCGCCGGCACCCGCTCAGCGTTCCAGCCGCTTGAGGGCCTGCAGCGCCGCGATGGCCTTGTCGGTGCCACCGAAGGCGCCCGACACGCTCTTGGCGGCGAGCAGGTCGTCCATCGAGATGCCGCTCGTCCGGGCGGGCTTCACGGCCGCCTTCGGCGCGGCGGCCGTCGCGGCCCTGCCACCGGCGCGTCGCTTCCGCAGCGGACGGTAGCCGGCCGCCTTCAGGGTCATCGACACCTGGGCCGGAGCGACGACGACCCCCTCGGCCGCGAGGATCTTCACGATCTCGGATGGCCGGGGCCGCTCCCCCTTCGCCTTGATGATCCCCGCCACCTTGCGAATCAGGTCGGCCTTGCTGGTGATGGCGTCG
>Ga0214917_10006624_pt1 | contig 11963 bp, 9 predicted proteins | sample LL_1208_BB_MetaG_FD_177983 | JGI IMG/M metagenome (GOLD analysis project Ga0214917, IMG submission 177983) | Freshwater microbial communities from Lake Lanier, Atlanta, Georgia, United States - LL_1208_BB | ecosystem: Environmental > Aquatic > Freshwater > Lake | place: USA: Georgia | collected...
GATGGACTTAATGAGCAACGCATGCGTGAAGCAATCGATGCAGTAGCCAAGAACAGAACAATGATTGTGATTGCCCACCGTCTTTCAACCGTGGTTGATAGCGACCAAATCATCGTTATTGACCAAGGTAAGGTCATCGGAGCTGGCACCCACAAGCAACTGCTGAAGTCAACGCCTCTTTACCGAGAACTTGCTGGAACCCAGATGCTCAGCTAACTCTCCCTTTTGTCTGCGGTCGGGTCTAGTCTTTAACCACTAGAACCCAAATGGAGACAAAATGACTAAGCGAAGCACAATTGAGAAACTAGCTGTCCCGATGTTCGTATCCGGCATCTTGGCAATGCTCGGATCGACGTTCATTTCCCTAGGAGCTGCCGCGAACGCGACTAGCCCAGTTCAATACAAGCAGGTGACCATGACCTACCTGTCCACGGGCTATAGCGCGAGTGACAGCAACTGCGGTTCGGCTCAGAGCTACTACGGTTACTCCACCAGAGACAGCTTCAGGGCCAGGTCCTCCAACAGCTCTAGCAATCAGAAGACCTTCCTCTGCACCGCTACCGTTTATGTAGTCGATGAAGTGACTATTCCTACCCCAAAGCCTGTTCCTACGGTCACTGTTATCTATGAACAGCCGGTTCGCCCAACCCCTACATACACCCCGAGGCCAACTGGAACCCCAAGACCAACCCCGACCTATACGCCAACCCCAACTTTCACTCCCACCCCGGTTCCGACCTTCACACCTAAGCCAACCCCTAGTTTTAGGCCTATTTTCACCCCAACTCCAAGGCCAACCCTGCCAATTCCTTCAACACGAACACCTTAAGAGCCATTTTCGTGAGAAACTAGTACTCAGTGCGTTTTCACGCGACGGATCTAGCAAGGAATGGAATTTAAGTGAAGAAATTAGTCATGCCGATCACTATGGCACTCGTTGGTATTTTGTCAGTTTCTTTGATTTATGTGAACTTAAACTCCAATACACCAACTACATTGAAGATGCTTCGCATTGACGACGTTGACCATGTCGACGGTGATATTGTTGATCTTGGAACTGGAACTGAATCCGTAGTTGTTGACGCTCGCCCAGATGACCCGAAGGCTGTTGTTGAGGTTACTGGAGACTCAGGTTTCGAAGTTGGCGAAAACAAACTTGAAATCAAAGTAACTGGATCAGATAACAAGACTTCACAGGTTTACACAATCACTCTTGTTAAGCCTGAACTTGCTGGTTGGTGTGAAACTAACGCTGAGTTGATTGGAAACATCCAAGGCGCCTGGGAAGAAGAAGTCATCTACGAATTGCCAGGTTATGCAGAACTAGAGAAGTATGCCGCAGACATTAAGGCCAACCCTTCTTGCTTCACAGAAGATTTGGTAGAAGAAGTTAACACTAACTACTAAAGGTCTTTGGTTTTACAAGTTACGGCTACAACGCTGAAGCGTTTATAACGTTCTGAACTAACATTGCTCTAGTCATTGGCCCTACCCCACCTGGGTTAGGAGATAGATAGCCTGCGACTTGTGCAACAGCGGGATCAACGTCTCCTACTAAACCTGAATCAACTCTCGTTATTCCAACGTCAAGAACAGCTGCACCTGGCTTTATCCATTCTGGTTTAACGAAGTGTGGCGAGCCAAGGGCGGCAACAACAATGTCCGCTCTCTTTACTGCATTAGGAATGTCTTTTGATTTTGAATGCAGAAGTGTGACTGTTGCATCCACTCCCTTTTTGTTTAGCAATAAACCGAGTGGGCGACCAACGGTAATGCCTCTACCAATGACAGCAACCTCTGCTCCAGTGAGCTCAACCTGGTAACGCTCAAGTAGTTCAACGATTCCTGCTGGAGTGCATGGAACGGGTGATTTCATCTCGTCAACTCCAGCAAGCACTAGTTTGCCTAGGTTGATTGGATGTAATCCGTCTGCATCTTTAGCTGGGTCAATTAGTTCCAGCATCTCATTGGTATCAAAACCAAACGGTAGTGGTAACTGGATTATGTATCCGGTGACATCTTTCGCGTCGTTTAGATCTTTGATTGCTGCTTTGACATCGGAGATACTGGCAGATGCTGGTAGGTCAATCCTGACAGAGTGCACACCAACTTCTTGGCAGTCTCTGTGCTTACCAGAAACATAACTGTGTGAACCTGGGTCATCTCCAACTAGAAGTGTTCCTAGCCCTGGGGTGACGCCCTTCTGCTTTAGTTCAACAACCTTTAGTGAAAGCTCTGCCTTTATCTGTTGGGCAGTTGCAAGGCCGTCTAGAACAATAGCGTTCAAGGCTTTACCAGTTCTCTAGGCCGCTGTATAGCGGGAAGGCTTCAGTTAGCTTGCGAACACGATCACCTAGAGCGTTGATGTCTGGGTTCGGCATCAGAACAGAAGCGATGATGTCAGCGACCTCGGTGAATTCAACATCTCCAAAGCCACGGGTAGCTAGAGCTGGAGTTCCAATACGAACACCAGATGTAACAAGAGCTGGTCTTGGGTCATTAGGAACAGAGTTACGGTTCACTGTGATACCAACATCGTGCAGTAGGTCTTCAGCAGTCTTACCATCGATTGGTGAGTTACGAAGATCAACTAGTACTAGGTGAACATCAGTTCCACCAGTTAGAACATCTACTCCGTTGGCTCTAACATCCTGCTGCATTAGACGCTCAGCGATGAGCTGTGCTCCACGAATAGTTCTTGCTTGTCGTTCTTTGAATTCTTCACCCATGGCTGCTCTAAAGGCAACTGCCTTCGCTGCGATTACGTGCATCAGCGGTCCACCCTGCTGACCTGGGAAGACAGAAGAGTCAATCTTCTTAGCGAACTCTGCTTTACAAAGAATCAAACCTGAACGAGGACCAGCTAGAGTCTTGTGCACTGTTGTTGAAATAACATCTGCGTAAGGAACAGGGCTTGGGTGAACACCAGCTGCAACAAGGCCCGCGAAGTGAGCCATATCTACCCAAAGCTTTGCTCCGACTTCATCGGCAATCTTTCTGAACTCTGCAAAGTCAAGATGACGAGAGTATGCAGACCAACCTGCGATTAGAACCTGAGGTTTTACCTCGTGTGCTCTAGCTCTAACAACATCCATGTCAATTAGGAATGATTCTGGATCTAGCCCATAGGCATGACCCTCATACATCTTGCCGGAGAAGTTCAACTTCATACCGTGAGTTAGGTGACCACCGTGAGCTAGCTCTAGACCTAGGATTCGATCTCCTGGGTTGGCAAGTGCCATCAGAACTGCAGCGTTAGCGCTGGCACCTGAGTGAGGTTGCACGTTAGCGTGCTCTGCACCAAATAGTTCTTTAGCACGGTCACGAGCTAGGTTCTCGGCAATGTCAACAGCTTCACAACCACCGTAGTAACGCTTACCTGGGTACCCTTCCGCATATTTGTTGGTTAGTACTGAACCTTGCGCTTCAAGGATTCCTCTAGAGACAAAGTTCTCTGAGGCAATCATCTCTAGGAAGTTGCGTTGACGATCTAGTTCAGCTTTTAGAACTGCAGCAATCTCTGGATCGGTTGCTTCGAGCGGATCATTGAATGTTGATGGCAAATTTGACACTTGGGAACTCCTATATTGGCTTGAACGGATTGGCCCAGGCGCACGACCAAAATGCCTTCGCTCCCTGATGGAACCCCATCTTTAGCGCCAGTTGCGATAAGGCAATTCTATAACCACCGCCCCTAAGCGGAGATGAACACCAGTGAAAACTAGGATTATCGCTCTAAACTTGAGCCTATGACTAAGCCATTGAACCACTGGGTGCTCACCTTTGTCTGCGAAGACAAGCCAGGCATTGTCCATGCCATCTCTGGAGCTATAGTCGCAGCCTCAGGAAACATAACCGAGAGCCAGCAGTTCACCAGCGCGGAGACCGGTAAGTTCTTCATGCGCCTTCAGGTTGAGGTCTCTGCCAGCAAGGAAGAGTTCTCGAATCAAATTGCTGGAGTCGCTGAAACCTTCAAGTTGGACTGGCACCTGGATGAGGTTGGTCGCAAGCTTAGAACCCTAGTTTTGGTGAGTAAGAGTGCTCACTGCCTAAATGACTTACTCTTCAACCAGCGCTCAGGTCAGATTCCTATTGAGATTCCAGCTGTGTTTAGTAACCATCCAGACCTAGCTGAACTAGCTGAGTTTTACGGAGTGAAGTTTGAGAGCCATGGAGTCCCCGATGCCGCCAGCAAAGCTGCCTTTGAGCACATGCTCCGTGATTACATCAAATTGGCTGACATTGAACTAATCGTGCTTGCCAGATTCATGCAGATCCTAAGCCCAGAGTTCTGTGCTGACTTTGAAGGCAAGATTATTAACATCCACCACTCCTTCCTACCTGGCTTCAAGGGTGCTAACCCTTATGCACAGGCACACGCTCGAGGCGTGAAACTAATCGGCGCTACCGCTCACTTTGTTACTAATGAACTTGATGAAGGTCCGATTATCGAGCAGAACGTGGTGAGAGTTGATCACGGAGACTCTAAGCAAGAGCTTGTTGCTATTGGACAGGATGTTGAGTCGAAGACCCTCGCCCAAGCGGTTAGATGGTTTGCCGAACATCGAGTATTACTCGACGCTGACAGAACAATCATCTTCCGCTAGAACGAGGGTCTTTTCTCCTCTAGTGCCTGCGTCTTCTAGTTTTCATCTGAGAGCCAGCAGCAACGGATGAAATAGCTAATGCCACTACAGCTAGACCAAGCGCAAACAACCAGGTTTGCTGCTGAGAGTTAGTTACCAACACTTTCTTATTCCCCTCTTGAACCAATTCCTTAGCGACGGTCTCTGGTTTGACTCCAGGCTGTAGCTCTTTAGTTGGAGAAGTTGAAATTTCTACTCTGGCAGGCGGATAGCTAATCACTTCCTCTTCGGGAGTTACGGTAACTGTTCCTCCAGTTGGAGTGTTGGGGGTAATAGTTTGATTCACGATTTCATCAGGAGTTATTGTGACGAGATTAGAAGCTACTGCTTCTGCCGGTCCAACGTTCGAAGCACTATCTGAAACTGAGTTAGCGGCTAACGTTACCTGAGTTGTTCCAACACCACAGTTGAGTAAAGTGATCTGCCAGCCAAGCCCTGTTCTTAGCACCGAGTAGTTCATTGCACAGGTTTGTGCTGTTCCAGAGAAACTGAAGTTAGCGGCACTCATTCCAGTTACCGGTTCTTCGCTATCAAAGACCCAGGTCGGTGTTCCAGCAGCTCCTGGCTCAGTCACATCAAAGACGTGAATCACTGGGGCGCTTGTGTCAATCTTTGTTGTGCTGGTTTGATTCAGCAAGCTAGGTCCAATGTTTCCAGCAGCATCTATTACAGCTGATGAGTTCAGCACCAAACCAGCAAGGTGACCATCAAGACAGCTTCCGATTGTGATTGTGTATTGGCTACCTGATCCAGTCATCGACTGAATGGCACAACCATCACCTTTCACATTCCAGTCCACATTGTCTGCTGCCAAGCCAGTCACCGGTTCGGTGAATGTTGCTTTGTAGACAAGGAGACTGTTAGAGCTAGCTTGTTTTACCAAGGTATCCAGTTCAGGAACAGTCCTATCAAGAATGATCGGAGTAGTCGAGACTGGCCGAACTGGACCGATTGCGTTACCGGTTACTGTATCTGCCTTTAGCGTCAGGCTTATAGTTCCATCCTGGCAACCGTTTACCTTAGCGACATAAGTAGCTCCAGAACCTGTAAGGGTTGAAACATAGCAACCAGTTGCGGTTCCTGAGATGGTGAAATCATCTGCAGTTAGTCCTGTCACAGACTGACCGAAGGTGATGTTGAAAACCGGTGAAACAGCATTGCTAGGAGAAGCTGGAGTAGTGAATGAGCTAACTGCTGGACCAAGGTTATAAGTGATGCTCGCTGTTCCGTTGCCTGACTGGAAGGCAGAGTAATAAGAGACTGCGTTGAGTTTTGTGGTGTTCACATAGCTTGAACCACCGCCACCACCGCCACCATCTACTCCTGTTGGATCGGTATCAGCACCTCCACCGCCACCACCGAAGTATCCGCCTCCACCGCCACCACCACCGGCAACAGTTGAACCAGGTGTTGTGGCTGATCCACCAGCACCACCCTGGCCATTGGCTCCAGCAGAGCCGTTGGTAGTTGCTGCGCCAAATGATATTCCTCCAGTTCCCCCAGAAGATGGAGTTCCACCAGAACCACCAAGACCCTGTCCATTACCTCCGGCAACACCAGTTGGGCCACCGGCAGAACCACCAGTTCCACCAACCCAACCACCGGTTCCTCCACCACCACCGGCAACAGCAATGCGATCAGCTAAAGCTGTGCTTGTTCTAATGTCGGTTGCACCTCCACCTGAACCTTCATCACCGTGACCAGAGCCTGCTGCTCCTCCACCGTTGTATCCGCCAGCTGCACCATTACCTGATGAACCCTGTCCGCCAACATAAACGTAGAGACTCCCTGTTGGCAGAGCCTTGAAGGTTGCGCTGGTCTTTGAACCATTACCTCCACTTCTACCTCCTTGCGCTCCAGAGAGTGAGATGTTCATGGTTCTGATATCCGCAGGCGGGCTCCAAACGTAGTAGTCACCTGAGTATGGGAATGTGATTGTGCAACTTGTTTTACTTACGTTGCAGGAAGGTGTTGGAGTTGTTGCCTGAGCTTGAACTTGAGGAACAACTGCCAACCCGATGATTAACGAGAAAGCACTGGAAAGAAGCATTGGTCTTAGCCAGTTAGATTTTTTGTGTTTATACATGCCCCCAAAGATAGAACTCCAACACATTTCGTGCTGGAGTTTTACACAGGCAAAACTAGTTGCTGTTATTCACAGTTAGCTAAGGCGTGCCTTTAGGTTTTCTGCAAGAGTTGCCATGAACTCGTCTGTTGTTTGGTAAGCCTGACCGCTGCCAACAAGAGCTGCTAGATCCTTAGTCATGTGTCCTGCTTCAACAGTCTTGATAACAACATCTTCTAGGGTCTCAGCAAACTTTAGAACTTCAGGAGTGTTATCTAGCTTTGCTCTGTGCATAAGTGCACGAGTCCAAGCGTAGATAGAAGCGATTGGGTTAGTTGAAGTCTTCTTACCTGCCTGCCAGTCACGGTAGTGACGGGTAACAGTTCCGTGAGCAGCTTCAGCAAGAGCAGTCTTACCATCAGGTGTGGTTAGCACTGAGGTCATTAGACCAAGTGAACCAAAGCCCTGCGCAACAGTGTCTGACTGGACGTCACCGTCGTAGTTCTTACATGCCCAGACGTAGCCACCTTCCCACTTCAAAGCAGCAGCAACCATGTCATCGATTAGACGGTGCTCATAGGTCAAACCTGCTGCTTCAAACTTTGACTTGTATTCTGCATCGAATACTTCCTGGAAAGCATCCTTGAATGCACCATCGTAGGCCTTCAAGATGGTGTTCTTAGTTGAAAGGTAAACCGGGTAGTTACGAGAGAGACCGTAGTTGAACGATGCTCTAGCAAAGTCACGGATTGAGTCCATGTAGTTATACATACCCATTGCAACACCACCGTGCTCTGGGTAATCAGCAACAGTTAGAGTGGTTGGCTCTGAACCATCAGCTGGTGCCCAAGTCATTGTTACTCGCCCTGCACCTGGCACCTTGAAGTCAGTTGCCTTGTATTGGTCTCCGTGAGCGTGACGACCGATGATGATCGGCTTAGTCCAACCAGGAACCAGTCTCGGCACGTTAGATATGATGATTGGCTCACGGAAGACAACACCGTCAAGGATGTTGCGGATAGTTCCGTTAGGTGACTTCCACATCTTTTTCAAGCTGAACTCTGTTACTCGAGCCTCATCAGGCGTAATCGTTGCACACTTCACACCAACACCGTGGGTCTTGATTGCATTAGCTGCATCAATGGTGACCTGGTCATCGGTAGCATCTCTGTGCTCGATAGATAGGTCATAGTATTCAAGGTCAACATCTAGGAAAGGCAAGATCAAAGAGTCTTTGATGTTCTGCCAAATAATGCGAGTCATTTCATCGCCGTCAAGCTCAACGACCTTGCCGACTACCTTGATTTTTTCCATAGTGGTGCCTTCTGATTTAGTGGTGATTGGTTATTACTAGCCTAGACGAGAGAATCCCGCCAAGCCTTATGCATCTTCGAGAACTTACCTGTTCCAGCAATCAACTTAGCTGGGGTGTCATCTTCTATCATCTGACCGTGCTCCATAACTATCACTCGGTTAGCGATAGATACTGTGGATAGACGGTGAGCGATGATGATCGCAGTTCTACCGGCCAATAGTGTCTGCAGTCCTCTTTGAACCATACGCTCACCTGGGATATCCAGTGAGCTGGTTGCCTCATCGAGGATTAGGACCGTTGGGTCAGCAATAAATGCTCTAGCGAATGAGATCAACTGTCTTTGCCCTGCTGAGACTCGACCACCACGCTTATTCACATCGGTGTCATAGCCATCAGGCAGGCTAAGGATGAACTCGTGAGCACCGACAGCTTTAGCTGCATTCTGGATCTCTTCAACAGATGCACCTGGTTTACCAAGTGAGATGTTCTCAGCAACTGAACCGCTAAAGAGGTAAGCCTCTTGGGTAACCATTACTACAGCTTTTCGTAGGTCATCATCGGCTAGTTCTCTAAGGTTCACACCATCTAGTTCAACTGAGCCCTTGGTTGGGTCATAGAAACGAGAGATCAACTTAGCCATGGTTGATTTACCAGCACCGGTAGTTCCAACTAGCGCAATAGTCTGACCAGCTGGAATATCTAGGTCAAAGTTTGGTAGCACTACCTTACCGTTGGAGTATGCAAACTGAACATCTCTAAACTGCAGATGCCCCTTTTGTGCTGCAAGCGGGGTTGGGTTCGAAGCCTGTGGAACAGAAGGTTCTTCTTCTAGAACACCGGAGATCTTCTCTAGAGCTGAGTTAGCTGACTGGTATGAGTTATAGAACATGGCAATGTTTTCCATTGGCTCATAGAAGCTTCGTGCATACAAAATACAAGAGATCAAAATACCGATACCAAGATCGCCCTGCATTACTCGCCAGCCACCCCAGAGCAAAACAAATGCAACTGTGATGTTACCGATCATGATTAGACCTGGGTCATAGATACCGAAGAGCTGAATTACCTTCGCATTGACTGAGCGGTAATCCTCTACCAAGCCCTTATAGGTCTCTTCGTTTCTCTTCTCCTTGCGGAAAGCCTTAACTGCACGGATACCTGTCATGGTCTCAACGAAGTGAACAATCAACTTCGCTGAGGCAACTCTGGTCTTGCGGTAGTTGATTCTGGTGTTGACCTGGAACCAGCGGGTTAGGAAGAACAGTGGAATGAAAGAGACCAACATGATCAGGAATGACTCTGGGTCAACTGTTACCAGAGCAACAGCGGTGAAGGTCATAAACAACAGACCTGCGATCATCTCGTTACCACCTGAATCAAGCAGTTCCTTCAATGAGTCCATGTCAGATGTCTGTCTAGCGATAACACGGCCTGAGGTATAGGTTTCGTGGAATTCGATGGACAGTTTCTGAGTGTGAGCAAATAGTCGCTTACGTAAACCAAACATGATGTCTTGGTTTACTCTCGCTGCAAAGCGAAGGAAGTATGCAATGGTGACACCGGCTAGCAGTGAAGCTAGAACATAACCGCCAACAATCCAATACATCGGATCCCAGTTACCTTTTTGGGCTTCTGGAACACCCTGGTCAATTAGCAAAGCAATTAGGAAAGGACCTGAAACTCTAAGAGCCTGACTAGTGATCACCAATGCGAGGCTGATGAACAGTCTGTTCTTGACTGGGCTAATAATCTCGCCCAGTAGCTTCATCGAGCGTGCTCGGATGCGCTTCTGTTCTTCTTTATTTAGGTGAATCTTCTCTTCGTCTTTTACGCCCTGAATGCTCATTAGTTGTTCACCTCAATCATCTTTCCAGCGGCATCGAGGCTGCTAATTACATACCTGTAGTGCTCGTTGGTAGCCAGCAGTTCACTGTGCTTACCAACGGCGACAATCTTGCCGTCCTGCAATAGAGCAACCCGGTCAGCTAGCTGAACAGTTGAAGGACGGTGAGCAACAATGAGGGCTGTTGTGGCCTTTAGCACTGTTCTAAGGGCATCTTCAACCATTGCTTCAGTATCAACATCTAGAGCAGATAGCGGGTCATCCAAGACCAATACTGAAGGCTGAGCAGCAACTGCTCTAGCTAGCGCTAGTCGTTGTCTTTGACCACCTGATAGTGAAAGTCCTTCTTCACCGATCTTGGTATCAAGACCATCTGGTAGTTCATAGGCGAATCCGGCTTGAGCAATGTCCATTGCCTGATCAAGTTCTTCCTGTGTGCTATCTGGTCTACCGAGCAATACGTTTGAACTCACTGAGTCAGAGAACAAAGTGGCATCTTCGAAGGCCATTGCAATACGTGCTCTGAGGTCTTCTCTGGTGAGGTCTCTGATGTCAACACCATCAAGCTTGATTGAACCAGAAGTGACTTCGTAGAGTCTTGTTGCAAGAGCAGTCAAGGAAGTCTTACCGCAACCGGTAATACCGATTAAAGCAACAGATTCACCAGGTTGGATTTCTAAGTTGATGCCGTTTAGGAGATCTGGTTGATCTTCTGGAGCATCTGCATATCTAAAGTGCACATTCTCGAATACCAGGTGACCCTTAGGTTCGGTAATCTGCTTTGGCTCTTCTGGATCAGCAATATCAACCTTGGTATCGATTACTTCGAAGAAACGCTCAACGGCTGTCCTTGCATCGATGGTCATTGACAATAGGAAACCGATTGAGTCAATTGGCCAGTGCAGCACACGGGTAGTCAAGATGAAGGCAGCTAGCACGCCAGGGGTGATATCTCCCTGAACAATTTGCCAAACACCGATGATCAAACATAGACCTAGAGCAAAGTCAGGAATTGTTGAGAAGAAGAACCAAAGTCTTGAAACCATCTTGGCTTTCTTCAGTTCTGTCTCTCGAAGCTTTAGAGCATCTTGAGCAAACTTTTGAGTCATGAAATCACCGCGGCCGAAAGCTTTTAGAACACGAACTCCGTGAACGCTTTCTTCAACAGCTGTTGCTAGGTCTCCCGCTTGGTCCTGGCTCAATCTTGCGGTGTCGTGGTAATCCTTTTCGAATCTGAAACCAAGAATCCAAAGTGGGCTCATCATTACAAAGAACACTGTCGCCAGAATCCAGTTGAATGAATAGAGCACGATGAAACCAACAACGATTGTGAAGATGTTGGCAACTAGAAGCACTAGACCAAAAGATAGCCAACGACGAATCATGCTCAGATCTCCTGTGACACGAGAGAGCAACTGTCCGCTAGGCCACTTGTCGTGGAACGCTACCGGTAGATCTTGAAGCTTTGCGTAGAGAGTCTTTCTAAGACCTGCTTCAACATGTGTTCCTGGAGTTAGCACCAACCATCTTCTAAGAAGAACCATGATGGCTTCTAGAAGACCCATGCCAAGAACTGCTGTTACTGCCAATACCAGCATGGTGAAGCTTGGGTTGTCCTTTAGTTGGTCAACCAAGTTCTTTAGGAACTGAGGAATAGCAAGGGCGAACATGTGGCCGAGGATGGCGGCGACGGTGCCGAGCATCACTCTAGGTAGGGCACTTTTCGCGTAAGGAAAGATCCTTAGGAGCGTGCCGACGGTGCCAAGTTTTTTCATCTAATTAGCTGCCTAAATCTCAAATTTTAGCTTTGTTATCAAAGCCTTTCAGTTTATCCCGAACCATTAGGCTATATCCGTCAAACACCCAAATTTATCCCACAAGGAGCTAATGCAACATGGCACGCCACGGTAAAGTCTCAGTAATCGGTTCAGGGTTCTATGGAACCACAACAGCACAGCGTTTAGCTGCGTATGACATCTTCGACACAGTCGTTTTGACCGACATTTTGGAAGGTAAGCCTGAGGGTGTTGCCCTAGATATCAACCAGTCTCGCTCAATTGAGGGCTATGAGACCAAGGTTATTGGCGCTACCAC
>Ga0214917_10006625_pt1 | contig 11962 bp, 24 predicted proteins | sample LL_1208_BB_MetaG_FD_177983 | JGI IMG/M metagenome (GOLD analysis project Ga0214917, IMG submission 177983) | Freshwater microbial communities from Lake Lanier, Atlanta, Georgia, United States - LL_1208_BB | ecosystem: Environmental > Aquatic > Freshwater > Lake | place: USA: Georgia | collected...
CAGACTGGGTTTCACTTAACCTAACCGTATTTGAAACTGCCCCATTCGCCGTCTGCGCCCCAGAGACAGAAGAGTCAAACTGCGCATCCTCATCTATATCTGCTCTAAAAACCGCCTGCGCCGCCTGCGTGTTACTTACTCTTATTGATTCTGCAATTGAACTTAATAAACTTGCTACCGCAGATTCTGTAGAACTAACCCTGACCGTCTCACTTATTGCCGAAACAGCCGTCTGTCTGGCCGACTCAGTGCTACGCATCTCAACCCGATCTTGGAAAGAACTAACCAAAACCGACGAGGAGCTAACTAAGTCATAAGCCTCTGCTCTTTCACTTATTGCCGCAGAGAACGGAATACTTGCCTGATTTGTATCTGATACCCGTACCTGCTCACTAATCGAACCGTTGGCAGTTTGTACGCCAGATACTGCCGCATCTAACCTTGCCGTCTCTGCTATTGCCCCAGTTGTGGTGTATATCGCCGCAACCGTATCACTCAGTCTTACAGTTTCACTGCACTGACTAACTGCTGTCTGTCTTGCCGCAACCGTTGAATCGAACTGGGCATCTTCATCTATCTGCCCATCAAACGTTACTCTTACAGAATTACTGTCACTAAACCTTGCTGTCTCACTGACTGCATGAGATGACGTTCTGGCGCCGGCCTGAGAATCTGAAAGCCTGACGGTGTCCGCTACATCTTCGTAGTAGACCGACATCCCCCATCCGGCTTGACCCCATGTGCCGGAACCCCAGCCGCCTACCGACATTCATCACTCCGCAGCGGCTAGTTGTTCCTCATCAAACCAACGAGAATGCGCCTGCCCTTCAGCATCCGTCCACGACATCAGATACTGGACGTTGCCATCTTCATCTATGCGCAAAGCTTCTACTGGACCTTGAGGCGTAGCAACATTCAACTTGACTGTCTCGCCCTTCTTAAACTTGGTAGCCATAGTGATTCCTTAATTAAACTGCATCAGCCGAGAAGGTATAGGTGACGTTCAGCGTATCGCCGTTGGCCACAGTCTTATCGCCGCCAGTAAAGTCGCCTTCCGAGAACAACACGCCCGACGTACCAGACGCGCTTGATGCCAAAAACGCACCCGCAATCGTGGTGGTGTTGTTAATGCTAAACGTAGCTGGGCTAGCAGAGTTGTCAATCACAGATGGATCAGCAGTAGTCGCCGTACCAAACGTCACCGCCTTACGGTTGCCAGAATAGTTGGTGTCTTCTGTCCAGCCAGCATGAGAAGGCAACGTATCGCCTGCAACATAAGTAGTCCCCGATCCTGGGCCAGTGATCAGGCCAAGATACCAAACAGCGGTATATGCCGAACCTTTAAAGTATTTGGTGTTCAAGTCTTGCAGACCCTGATTCACAACAAGATTAGGGAACGTGTCCTCCCACTTTTTCTTGCCGTCTGGACCAAAGCACTCAACCTTAAAAACACCGCCAAGCTTCACACGGCCATCACTTACCGTAGATCTTCCTACGCCAGCCTGAACGGTTTCGCCCAATTTTGATTTTGCAATATACATAGGAACTCCTTACGTTATACGAATGATCGCCGCCGTTGCCGTGTCGGGCGGTACTTCAATAGTAAACTTGGTCGTAGTCTGTTTGTCAGACCCAAAATCCAAAACCGCTATCGACTTGTTGCTCACGCTCGCGTTGTAAATTAACGCGCCCCGCGCCGTAAATGACGCCGGATCCCACACCACATTGTCAAAGCTGACAAAAGCAATCAGCCCTGACGTAGACACCGACACCCCCGACAGCGTTTTACCGCCTGCCGTATAGCCTGTACCAGTGATCTGGTTCGTCGTGGTGTATTCCGTCGTGTTCTCGTCCAGCGTAGCAAGCGCCGTATACAGCGCAATCTTCAGCGTGTTCGTTTCAAGATTATGCTGACCCAGCAGAATCTCTTTCTTAAAGCTTGTGGTCAATCCTTGACGGAGCGCCATTACGTCACCTTAACCCTAAGCTGGCCAGAACGATAAGCGTCTTGCCTTTCGAGGCCGTCTCCAAGACGTTTCAGCTGACCCATAGCTTCGTTGTACTTGGCGTCCACGTTCTGAATAATATCGACCTCGCCCTTCATAAACAGGTACGCCTCACGCAGCGAACCGTACAAAAGGATCGGATCAAAGTTATCACCCAGCCAAGTTGTCTGAGCATCCACAATAGACTCTGGGTAATAGTAGTAGTGCATCTCAACGTTGTACGCCTGATTGGGTGTCGGACCCAGAATGAACGTCAGCTCGTTAGTAACCGTGCCATTCGTTACTGTCGGGCCAAAGATGGCGTAGTACAGCGGCAGCCCAAGATCTGTCGGCGTGGGATACGCCTCACGGATAAAGTTCACATCCTTATCTAACAGATAGTGGTACTGGCCGTCCTGATCCTCGACCGCTAGCGAGTACACCGCCAAGAAGTCAGCTGGGGCAGATAGATACTTATTCTCCGCTGTCAGCAGGCCGGTAACGTTCCGGCGCAGCGCAGGGATTTGCACAGAGTTGTATACCCGCGTCTCCGTCTGACGGATAAACGTGTCTATGTACGTCTCAAAATCTGAGTCGTAATTCTCGGTATACGCCTGAATAGCGGCTTTTAACTCTGTGTAAGTCATGTCAGCCCATCTTCCCGCTGATCTTGCGACCCTTAGTAGCAGCACCGTAACCACGCATCTCACCAACACCGTATGGGTTGATTGGCTTGTAGTTGCCTTTGCTGATACCGCCGACCGACGGATTGATCTCATTCAGCACGTTCGCACCAGGCGTGTACTTGCTGTACGTATCAATGCTGGTCTTGCCGCCTTCCATCGTGTGCGGTGGGGCATATACTTCTGCGGAGCCAACTTCCTTCCCCTGCTTTTTCATCGAGAACTTAGCCATTATTTACCTCTCGAGTTGCCACGCTGATTCATAGCACGTGCCATGTTGCGCCCGTATTTTTTCATGGCTTCGCCTGTCACGCCACCTTTTGCCATGTTGTGCATACGCTTTTCGTGGCTTTTGACCGCCTTACCGGCAATCGCTTTCATCTTGCTAGTATCCATTCTGAACTCCTACGTTGTTAATACGGTTACGCTATTTACTACCCCCGGCACCGCCAAATTGTTCGGCGTCAGTCCAGCATCGTTAGCCCTAGATCCGCCTACCGGATACCAACCCCACTGAATAATCCTGCTACCGCCGCCTGGATAACCTGTCTCATCTTCCGCAGGCCCAGTATTAAACTTCGTCTGTATACCGGTATATCCCGACTGTATATAACTTACATCTGGCCGAGGTTCCCGTACAGCTTGAGGATCATTGACCGGGTACATACCAAGACTTAACTGCGGCTGGTCAGGCTCAAAACATGTTTGGCATACTTTAATTTTTACATTTTTCGTTTTAATGGTCAGAGTTTTTAACTCTTTCAGCATATAACGAAACCCACACCGATCACACTCGGCAATACTTTTTTTGCCAGAAGCGTATTTGCTCGGCATTAAGCAGCCTCCAGTACAGTTGCAGCAGTTTTCATACTCTGCCTAATTTCTTGCAGTCCGGTTCTAATCTGTAACCTTTTTTCCCAAACGCTGTCTGGTATTGGATTGTCTACTCTGCCAAACTTTTTACCATGTTCATTAAACAATGGATACTGTAAAGCTAACTCAATTTGAGATTTTTTAACTACAGCGTAAGGCAAAATTGCTTCAAAAAACTTTAATGCGTTTTCGTTACGCACAACCCATGTGTATTGGACAGCCCAACGGCGCGTATTTTCTTTGCGCACATCAGAAACCTTAACATTCCCACCAAATCGTTCTTTCACCAGCTCAAGACATTCAGTACTTGTTTGTGTCAAAGTGGCGTGCAGTGAAGTGCGTTTGCCACGAATACATCCTGGCATATTTGACAATTCAACAATTACGCATCCCTCACCATCAAAGAACCCGGCAATCCATGCAAGCAACAGCTCATCCTTATCAAATGGGCTTTTCATACATCACCTGTAAGTAATCATCCGTGGCACCAAACGATCCGGCGCTTTCTCACGATCCTCGCCCGCAGCCAACTCCCAAGCCTCGTCATACTGCTGTTTCAACATTGATACGCGCTGCAACGCATCCGGCAGCTTGACTGATAACATGTATGCCAGTCCTGCCACCAGCGCATTCTGGAAGCGAAATGGAATATCTTCCACGTTCGCACCGTTGCCGGCGTCATACATCCTGCGCAGCCGCCAGTACACAAAGTAGTAGTACGGAGACTCTTCCGTTCCCTGATCCGGCGAAGGCCAGACGTTAATCTGAGGATACAGAATCTCACCGTCCGTAGTCTGCCCAGACCGGCGGTTCACCCACACCTGAATCGGGCGCCCCTGCGTTAGCTTGTTTGGGATAGTGGAGTAAGTGGATATCGAGATCCGGTTAATGTTGATATCAGTCTGGTTGGCAATAGAGCTAGGGAAAGTACGAATAACGTGTTCAAGAAGATCAACGGTATCGACAGGAAGGTCATAGGTTATCTGCCCCTGCACAAGCGTTATTTGTCCCTGCTCAATCGTCCACAGGTTAATGCCACGGTTCGCCCACTCCGTCAGCATGAAGTTCAGGCTACGACGAGCGGTACGGAAATCATAGCCACTACGCAGCTCAAGCCCGCAGCGCTCAAACGCCTCTTCAATCAGGTCATTAAGAGTCGGGTTAAAGTTAGTAGTGGTGGTTGTTTCAGCCATTTTTAAGCTCTCGTTCTTCCACGAATTGCTATGCCATCCGCACGGGCAGAGGCAGACTTAACTTTACCGCCTTTTTTGTAGCCTTCACGCTTCATCATTGCTTTGGGGTCAAGCTCTGCCCCCAACTGTAATTCTTTCCTGTCCATTGAACTACCGGCACCGGAGCTACCGCCAAGACTGTTTCCCTTTATTGGTGACCATTTACCAGTCTTTTTGTCGTGTATTTCTACGCTGTCAGCAGATACTGCTTTGTTTTCTTTAACATCACCACGCGGTGCACGGATTAACTTTGTGCCTTCTGGATAATCTACATTTGGCTGGTTAACAGCCGTCCAATACTTTTTCTTCTTCCCGCCTTCTTTTGGCAATACATAGTCTTTTTCACGGATGTCCTTTATTTCTTGGTCACCCCTGATATACCGCTGGACATAGGCAGTGTCGGTGGAATCACCGGGGCTAAACCCATACACTGCATTCTTCGCCTTTGGCATTACTTACTCCTTGCTGCTCGCATGTTGTCCACTAAGTTTGGATATGGTCTGCCAGCAGCCTTAGCCATTGCTTTAGCACTAGCCTTCTTCGCGGAACTTAGCTTCTTAGGCTTACCCAATCCCTTCGGGCGAGGCTTATCCCACACCTCGCCGCCCTTCTTGTAGACGGTCACCGGTTCGTTTCCGTCCCGTTTCTTGACCTTCCTAATGACTGCTGGGCGTACGGCGCCCATCCCGCGTGATGGCATCATATCTAGCCTCTATCAGCAATACTTCTTCGTCTTGCCGCCGCCTGCCATTTTGACCTGCTCTGCTTTAGTCTTGCCTTTGCGAGCAACACCATCAGCCGATTTGTGACCAGCAGCCAAACCACCAGCGGCCATCATCTTTCTTACTCTTGGCAAGGGCATAGGGCCAGGATTGCGGGGGCCGCCATCTCTAGGACCAGAGCCACGAGGCCCAGCAAGAGGACGTGAAACAGGATTAGCAATCGGAGGGGCAATAGGCCGTTGACCCATGCCACCCATCGCCATCTTCTTGACGTTGCCGCCCTTCTTCATGCCAGCCTCAGCCATCTCGTGCTTCAGCATAGACTTAGGAGCGCCCTTCTTCTTCATGAACGACACTTCCTTTTTAACCATTGCTTTTGACTCTTTCATCTCGCCACCTTTTGCTTTCTTGGATATACCAGCTTCGGATAGGCCAATAGCAATGGCCTGCTTAGGGTTTGTTACCTTTTGACCGGACGAAGACTTCAGCTCGCCCTTCTTGAACTCGCGCATCACGCGGCCAACTTTCATCTGCGGATTCTTCATACCATTCTCCCGCGTGTCTTGCCTTTGGTAGCGCAACCGTCCGCCCGCTTAGAAGCAGACGATACCTTGCCGCCCTTTTTCATTCTCTGTGGCTGCGCCATAGCCGTCGGTTCAATATTGAATGTCTGATTAACGCCAGACTGAGGCTGTGTCGTAGACGCTACCGGCTGGTTGCCATAGAAAGGATAAGTAGGCTGTTGAGGCTGAGTAGTCATGCCTCCATCTGCATATCGCTTTTTCATACCATTTTCCCTTTGGTTTTGCCCCGAATAGCGCAGCCATCAGCGCGTTTAGAGGCAGATCCAACACTGCCGCCAGCAGCTTTCTTGACCGGCTTTGATGTTGGCAAAGGCTTCGCACCCTTAACAGATCCCATATCAGGATCAACTGGCGGAGTACCTACCTCTTCCGTGTAAATTTCTGCTTCGCCAGTATCCCCTTTAGGGCGGCGAGAATCTTGTTTGGCCATTACAGTACCCTCCGTTGCGACTCAATCAACTGATCTATCTTTGTCTCCAGTCGGTTGAATCTTTGATCAATATGGTCAGTGATGCGGTCTACTTCTGCCTTGGTCACATTATCCCGAGCAATTTCTTCACGCGTCTTGTTCAAAAGAATCGTGATACGTGACAGCTCAGAAAACTTCTCATGCGCAATGTAAGCAAAAAGACCGGTAAACAGTGTCAGACCGCCAGTCCAAACATATGACATTTCCATACTCAACACTTCCATTTTTCCAAATAAGTAAGTAATTGTTTGGCTCGCTCGGAACTGTCATTTACGTTTCCAGCCGCTAAATTACATTTCCCACAAAGCAAATCACGTACTTCGCCAGTATTGTGATTGTGATCTACGCAAGGACGATCTGCTTTATATCCATCAATTTGAAATTGAATTCCACAACAAGCACATTTACCACCTTGCGCTAACAGCTTTTCTGCAAATTGCGCAGCCGTTATACCGTATTTTGCTGGTAAATTATATTTACGCACGTCAATACGCATACACACCCGACACGCATAACTTAGTCCTGATTTTTGGTTTTTTGCTTTATTAAACTGTGAAGGCGGTTTGTACTCCCGACATTTGCTGCATCGGTAGTGTCCGTCCTCATTGGGGGTTTTAGCAACACGCCCCCAATCCCGTTTAACACTCAGCATTTCCACGTCCTTAAACTTTTATTAATCCGGCTATTCGGATCGTTCGCGGTTTTTGCAGATGTCAGCTTTTTCTTCATACCTGACATCCTGGCGCAAAACGATTTTTTCCTTGAGCCGCCTTCCGGCTGGGGAGGTTTCAAGTTCATGCCTTGCGCTTTCGCGGAGGCACGTCCCTTGGCGTTCAATCCACCTTTGGGATTCTTTCCCTCTTTCCTCTGCCATGCCGGAGACTTAGCCATAAAACACCGTTGCTTTTGCAGAGGTTGGGAGTGTCACATGTACATCCGTCGTAAACAAAATACCCTCGCCGGGGATTAGCAAACTAATAGGTTGCGTACCGGTTCCAATATTAAATCGCAGGCGAATAGTCCCACCGGACCCGCCGTCCCGAAAAATAATGTCCCCGGCTGTTCCACCAGAAATGCACTGATAGGCTTTTAAGCGAGTACGCTCGGACACCATAGTGCCCGTAGCTTCTATGTGAGCCGACTTAACGTCTGTTTGCATCATGGTGATGCCTCCTAATTAGACGCTCTGCTGACCAACCAGCGGATCTTGCACAAAGTAGATTAAGTAACCACCAACAGTACCGCTGCCCGCTGCGTTGCTTGATGCGGTCACATACGCCATTGAGGTAGTTGCAGAGCCAGTCACAACAGAACCAATCGAAGTTGTGCCAACCGACGAAGCAGTCAAGCCAAGCGCAATGTTGCCGGCACTGGTGCCAGAGGTATAACCAGTAGTGCCAAGGTTAATAGTGCCGCCGCCTGCATCGTTGATAGCAACAGATACGACAACTGCGCCCGATGGCAGAATAAGATTAGGAGCGCCAGCGACAGAAGATACAACAACGTTAGCGCCAGTAGCAGCTGCGTTAGCTATGTAGAACTGGGCAGCCAGCAAGCCGGAGCCACAATACGCGGTGCGAGTCTGATCGCCGCCGCCCGAACGCCAAATGCTTTGGGTAGTGGAAAGTGCCATTTGAATTTTCCCTCATGCGGTTAGGTACGTCGATCTGCATGAAGTCAGCCGGGACTGTTCGACGCACCGGAGTCACCCGGAATGCCCGTGTTATAGCACATAAGTAAAAAAGTGCAAGTAGAATATGCGCATCATGCCGGCAAAAGACCCCGAACAAAGAAAAAAAATAGCCAAGCGGCATTACGAAAAACATGCCGAAAAGGTCAAGGCAAAAACAAAGGCCAACAAAGAAAAAGCGCGACAAAAATGGCGTGACTTTAAAGCTACATTATCTTGTACACAGTGTGGGGAAAAACATCCCGCAACGTTCGATTTTCACCATGTTGTACGGCTACCGGATAACAAAAAAGTAAATAAATTGTTATCAAATAGTAACTATAAAGCGGCACTAAAAGAGATTGAAGAACGGTGCATTGTGCTGTGCGCTAATTGCCACAGAAAGCTGCACGATGAAGAGCGGCTACAGAAAAAGAACAAAAAGAAAAAAGGGGCCGAAGCCCCTTTAAATTACCAAGATGCTGATTCGTCTTCCGAATCGTCTTGCTCAACCCAGTCCTCGGACTCTTCATCAAAGAAATAAAGAGCGCCTGTCTCTTCGTCGAGGTACCAAGCAACGCCGTCTTCATCTACTTCAGCCCAGTCGTCTAGGTCTTCGTCAAAGTAAAAATTAGCGTCCAAGTCTTCGTCGTAGCACCATGCAATACCGTCTTCGTCGTACTCTATGCCGTCGTCTTCAACTTCAACGTCAACCAATTCTAAGTCCAGCAAGTCAAGCAAGTCATACAAGCTAATCGAAATATCAAATGTTACAGTCATGATAATCTCCGTAGTCAAAATAGCAACCACCCCCGGCTGCTAAATCATCCTACAGCACGATTATTACAAATCAAAAACAGCATTACATCCGCTCTAGCGCCTCATAAGCCTGCAACTGGCGGCGTAGTTTTGCAATCTCTTCGTCGCGTTCTTCTAATTTTTTCTGCAAACTTGCACTCAGAGCATATGCCTCCATGAGTTTCTCAACCCGCTCTTTGTGATCAGTGAGCATCATTTTATACAGCCGCTCAGAAGACTCAATTTGCTTTTGTATGAAGTTAGACATAAACACCTTCATTAACGTAAAAAGGGGGGCTTACGCCCCCCTTCTTCTTACGCGCCTGGCGAACCAAACATGCCCAACGGATCACTGAATCCGAAGGAATAACGCTCACGAGACTTGTAACGAACGTTACCAGTATCGAAGTCACCGTCCATCGACTGCTGTAACGGAGTACGCACAAAGTGCTTCATACCGTTAGGCACGTCAGTGGTCAGGAACCATGCGTTCGTGTCGGTCAAGTAATGGTTGATCGTATAGCCTTCTGGGATCGAACCATTGTTCTTCAACGCGTTCACGTCGTTGTCGTTGGTGCCAACACGCAGTTCAGTTTCCAGCAGACGAGTTGCCACGAACTGCAATGCAGGCGGGACAACCAGTTTGCGGGGCTTGGCTGCAATCAGCAGATCACGTTCGTCAGTCCAAGCTGCGATTTGAATGACTGCGTTTTCCAACGAAGTTTCATTCAAGTCTGCTGCGGTTGACGGAGTGTTGCTGTTGGTGCCGCCGGATACCAGCGGGTGAGCTGTGCTGAACAGAGCAACGCCATCGCCACCAGGGTAGCTGCTGGAGAAGCCATTGTTCAGAACCGCAGCTGCTTTAACCTGCTTGGTGTACGACATAGCACGAGCCAGCGCCTTGGTATAACGAGCCGACAGGCTGTCATACAGGTTATCTTCGATGGCCTCTTCGGTCAGCGAGAAACCCAGAGCAATGGTTTCGTGGTTGTATCGTGCAGTCCAAGCTTCCTGGCCGTTGTCGTACGAGATCGCAGAACCTTCGTTCTTGACCGGTGCGGCACTAAAGCCAGACAGTTTGGTTTCTTCTTCGAAGGAACGCTCGGAAGTCTCGGTTTCGTAGATTTCCTTGTGCTCTTCGCCGTAGCGAGCATACTCCATGCCGAACAAAGCGTTCAGGCCAGGCAGCAGCTCTTTCAGTAGTTGTGCGCGTGAAATAGCCATGTCTTACTCCTTAAACGCCAACAGGGTTCAAATACTGATGGCCACCAGTGACGGTCGAAGTAACAGTAGTTGTCACGACGTTGGTCGAGGTGTTCAGTGTTGAAGTTGCGGTGGACACCACATACGGTGCGTTAAATTTGCAAATAAATTCGCAGAAGCTACCACCAGCGTTGGCCGTATCAGGCACAACGTCGATAATGCGAATTGGCAACGACGCGGTAACTGCCGCCGAGCCGCCGTTAATTGCAATAGCTGAGTCGCCCGTAGTGGTCGAACCAGCGTTCTGAACCAGCGGCGCGTTCAAAGCAACAGTAGTCTGGCCATAGAAAGCCACAACAGTTGTGCCAGAAACAGCAGCCACCTTAAACAGAATGTCTGGATCATCCACAACATAAGCGTAAGTGTCACTAGCTACCGTGTTAGCTGGGTAGTATTGAGCTTGCAGCTTTTGCTTGGTTGTTGGGTTGGTATAAGTGCAGCCCAAGAAAATGCCTACAGGGGTTGCAGTTGTCGTGCCGGTGTCTTTCTCAGCAGTGCCAGTAGATACCAGTTTCACAATGTCGCCATAGAAGATGTCAGTGTTATAACCACTAGCAATCTTAATGAGACGAGTGGAACCGGCATACACCTGACCACCGATCAGGTTCACCGGACGTAGGCCGTAAGGGGCCGATACAGTCGGATATGCCATGTTTTACTCCAAAAAGTTTGTTAGCCCATCTTAGAAACCGAAGATTTCGATTCCTTAAAGAGAGGCATCCGAGGGTCATTTTGACGCATCAGATTATTGTCTACTGACTGGAGTTGGCCTTCAGCTTGCTTGCTGTAGTAAGCATTACGCTGTTCGACAAACTCTATAGGTGTCTTGCAGAGCACTAATCCGCCGACCTCAACGCTGCCTTTAATTCGACTGTTGGGGTCTACCATCAATTGAAACTGGGGCTGCTCCTCTATCTTTACCGGTTCCCAACCCTCACGCTGTTTAGCGGAAAAGTTGCGGGGATCGGCTGTATTTAGAGTAGAAACCCTAATCCATCTGTACGCAAAGCCAGGCTGTTTATCCGGTTCCGGTAACAGTTCCGGTGGCTTCCAAGCTTTTGGACGCTCTTCCATTGCTCGCGTTTCTATACTACGTGGTGTCTTATCAGCCATTTTTGGCCTCCAATTTTTGCATTTCACGGATGTAAGCTTCTGGGGTAATACCCAATTTCTTGATTGTGTTTACCGTAGACTGCTTCAACTTGACCTTTCTGGAGGCCGTCGTGCGCGTCGCTGGAGCTACAACCGTCGTTGCTTTCTCTGTACGCTGTCTGTTTGTGGACGGCGTTTCTTCTTGCGAATCTGAAAATGCCTCTGGGAAGCGTCGTTTCATTGTCTGATCGACCTTCTGCCAGTATTCGTCCGTAGACGGATAAGCCTGACCATATTCGCTTACGAGCTTTTGGTGTAAGCCCAAAGCCAAACTGGTCATCTCCGGATCCTTTCCAAACCACTGATTGCGCTCTTGCCACGCCATCATTCTTGGATCAGGCCGGGGTGCCGGCACTTCTGGCTCGCGTTGTACAACAGTTTCTTCCTGTTGTAAAGCAGGCACGTATTCACTTGCCCGCCGCAACTTGTACTGAGCGTCGTTCAGCTGCTGCTGCGCCTCTACCAACCTCTCAGGATCGCCCATGTCATAGGCATCCTTGTAGGCACGCTTGGCAACATCCAGCTCCATCTC
>Ga0214917_10006631_pt1 | contig 11956 bp, 10 predicted proteins | sample LL_1208_BB_MetaG_FD_177983 | JGI IMG/M metagenome (GOLD analysis project Ga0214917, IMG submission 177983) | Freshwater microbial communities from Lake Lanier, Atlanta, Georgia, United States - LL_1208_BB | ecosystem: Environmental > Aquatic > Freshwater > Lake | place: USA: Georgia | collected...
GCTCAAGGGCGGCGTTGCAGAGGTCGTTGCGGTAGACCTGCCCTAGCAGTTCGAGACGGTTGCTCGGGAAGGGGCTCCAGCCCCAGCGGCTGAACTGGGTGAGGATCCAGGCCCCCTCTGCGTTGTTGGCCACATGGGCCCGATCGCTGTGGTAGCGGTTGAGCGGCAGTCGTCGACCTGTCGGTTGGACGTTCCCCAGGTCGAATTGCCGTTGCAGGGCCAGGGCCGAATCGTTGCCCAACCATTGGGGCCTGCTGAGCAGACCCACCAGGCTGTCGTGCTGGCCGCCGTCTTCGCAGATCTTGCCGCCGCGGATCAGGCCGTTGCAGAACTCCAGCAGCAGGGATTCGTGGTTGGCGGCCCAACCCTCATGGCACGTGAGCACCTTCTCTGGGTGGTCGCTCCAGATGTCGAGGTCGGTGGCCAGCACGAAGGCCAGACCCGCCTCCATCGCCTTGGCGACGCGATAGCGGCCGGCGATGAAGCCGTCGATCTCGCCGGCCAGCAGGGCCGCCTGCATCGCCAGGGGTGAGAGGGTCTGGAACTCCACACCCCGCTCGGGATCGATGCCACCGCTGGCCAGCCAATGGCGCAGCAGCAGCTCCTGCATGCTGCTCTTCTGGCCGATGGCCAGACGCAGCGGCCATTCACGCCCATTGAGCCGGGCGGCCAGATCCTCCAGCGACTGGATGTCCAGGTCGCGGAAGCGCCGGGCCAGGCAAATGGCATTGCCACTGCGGGTGACCGTCATCGGCGTGATCGCAGGCCAGGCGGGTTGGCCGTTCAAGCCCAGGGTCAGGGCCAGCGGAGCGCTGGCGGAGGTGATCGCCACATCCAGATCACCGGCTCGGAGCTCCTCCTCCATCTGCTGCCAGCGGTGGAACATCACCGGGATCACCTGGATGTCGCGTTCGCGGAAGAAGCCGCGCTCCATGCCCACCGCCAGCGGCGCCACATCCAGGCCCGGCAGGTAGCCGACGCGCAGCTTGCGCTGAGCCATGGCCGTTGCCGTCGGCGTCGGTTGCGCCGCCTCGGGGGCCGCCAGGTTGGTGCTCAAGGTCTGGCGGTGCTGCTTGAGGCGCCGTTGCTGCTGCAGGAAGTTGATCAGCTCACTGCGTAGGCGGTAGTAGTCGGGGTGTTCCATCACCTCCAGCCGTTGGCGCGGCCGAGGCAGGTTCACCTTGAGGATCTGACCGATGCCTGCGGCCGGACCATTGGTGAGGCACACCACCCGGTCAGAGAGCAGCAGGGCCTCATCCACCGAGTGGGTCACCATCACGGTGGTGACGCCGGACTGCTGGCAGATCTCCATCAATTGCTGTTGGAGGTTGCCGCGGGTGAGGGCGTCGAGGGCGCCGAAGGGTTCATCCAGCAGCAGCAGCTTGGGGCGAATGGCCAGGGCCCGGGCGATGGCCACCCGTTGCTTCATGCCGCCGGACAATTCGCCAGGCTGTTTGTTGGCGGCGTGGGCGAGACCCACCATCTGAATGCTGTTGTCGATCCGTTCGCGGCGTTCCGCTTCGCTGGCATCGCGCATCACGTTGTTCACCGCCAAGGCGATGTTCTGGCGCACGGTCTGCCAGGGCAGCAGTGAATAGTTCTGGAACACCACCATCCGATCCGGGCCGGGATCGGTCACCTGGCGGTTGTCCATCAGGATGCCGCCGGTGTTGGCCTGATCGAGCCCCGCCATCAGATTCAGCAGGGTGGATTTGCCGCAGCCGGAGTGGCCGATCAGGGAGATGAACTCTCCTTCTGCGATCTCCAGATCGATGTCCTTGAGGGCCACATAGGTGCCGCCCTTGGGGAGATCGAAGCGGCGGGTGACGTTGTCGACGGTGAGGAAGGCGTTGGCCATCACTTGCCTCCTTTGGCCACCACGTTGCCGACCGCGCCCACCAGACGATCCAGGCCCAGGCCCACCAGGCCGATCACCACGATCGCCAGGATGATCTGACTGGTGCTGCTGTCGCCACCGGCGTTGTAGGCGTCCCAGATGAAGAAGCCGATGCCGCCGTCGGCCTTGAGCATTTCAGCCGCCACGATCGCCAACCAGGCCAGGCCGATGGCGATGCGCAAGCCCGTGAACACGTAGGGGGCGGTGGCCGGCATCAGGATGTCCCGCAGGTAGCTGCGCTTGCGCAGCCGCAGCACGCGGGCCACGTTCGTGTAGTCCTGCGGGATTTCGTTGATGCCCACGGCCGTGTTGATGATGATCGGCCAGATGGCCGTGATGAAGATCACGAAGATGGCGGCCGTGTCCGCCTGCTGGAACAACAGCAGGGAGATCGGCAGCCAGGCCAGGGGCGGCACCGTGCGCAGCACCTGAATCAGCGGATCAAATCCTCGGCGCAGGAAGCGGTTCAGGCCAATGGCCAGGCCTGCCCCGATGCCCACCACCGCCGCCAGGCTGTAGCCCAGGGCCACCCGCTGCAGGGAGATCAGCAGCTGCAGCCCCAGACCCTTGGAGGTGCCACCGTCGTCGAAGAAGGGATTGACGATGTAGGGATCCCAGGTCTGCGCAATCACCTGGATCGGGCCCGGAAAGCCCTCGCTGTTGAACTGCGCCAGGAATTGCCACAGGGCCAGGGTGAGACCGATGCAAACCAGCGGGGCCTTGATCTGGCTGGCGAGGGGGGAACGCAACCAGCCGGCGGCAGGACGGCGCTTGCTGCGGGAGGTGGCGGAGAGGCTTGTCATGGAACGGCGCAGCCGATAGTCGGTGAGCGAAGGGAGAGGGGGCTGTGACCGACTGGTTCACAGCCCCAGGGGCAGTCGGGTCGATGCGGAGCAGCTGAGGGATGGCGGTGGAGGCTGGAACGGGCCAGCCACCACCTCTCAGCTCACTTCATCGCCTTGATCTTGAGGCCGTTGAGGTAGGCCTGCGGGTTGTTGGCGTCGAACTTGACGCCGTCGAAGAACACCTCAACGCCGCGGGAATCGCCGCTGGGGCCATTGCCGTAGCCATTGGCCTTGGCGGCGGCGCGCCACAGATCGCTGCGGTTCACCTTGTTCACCAGGGCTTTGATGTTGGTGCCTTTGGGCAGGTAGCCCCAGCGGATGTCCTCGGTGATGAACCAGGTGTCGTGGCTCTTGTAGGGGAAGGAGGCGTTGTCGGCCCAGAACTTCATCGAGATGTTCTTCATGTTGGCCACCTTGCCGGTGCCGAAGTCGATGGTGCCCTGCAGTCGGGGCAGCAGGTCATCGGCGTTGGCCTTCACGTATTTGTCCTGGGCGAGCATCTTGGAGAGCTCCACGGTGTTGGCCGGGTTGTCCGCCCACTTCTGGGCCTGCTGCACCGCCATCAGCAGGCGCAGGGTGGCATTGGGGTTCTTCTGCACCCAGTCGGCCCGCATGGCGAAGGCCTTCTCGGGGTGGTCCTTCCAGAGCTGGCCGGTGATCAGGGCTGTGTAGCCCAGCTTCTTGTTCACCAGGCGCTCATTCCAGGGCTCACCCACGCAGAAGATGTCCATGGTTCCGGACTGCATGTTGGCCACCATCTGCGGCGGTGGGATCACCACCAGGTCGGCCTGCTTGTTGGGGTCCACTCCATTGGCGGCCAGCCAGTAGCGCATCCACAGGTCGTGGGTGCCGCCGGGGAAGGTCACGGCAGCCTTGAACTTGTCACCGGTGGCATTCTTCGTGGCCACCACTTTCGGGAGGTTGGGGGAGAAAACCTTGAACTTGTCCTTCAGGAAATCTTTTGAGACGGAGACGGCCTGACCGTTGGTGTTGAGGCGGGCCAGGATGAACATCGGCACCGGCTTTTTGCTCTTGCTGATGGTGCCGGTGGTGAGCAAATAGGGCATCGGCGACAAGATGTGGGCTCCGTCGATGCCGCCGCGGTCGCCGCCCAGCTCGAGGTTGTCGCGGGTCACGGCCCAGGAGGTTTGCTTCTTGAGCTCCACGCCGGTCATGCCCTGCTTCGCGAAGAAGCCCTTCTCTTGGGCCACGATCAGGGGGGCAGCGTCAGTGAGGGCAATGAAGCCCAACTCCACACTGGTGGTTTCCGGTTTGCCCGGAGCGGCCTGGGCCGCCAGGGGGGTGAGCAGGCCGGCGACGCCACCGAATTGAACAACCACGCCGGTGGCGGCAGCCAGGCCGGAGAGCAGTGCTTTGCGTCGGGTGATGGATGTCATGGGAATTCGACCCCTCAAGGGGCGCGTGCGATCAGGTGTAAGTGCCTGGAGCCAAACGTGGCCCAGGGCCTGACCGGCCTCACAACAACGGGCCGCCGTCAGAGCGAATTCAGGGGTTGGCGCGCATGCTGACCAACGGGAGCTAACAGACCACGCATCGAGCACCCCGTCCCGTTGCCGTTGTTACGGATTGGTGGGTCCGTTGCCCGGATGGTGCCTCGTCGAACCTAAGGATCCTGCGGCGGCAGCACTTCCCCGAAGGCAGCCTCGAGGTTGTGGTGGTCATGGCCGGGGCGGGCCAGCTTGCACAGGGCGAAGCGCTGCAGTTCCCCCAGTTGCCCCCAGCGTTCGGCGTTGAGCGGCACATTGCGCTGCTGGGCAGCTCGCTCCACCGCCTCGGGCACCCGGCTGGGCTGCTGCCAGGGCTCGGCCTGGGCTGGAGGCAACGGTTTGGCCTCCCCCGCGGCCATGGCGTTGGTCCAGCTCAGCAGTTGTTGCTTCAGCTGCTCCAGCGCCTGGGGTTGATCGGGCCAGTCCACCAGCTGTTGGCGTTGGGCCTGGCTGAGCTCCAACCAATGGCTGAGCTTCAGCTTCAGGCCGATCAGATCCAGTTTGCGGCGCACGCACAGGGGGATGCAGCGCCAGTTGCCGATGAAATCACGCTCGAAGGCGAAGCAGTGGCTGGCCTGGAGCTCGGGGGTAGGCATGGGCGTCACTCAGCGCCCGTGGCGCTGGATCGCCTCCAGGTGGCGGAGTGCTGTTCCGGCCTGCAGCAGGCTGCGGCAGTGCTCCAGGCCGGCCTCCTGGGTCGGGCCCTGGCCCGCCTGCCAGAGGTAGGTGCCGGCATTCCAGATCAGGGAGGCGGCGAAGGGGCCCTGGCCACCTAAGGCGGCCAGGGCATCTGACGCCCAGCGCTCAAGGCTGTCCCAGCGGGGATCGTCGCCGTAGCACCCATGGTCGCGGGGGTGCAGGATCAGGCGCCCATCGCCCGCGGCACTGGGGCGGCCGGTCACGCCGGCGCGGCTGATCGGCAGGTCGGTGCTGCCCTCGAGCCCCTTGATGGTGAGCACCTCGGTTTCACCGGCCAGCATCAGGGCCTGCCAGGCGCGGGTTTCGGTGGGGGGATGGACGAAGCCACTCACCAGCAGATGCGGGCCCCGGTGGGGGGTCCACAACAGTTCCAGGCTGGCCAGGGGAGGCCGCTTGCCGATGTCCTCCCGGATGGGAATCAGCACCTCGGCGGCGGGGAAGTGGTCGGGCTGGTGCACCAGGGCCAGATTCCAGCGATCCAGGCCCTCCTGCACCCAGGCCAGCTCACGCCCCGCCAGCGTCAGCCCCAGCGCCTCGAACAGCTCCATGGCGGTGACTCCGTATTTCACCGGCATGCGACGCCCCCCCTGCAGCACCACGGGGATCCCGGCGCTGGCCAGCACCAGGGCGGTGAGCGGATAGATCGGTGCCGTTCGGTTGCGGCCGTCGAAGGGGATGCCGAAGCAGAGGGCCCGGCCCTGGCTGTGGAGCTGGGGCCCCTGCCGCCGGTACACATCCAACATGCCGGTGAGCTCCTGGGGCTCGGGTCGGCGGATGCGGTGGGCGATCAGGAAGGCCCCGATCTGGGCCGGGCTGGCCTCTCCGTTGAGCATCAGCTCCAGGGCGTCTGCCGCCTCCTCGCGGCTGAGGCCGCTGCTGGTGTGCTCGCCGCTGCCCACTTTGCCGAGGTAGATGCGGAAGCGGTCACGGCCTGAGGCTTCGGCCGACATGGGTTGAGGGGGCGCAACGGGGGCCTGCACAACCATGCGTTGGGCGGCACGGCAAGATCCACGATTCTCTCCCACGGCCTTGGTCGCCCCCGGTGCCCCCTGGGTGGGTGCGCCAGGTACGTCTGTTTGGTAACAAACGCCACACTGGTTGGGCGGCGCCGTTCCGCACTGTGGCCACCTCAGGCCCGAAGTTGCATGGCAGCTGCGCTCAGCAAAATCGAGCAGGCCAAGGCTGAACTCTGCGGCTTGGAGCTGGCGCCGCGCTTGGCCGAGCTGGCTGCCCAGGGCTGGGACAGCCTCGACGAAGCCACCCTCACCATTCGTCTGAAATGGCTGGGGATCTTTTTTCGCCCTGTGACGCCAGGGCGTTTCATGGTGCGGCTGCGCCTGCCCAACGGCGTGATCAACGCCGACCAGCTCGCTGTGCTGGCGGATGCGGTGGATCGCTGCGGTGAGTGGGGCTCCGCGGACATCACCACCCGCCAGAACCTGCAGCTGCGGGGCCTGCTGCTGGAGGACATGGCGCCGCTGTTGAGCGCCATGGAGGCGGTGGGTCTCACCAGCCGTCAATCCGGCCACGACAACCCCCGCAACATCACCGGCAATCCCTTCGCTGGGATGGATCCGGAGGAGCTGGTGGATACCCGCCCCCTGGTGGAAGCGATTCAGCGCCGCCTGCTGGCGGCCGATGGACCGCGCAACCTGCCCCGCAAGTTCAACATCGCCGTGGGTGGCGCGCCGGACAGCTTCCTGTTGCATAACGACCTGGCTTTCCTGCCGGCCGAGCGCGCCGGGGAGCTGGGCTTCACCGTGATGGTGGGTGGCTTCTTCTCCGCCCAGCGCAATGAGCTGGCCATCCCGCTGGGTCTGTGGCTGCGGGGTGAGCAGCTGCCGGCTTTCAGCCTGGCGGTGTTGCGGCATTTCGAGCGCTGCGGCAATCGCCAGGCCCGCAACAAGAGTCGGTTGATGTACCTGGTGGATGAGCTGGGTCTGGAGGGGTATCGCGAAGCGGTGCTGGCTGAGTTCACCAGCCTCGGGGAAGAGGCCGCCCCCCACGACGGCCAACACCTGGTGACCCGTGCGCCCCGCTCCGGATTGGGGGTGCAGCCGCAGAGCCAGGCGGGTCTGCACTGGGTGGGGCTGAGCGTGCCGGTGGGTCGCCTGGATGCGGCAGCCATGGCGGAGCTGGCGGCCGTGGCCAGGCGCCATGGCAGCGGTGAACTGCGCTTCACCGAGGCCCAGAACGTGCTGATTGCCAACGTGCCCGCCGATGGCCTGGAGGCCTTGCTGGCTGAGCCGCTGCTGCAGCGCCTCAGCCCCACCCCCGGGGCCTTGATGGCCGAAGCGGTGAGCTGCACCGGCAACCGCTACTGCAGCTTCGCTCTGATTCCCACCAAAACCACGGCCCAGGCGGTGGTGGAGGAGCTGGAGCGACGCCTGGAGTTGCCCCATGCCGTGCGCACCCACTGGACCGGTTGCCCCAATGCCTGCGGCCAGCCCTACATGGGCGAGATCGGCCTGATGGGGGCCAAGGCCCGGCACGAGGGCCAGATGGTGGAAGCCGTGAAACTCTTCCTCGGGGGTGACATGGGCGCCGATCCCCAATTGGCGGAGCTGCATGACAAGGGGGTGCCGCTGGTGCAGCTGGTGCCCGTTCTGGAAACCCTGTTGGTGGAACGTTTCGGGGCCCGTCGTCGCACCAGCGTTGGTTGACGTGGTGGCGCGATCGCCTGTCAGGGTGGACGTGGCGGGATCACCGTTCACTGTGGAAGGGGGCAATCTGCTGCGGGAGTTTCAGCCGTTGGCGGCCCCCGGCGAATCGGACCGCTGGCACCAGTTGCAGGCCCTGCGGCGCGGACGTCTGCCGGTTCAACCCCTGATCGATCAGCTGCTGAGCGGTGCATTGGCGCCGCAGGCGGATCTGCTGGCGGCCCTGTGGGGCCAGCTCGACCGCGCGGCAGTCGCGTGTCTGCTGGCCAGTGCAGCCAGCGCCGATCCTTTGCCCTGGCTGGAGGCCGCCCGCCAGGAGTTGCCCAGCCTGGCCATGCAGCCTCGGGTGATCGACGCCTGGCTGGATCCGTTGCTGGAGCACCAGGCCGAGGCGGCCGAAGGCCTGCAGCCGATCTGGTTGGAGGTGCTGGCCCACTTTCAGGATCCCCGCGTGGCCCAGCGCCTGCGTCGGTGTGTGTTGGAACTCAGCCGCTCGACAGCCGCACCGTCCGGCCAGCCCGATGCTCAAGCCGCTGCCTTGCCGCTGTTGCCGCTGCTGGGTCGCCAACGCCAACGCCAGGATGCGCCGCTGCTGCTGCAGTGCAGTCTCGATCCCGGACCCTTGGCATGGCGGCAGGCGGCCCTGGAGGGGGTGGCGTTGGGCTTGTCCGCCTGGCCGTTGCCCCTGCTGATTCCCGCCCTGCAGCGATTGGCGGAGGATCTCTCCCCTGCCCTGGCCTCCCAGGCGGTGGATCTGTTGGCGCGGCTGCCCGATGGCCAGCGATCCCTGCGCTGGCTGGCGCGTCGCCGCTTAGATCCTGCTGTGGAGGCCCGGCTGCTGCGGCGCCTGCAGAGCACCCCTGTGGTGCTGGTGGTGCATGGTCGCCAGGGGGGTGAGATTCCCAGCGTGTACATCGATCTGGCCCAGCAACTGGCCGAGCGCCGCCGGGCGCCGGTGCTGGTGCAGGCGCTCACCGCCGCCGCGCCAACGGCTGATGCCAGCTTCTGGCACCAGGTCGAGCGGGCCGGCGGGCTGACCCTGGTGCCGTTGCTGCTGCTGCCCGGGGAGCATGTGCGCCGTGATTTACCGGCTCTGGCTGGGGCCTGGCGCGCCGCTGCCGAGGCGGCCCTGGCGGAGCGTGGTCCGCGACTGTCGCTGCGCCGCCAGCCCTTTCTGGGGTCCTGGCCCGCCTGGCAGGCGCTGCTGGTGGAGCAGCTGGAGCATGCGGCCGCCGGTCGGCCCTGGGTGTGGCTCCACCATCCCCTGCAGGGGCGGTTGGCCCAGCGTTACCTCCAGCACCTGGCTCGGGTGCTTGGGCGGATGGGTCTGGCGGCGCCTGAGCCTGGCCAGCGGTTGGCGCTCCCCGAGGGGGTCGGTACAACCGGCCTGCTGGTTCCCTTGGCCCTGGCCCCCAGCCGCATGGCGGAATCCCTCACCATGGGGCCGCTGGCACCGTCCTCCGGGCCGGTGCTTCCCCCCTTGCTGGAGCTGCCCGGCGTGCGCACCTTTCTGTTGGACCGCCTGGAGGCCCTGGCATGAGCGGCACGGCTGGTGGCACCGTGTTCTTGGTGGGGGCAGGGCCGGGGGATCCCGATCTGCTCACCGTCAAGGCCGAACGGCTCCTGCGCCAGTGCGATGCGCTGGTTTACGACTCCCTGGTGCCGCGCGAGGTGTTGGCCCTGGTGCCGGAGTCGGCGGAGAAGCATTTCGTGGGCAAGCGCCGCGGCCACCATTCCGTGCCCCAGCCCTCCACCAATGCCGTGCTCGTGGACTTGGCGCAACGGTATCGCTGCGTGGTGCGGCTCAAGGGTGGTGATCCCTTCCTGTTCGGCCGCGGCGGTGAGGAGGCGGCCCATCTGGCTCGCCATGGCATTGCCGTGCAGGTGGTGCCCGGTGTCACGGCGGGCATCGCGGCACCGGCCTACCTGGGGATTCCCGTGACCCATCGCCGTGCCGGCAGTTCCGTCACCTTCGTGACCGGCCACGAGGAGATCGACAAGGGCCGGCCCAGCGTGGATTGGCGTGGCCTGGCGCGCAGCAGCGATGGCCTGGTGATCTACATGGGTCTCCATAACCTGGCCCACATCTGCGAGGAATTGATCGCTGGAGGCCTGGATCCCGCCACACCTGCTGCCGCTGTGCAGCAGGGCACCGTGCGCGGGCAACGCTCGGTCATCGCCGCGTTGGCGGGTTTGGCTCAGGCGGTGCGCCGGGCCGAGCTCAGCTCACCGGCGATTGTGGTGATCGGTGAGGTGGTGAATCAGCGGGTGGAATCCTGTGCGCCGGAACCGGCGGCCGTGGAGATGCCGATCCCCATTCCGATCACACCCGGTTGAACCGTTGCTGCGGCAGCTGCGGACGACCCAGGTGCAGGTTGCGTAGGGCCCACCCCCGGCGTGGCGCTGCGTTCTGTTGGGCGAGCCAGGCATCGTCCTGGCTGCGCAGGGCCTCGCGATCGTTCATGTCCTGGCCTCCATAGAGCAGGGCGGTCACCCGCTCCGGGTCGATCTCCAGGGCGGCCACCTCACGCCAGAGCCGTTCCGTTCCCCGCGCATCGGCCCGATGGAACTGGGCATCCGCCAGCTGTTGGCTGAGCAGCAGGACCAGGGCCTGTTGGGTGCCGGCGTTGAAGCGGGTGCAGAGGCTGGCGGGTGCAGGCATGGCTCCAGGCCGATCCCATCGGCGGCGCTTGTGTTACCAACGCTACGAATTTTGAAACCACCTGAATCACTGTCCTGTGGAAAGGTTGATTACGTAGTGATGCGAACTTTTGCAGGGGTGCCGCTGCGGTTCATTGGCCCATTGCCAAGGCCCCTGGCCGCCGCCTCCCATGTCTGCCCTTCCCATCCAGCAGGACGCCCTGCAGCGAGAACGCCGATCCCCGCAGTCCAATTGCCGGGCTCCGATGTTCGAGCTGATTCCCTACGAGAAGTTCCGCGATACCCCCGCCGTTCGTTTCTTCGACATCACCGTCGCCGAATCGAATGCCCGCGATCTGGTGATTCATTCCGGCCCGGCCGTCAGCCCCCCGGATGAGGAGAACACCGGCGCCTGGCAGTTTTATCTGCATCCCCACCAGGAGGACAACCTGCTGGCCCTGCACGGCGGCCGCACCTTCTACCTGGTGAATCTTGGCTGGAATTACCCGTATCACATTGTTCGCCTTGAAACCGGCGGCGACATCCTGCGCATTCCCCCGGGCACCTTTCACCGCTCCGTCTCCGATCCCGACGGTTCCGTGGTGCTGAACCAGGCGGTGCGCGAGGAGGGCGCCAGCGTCGTGCGCGAATTCCGCGTCTACAACAGCCGCCTGATCCCCCGCCTGTTCGCCACCACCTTCAAGACGGCACCGCTGCCCAAGCTGCACGGCGTCAGCTGGTAGGCCCGCTCAGCGGCGTGTCAGGCCTGTTCACGCCAGCGGGGCAGGGCCATGGCCTCCCGCTGGTTGTAGCGCTCGCACACCGCATAGGCGGCGGGCAGGTTGGCGACGCGCTCCCAGGCGCCCTCCACTTGCTCGTGGTTCACCACATAGCCACCGGCACCGTCCCGTGCGATGCGGCACCCGTCGCCTGTGAGGCCCACCAGATGGAGATGCTCGCCCATGGGTTCGCTCTGCACTGATCCGTTTCTACGCGTGCAGCAGACCCCCTGTCATGTGTGTCTTTGCTCACGCAATCAAACTTGAGCCTGTTGAAGCAATGCTGAACCGGCTTGCCGGTTTGCTTCTGGTTTGGCGCTGCTCAGAGGCGTAGATCCACTGTGCAGCAATGCTCCCCGAGGCCGCGCAGCGCTGGGCCGGCGGCGGTGGCAGTGGGCTCCTCCCCATCCGCCTGCGTGAGCGGCTCAAAACCTGCGGACTCGTTCAGCAGCTGCCACAGCCCCAGCCGCCGCCCGCCGTCCTGCTCCAGCAGCTCCAGGCGCAGGGGGATGTGGGTGGGCAGGCAGGGGTGCAGGCACGGGAACAGGGCCTCCTGCCGGAAGCGCACCGCCAGGGGCTGCTCCGGGTTCTCCGGCCAGGCCAGGGGCCGGCCCTGCAGCTGCAGCCGGGTGTGCTGGCGCAGGGCGGGGTTGGCGATCAGCTCGAAGCGGCGCAGGGAGCTGTCCACGAAGCGGCTGGTGCTACCCCCCTCCACCGGCGTGTCGCAGAGCAGCGGCCAGGGCTCCAGGGCCTGGCGGATGCGGAGCTCCGCCTCCCCCTGGCGCCAGTGCAGCAGCACGGGAAATCGCCACTCCCAGATGGCCCGGAACGGTGCGGCCTCCAGCGGCAGCTTCGCCGCCTCCAGATCGGCCAGCACCCGCTCCAGATCGGCCCAGAGCTGGCTGGGCAGCAGCTCCCGATCGTGCAG
>Ga0214917_10006632_pt1 | contig 11955 bp, 11 predicted proteins | sample LL_1208_BB_MetaG_FD_177983 | JGI IMG/M metagenome (GOLD analysis project Ga0214917, IMG submission 177983) | Freshwater microbial communities from Lake Lanier, Atlanta, Georgia, United States - LL_1208_BB | ecosystem: Environmental > Aquatic > Freshwater > Lake | place: USA: Georgia | collected...
CTCGGGGTTCACAATGTCAGGCTGATCGTTCATGAAGGTGACCCGGGTGTACCCAGTTGCGACAGAGTGGCGCGTAAAAGCGAAGCGGCATCGAGCATCGGTGCGTCCGTCACACTGCGTTGAACAGCATCACTCGCAACTTTCTCATTCCAGCCAAGCCCGATGAGGGCTGCCACCACCTGTGCTGCCGCGGCGCTCGGTGGCGGCGCGGCATCGCCCAACGCAGAAGCTTCCTCGGGTCGATCTCCGGCAAGAAGATGAGTGAGTCGACCGGCAAGAGACACAACGACGAGCTTGGCGGTTTTTGGACCAATGCCAGAAACCTTTCGGAACGGTGCGTCATCCTCGTCCGCGACAGCGGAATAAATCTGCCCTGGAGTGAGCTCACTGAGCACAGCCAAGGCCGAGCGTGGGCCGATCCCACTCACCGTCAACAACGCATCGAATATGCCCAGGTGACCTTCAGATTCGAAGCCAAAAAGTTGCATGGCATCTTCCCTCACGATGAGCCGAGTTAAGAATTCACACTCAACCCCCGTTTGGAGCGCTCGGGCGTGCGCTGGCGTGAGGGCAACCGCGAATCCGACTCCTCCGACATCCACGACACAGCCGGATGTCGTCGTCGCGCGAATCTCACCACGAAGCGACGCAATCACGGCTGAAGACTAGTGTGCGGAACGGTTTCGGCGAGCGAGGCTCTCCGCGTCCCTCCAACGTTGTTGAGCCGGGGTTAGTTGCGACGTGACACCGCGCGAGCCACCACCGACTCCCGCGCCACCTCGCCACACGTTGCAGATGGCCAGTGCCAAGGCATCCGTCGCATCGGGCAACAACGATTCATTCCCCATCATCAGAATTCGGCGCACCATAACGGCGACTTGAGCCTTGTTCGCACGCCCCGAGCCCGAAACCGCGGCCTTCACTTCGGTTGGAGTGTGTAGGTCGACTCCGATTTTTCGGCCCGCCGCTTCAGCAAGAAGAAGACCCGACACCTGAGCGGTGCCCATGACGGAGCGAAGGTTCTGCTGAGCAAATACGCGTTCGAGTGCCACCCGGTCCGGTTCGAAAGTGTCGAACAGACCGACGAAAGCCTCTCTCATCGAGAGCAGTCTGGTCGGAGCCTCGCTCGACGACGGCGTCTGCACGACCTCGACATGAACGAGGGTCAGTGCGCCCGCCGGGCTCACGTCAATGACACCTACCCCGCAACGCGTGAGTCCCGGGTCAACTCCGAGAATGCGCACGCAGAACTCCGCGTCTACTCTTGTTCAAGCTCGGCAAGGACAGCGTCGGACAGATCAAAATTGCTGAACACGTTTTGCACGTCGTCCGAATCTTCGAGGGCCTCAATCAACTTGAATACTTTGCGCGCAGTTTCAGCTTCGATTTCTACTGCCAAATTCGGCACGAATTCGCTGTCCGCCGACTCATAGTCAATTCCTGCAGTCTGCAGCGCCGTGCGAACCTGCACCAAATTGGCTGTGTCCGTAATGATTTCGAAAGTACCGCCCTGGAGGGAGACATCCTCCGCGCCCGCATCCAAAACCGCTGCGAGGATGTCATCCTCCGTCACGCCTCCCTCAGACGAGACACGGATGACCCCCTTGCGACTGAAGTTATATGCGACCGATCCGGGGTCCGCCATCGTTCCACCATTACGCGACATGGCAGTCCGAACCTCCGCGGCGGCACGATTCTTGTTGTCGGTCAAACACTCAATCAGAAGAGCGACACCGTTCGGGCCATAACCCTCGTACATGATGGTGTGGTAATCAACCGCGTCACCGGAAAGACCTGCCCCGCGTTTGACCGCCCGGTCGATGTTGTCGTTAGGAACGCTTGTCTTTTTTGCTTTTTGGATGGCGTCTACCAGCGTCGGGTTACCGCTCAAATCGGCCCCACCGAGCTTGGCAGCTACTTCGATGTTCTTGATCAGCTTTGCAAATGACTTTGCACGTCGAGCGTCAATGACAGCTTTTTTGTGCTTCGTTGTTGCCCATTTGGAGTGTCCAGACATAACGACGATTCTAACTACCGTCGCGCCGAGCGACCTGCCGACGCCACGTGCTCAGCAACTAACCTGACGAAGAACTCATGAACCCGAGTTTCACCTTCGACTTCCGGATGAAAGCTGATTCCGACTGCGTTGCCCTGTCGAACGCCCACGACGCGCCCGTCATCGAGTTGAGCAAGGACTTCGACGCCGGGACCGACACGTTCCACAACGGGAGCACGAATGAAAGCTGCGGCGAGCGGAGTGTCGGCGATTGACGGAGCAGAGACTCCCACCTCAAACGAATCGACTTGAGCGCCGAATGCGTTGCGCCGAACATCCACGTCGATACCCCCGAGGGATTGTTGACCGTCGATGGCATCGAGCACGTTATTGGCCAGCATGATGAGCCCGGCACACGTTCCCAACACCGGCATACCCTCAGAAATTCGACGGCGCAACGGCTCAAATAGATCGAAAATGCGAGCAAGCTTGTCCATCACCGACGATTCGCCGCCCGGGATGATGAGTCCGTCGATGTGGTCTAACTCCGACTGGCGACGCACGAGAACCGCATCGATATCGATGTCTCGCAAAGTCAGTACATGCTCTCGCACGTCACCCTGAAGCGCGAGAACGCCGATACGCGGTGCGGTGCTACCAGCCACGCTCGGCAAGGCGGTGTGGTGCGGGCAAGTCGGAAACGTTGATGCCCACCATGGCTTCACCCAATCCTCGCGAGGCCTCGGTGACGACCGCGGGGTCATCGAAGAACGTCGTTGCCTTCACGATGGCCTTGGCTCGCTCCGCCGGGTTTCCCGATTTGAAGATACCCGAACCAACGAAGACTCCATCGGCGCCGAGTTGCATCATCATAGCCGCGTCGGCCGGCGTTGCTACACCGCCCGCAGTGAAAAGAACCACGGGCAGCTTGCCCGTTGCCGCAACCTCGCGAACGAGTTCGTACGGAGCCTGAAGCTCTTTCGCCGCGACGAAGAGCTCGTCCTCGGCCATTGACGAAAGGGCACGAATCTCCGACGTGATTTTGCGAATGTGCTTGGTCGCCTCAGAAACGTCTCCCGTTCCCGCCTCACCTTTGGACCGAATCATGGCGGCGCCTTCGTTGATGCGACGCAATGCCTCGCCGAGGTTAGTGGCACCGCAGACGAACGGAGCAGTGAATTTCCACTTGTCGATGTGGTTGACATAGTCCGCCGGCGACAGAACCTCTGACTCGTCGATGTAGTCCACCTTCAGGTGTTCCAGAATCTGAGCTTCGACGAAGTGACCGATTCGTGCCTTGGCCATGACGGGAATCGACACAGTGTCGATGATCTGCTGAATAAGGTCGGGGTCGCTCATACGCGCGACACCACCCTGGGCGCGAATATCCGCGGGCACTCGCTCGAGCGCCATCACGGCCACGGCGCCGGCATCCTCGGCGATCTTTGCCTGTTCTGCTGTGACGACATCCATGATGACGCCGCCCTTGAGCATTTCGGCGAGTCCTCGCTTGACGCGGTTAGAACCAGTGTGAGCCTGTGCATTCTCAGTCATGAGTCTCTTCTTTTCGTCGTTGTGGGAGCTAGACATCTTTCGGCCATGCATCGGCGAGTGCCTGTCGAGTATCGCCAAGGAGGCTCACGATCGCCTTAGTCTTCGCAATAATCGGGAAGAAGTTGGCATCGGTGGACCAGCGCGGAACGATGTGCTGATGAAGGTGATCGGCGACCCCTGCACCGGCGATTCGTCCCTGATTCATACCGATGTTGAATCCTTCGTTACGTGACACAACTCTGAGTACACGCATTGCCGTTTGAGTAAGACTAGCGATTTCCGCAACCTCATCGACAGTCGCGTCGTCATACATCGCAACGTGTCGATACGGGCAGACCATCATGTGCCCTGCGTTATAGGGATATAAGTTCAGGATGACGAACGCGAGTTTGCCGCGATGCACAATGAGACCGTCCTCATCTGTCCGACCCGGCGCACTGCAGAACGGACACTCGTCCTCGACGTCATCACCCGCGTGTCCCCGCGTGATGTAGGCCATGCGATGCGGTGTCCACAATCGTTGAAACTCATCTGGTGCACCGGCAAAGCTCGTCGACGGTTCGGCTGTTGCCCCGTCAAACTCCCCTTCGCCGTAATGGTTCATGGCCTCGCCGTCCGCATCAAATATCGGCGTCTCCGTTGATTTGGCGGTGCTCATCGTTAGCACGCACAATGAGCTCAATCGCATCAGAGATCGGCACCCCGTTGCGTTGGGTGCCGTCGCGGAAGCGGAAGCTCACGGCATTGTTCGCGCGATCATCCTCGCCAGCAATCAACTGAATGGGCGTCTTCAGTGCCGTCGCGTTGCGAATCTTCTTCTGCATCCGATCATCCGACGCATCAATTTCGGCACGAATACCCCGCGCACGAAGCGCTTCAATGACGCCGCGCACATACGGCTCGTATTCTTCGGCCACCGCAATTCCAGTGACCTGAACCGGGGAGAGCCACAACGGGAACGCACCGGCATAGTGCTCCGTCAACACGCCAAAGAACCGCTCAATGGAACCGAAGAGGGCGCGGTGAATCATGACGGGGCGATGGCGATTGCCATCGTTGCCGGTGTACTCGAGCTCGAAGCGTTCGGGAAGATTGAAATCGAGCTGAATCGTCGACATCTGCCACGTTCGCCCAATTGCATCGCGTGCCTGAACCGAAATCTTGGGGCCATAGAAAGCCGCGCCACCAGGGTCGGGAACGAGTTGAAGGCCAGATTCCTCAGCAACGGAGCGTAACGTCTCGGTCGCCTCTTCCCACACGTCGTCGTCGCCGACGTACTTGTTGGGATCTTTCGTCGAAAGTTCGAGGTAAAAGTCGTCGAGTCCATAATCGCGCAGGAGTGAGATCACAAACTCGAGGAGTTTCGCCAGCTCCTCGCGCATGTTTTCGCGCGTCGTGAAAATGTGAGCGTCGTCTTGGGTCATGCCACGAACGCGTGTAAGCCCATGAACCACGCCGGATTTTTCATAGCGATAGACGGAACCGAATTCAAAGAGGCGCATGGGCAGTTGCCGGTAGCTTCGTCCACTCGAGCGATAAATCAAGATGTGGAACGGGCAGTTCATCGGCTTGAGGTAGTACTCCGCGCCCGGCTTGACGATGTGTCCGTGTTCGTCGAGCGTCTCGTCGAGTTGCATCGGAGGGAACATCCCGTCGGAATACCAGTCGAGGTGACCGCTGGTTTCGAACAGGTTCGACTTGGTGATGTGCGGCGTGTAGACAAACTCGTACCCAGCCGCTTCGTGACGACGACGCGAGTAATCCTCCATGACGCGACGGATAACACCGCCCTTCGGGTGAAAAACGGGCAAGCCGGAGCCGATCTCGTCCGGGAACGAGAAGAGGTCGAGCTCGAGACCAAGCCGGCGGTGGTCGCGCTTTGCCGCTTCTTCGAGACGCTGTTGGTAAGCCCGCAATTCTTCTTTGGAAGGCCATGCGGTTCCGTAGATGCGTTGCAGCTGAGGGTTTTTCTCACTTCCGCGCCAGTATGCCGCGGCTAGGCGCGTGAGCGAGAAGCCATTGCCAATCATGCGGGTGTTCGGCAAATGCGGACCGCGACAGAGGTCCTTCCAAACCGTCTCCCCCGTCGCGGGGTCAACGTTGTCGTAGATGGTCAGCTCGCTGCCTCCGACTTCAACGCTTTCATTGTCGTCGCCCGTGCTGCCGCCTTTGAGTCCGATCAGCTCCAGTTTGTAAGGTTCGTTCGACAGTTCGGCCCGCGCTTGCTCTTCCGTTACGACACGACGTATGAATCTTTGCCCGGAACGAATGATGCGTTCCATGGCCTTCTCGAGAGTCTTCATGTCTTCCGGTGTGAAGGCCTCAGGCACGTCAAAGTCATAGTAAAAACCGTCGGTTACCGGAGGACCAATGCCGAGCTTGGCATCAGGGTTGATTCCCTGAACCGCTTGAGCAAGGACGTGGGCTGCGGAGTGACGCAGAATGGCAAGTCCGTCGGAAGACCCGATGGTCACTGGCGATACTTGGTCTCCCACCGAGAGGCGGTGGCTCAGGTCGCGGAGCTCGCCGTTGACGCGCATCGCAACGATGCTGCGATCGGTGAAAATAGCAAATCCGTCGGATTCCGCAGAAACGACGACGGGGTCGATGTCAGGATTCACCTGTTCGCACTTCCTCAAACCAATGTTTCGAACACTTAGTCCGAGCCTAATGGTGGGCGATACTGGGTTCGAACCAGCGCGAGCCGACAGGGTCGCGAGGTCACGGGTTCGCAACACTCTGGTGGGCGATACTGGGTTCGAACCAGTGACCTCTTCCGTGTCAGGGAAGCGCGCTACCACTGCGCCAATCGCCCAGGCAGATTCCCGGAGGAATCATTCTGGAGAGGTGGATACCGGATTCGAACCGGTGTGGACGGCTTTGCAGGCCGCTGCCTCGCCTCTCGGCCAATCCACCATGAGTGGCGAACCACCGCAGGTGGATTCCACGTGGCTACCACACTCGAGCGGATGACGAGACTCGAACTCGCGACCCTCACCTTGGCAAGGTGATGCGCTACCAACTGCGCTACATCCGCACTGCTCCCCGACCTAGACCGGCTTGCATCGAAAACGATAGTCGGATTAGGCACCCGGCGCAAAACGGCGTTCTGGTTGACGTTCTTGCGGAGCGAATTGTGTACCAGCCAGATGTTCCCGTTAGGGTGGAACGCACAACGGAGTATGCAGGGGCGATTGGCGCAGTTGGTAGCGCGCTTCCTTCACACGGAAGAGGTCATCAGTTCGAGTCTGGTATCGCCCACCACTCAGTCGCTGGTAAGGACGTAGCCTTCCTCACCGTGCATCATCGTGTCGATCCCGGCGAGCTCATCCTCGTTGCGAACGCGGAAGCCCATCGTCTTTTCGATCGTCCACCCTATTGCGTATGTCAGCGTGAACGAATAGATGAGCACGACGATGCTCCCCAAACTCTGCACCCCGAGCTGGAAGGCATTTCCCGTGAACAGTAGTCCGACTTCGGTGCCCGCTATACCGATGAAAATCATGCCCACCAATCCACCGATCAGGTGGATGCCCACGACGTCGAGCGAGTCGTCGAAACCTAATCGAAACTTAAGTTCGACGGCGAGACAACACACAACGCCCGCAATGAGTCCCAAGATGAGCGCGGTTGTCGGCGTAAGGGCGCCACAGGAAGGCGTGATGGCCACCAACCCGGCGACGGCACCCGATGCAGCCCCCACTGAGGTTGCTTTTCCGTCTTTGATTCTTTCGACAATCAGCCAGCCCAAGATTGCCGCGGCCGGCGCTGCCATCGTGTTGATGAAGGCGAGTGAGGCGATGCCGTCGGCGGCTAGCTCTGAACCCGCGTTGAAACCGAACCAGCCAAACCACAGTAATCCGGCGCCAAGTAGCACGAACGGAACGTTGTGCGGTTTATGGAGACCTTTTGCGAAACCGACGCGTTTTCCCAAGACCAACGCAAGTGCGAGTGCTGCGGCTCCCGAATTGATTTCGACGACAGTCCCGCCTGCCATGTCAATCATTCCCAGCCCGTCGACGAGCCATCCGCCACCAACCTTTTGGCCCGTCACCGACGCCGCGCCAATGTTGAAAACCCACGACGCCACGGGAAAGTAGACGAGCGTGGCCCAGACTCCGGCGAACACCAGCCACGCGCCGAATTTGGCCCGGTCCGCAATCGCGCCGGAAATCAAGGCCACCGTGATGATCGCAAATGTCGCTTGAAACGCAGCCAACGCCAACGGGGGAATGTCGGCTCCGGGAGAAACTTCGAGCAGTCCCTCCAAACCAAGGTTGGCCGTGTCGATGCCAATAATGCCGGGCACCCCGACGTAACCCGGATTTCCCGGTGTCGCGAAAACAACGGCGTAGCCGTAGAGAATCCAGATGGCACCAACCAGTGCCATGGAGCCAAAGCTCATCATCATCATGGAGATGACACTCTTGGCGCGAACTAATCCCCCGTAGAAAAACGCCAGCGCGGGCGTCATCATCAGCACGAGCGCTGCGCTAATCAGGATGAATGCGGTATCGCCTTGGTTCATGAGGAGCAATGAAACAGCCCCCGTGTTTCCAACAGGGGCACATCATGTTTCGAGCCGGTTACGGCACACCTCAGCGCAGGACCACCATTTCGGTGCGTCCTGCGCTGAGTGTGATGTCACCCGAGGTCAGTGCTAGGCCTCGAGCTCACGGCTCCGGAGCTAGGCGTTCGCTAGTTCGTAGGCGTCCTCACCGTGAACCACGGTGTCAATGCCGGCGAGCTCGTCTTCGTTTTTGATGCGGAAGCCCATGGTCTTTTCAATAATCAGACCAATGACGTAGCTGATGACGAACGAGAAGATCAGTACCGTGAACGCTGCGATGGCTTGCTTTCCGAGCTGCTCGAAAGAGCCCGAGAAAATAAGACCGACGTCGGTTGCGAAGAAACCGATGTACAAGGTTCCGATCAAACCACCGATCAGGTGGATGCCCACCACATCGAGCGAGTCGTCGAATCCGAGTTTGAACTTCAACTCAATCGCGAGAGCACACAGGGCTCCCGTTATCAGACCCAGGACGATTGCCCAGACCGGCGTCAAGCTCGCGCAAGCCGGGGTGATGGCGACGAGTCCCGCGACCGCGCCCGAGGCTGCACCAACGGATGTGGCCTTGCCTTCCTTGATGCGCTCCACGACGAGCCAACCGAGCACGGCAGCAGCCGGTGCAGCGATGGTGTTGATGAACGCCAAGGACGCAATGCCGTCGGCCGCGAGTTCTGATCCGGCATTGAATCCGAACCAGCCAAACCACAGGAGACCGGCGCCGAGGAGGACGAACGGGACGTTGTGCGGCTTATCCATACCCTTGGCGAACCCGATGCGCTTTCCGAGGACGAGCGCGAGGGCCAGTGCCGCGGCACCCGCATTGATGTGCACAGCCGTTCCACCTGCGAAGTCGATGGCGCCCAAGTTATAAGCGATCCACCCTCCGTCCACAATTTTTCCGTCAACGATGGTGAAGTTGAAGACCCACGATGCAACCGGGAAGTACACGACAGTGGCCCAGATTCCGGCAAAGACCAACCAGGCACCAAATTTGGCGCGGTCGGCGATGGAACCGGAAATCAGCGCAACGGTGATGATCGCGAATGTCGCTTGGAATGCGGCAAACGCGAGCGGTGGGAAGAGCGCCCCTTCAGGTGTCGTGAGCAGCCCTTCAAGCCCAAGATTCGCGGTGTCAATTCCGATAACGCCGTCGATTCCGTAGTACGTGTCCGTTCCACCATTCGAGAACGCAATTGCGTAGCCGTACAGTACCCAGATGACACCGACCAATGCGAGCGACCCAAAGCTCAGCATCATCATTGAGATAACGCTCTTCGCCTTAACTAATCCCCCGTAGAAGAACGCCAAGGCCGGCGTCATGAGCAGCACGAGTGCCGCCGAGATCAACACAAAAGCTGTGTTTCCTTGATCCATTTCATCCTCGCTTCACAAAGTTTGTCGAACGATCCCTCCATGAACAGGAGTAGTTCATGCGGGGCGCCGTCCGGTGTGGTTCGAGAATGCTGGACGAAAGTTTCCTGATTCCACTCGTGAGCGTTTCGAAAGCGTTACGAAACGACCTAGTGCGTTTCGTCCGTGTTACAGAGCGACTCCAAGCTCAGACCATATTTGTCAATGCAATGAGCCTCGACATGCACCGCAGGTATTTTTTTCGATATCCGCCGTTGATCATGTCGCCCCCGAACACGGTACTGAGAGAGACGCCGGAGGCAAGAAGCGGGATTTGCGCATCATAAACCCGGTCGATGAACGCCACGAGGCGCAGGGCATCCGTTTGGTTCATAATGACGTGGACATCGGTGAGGGCAATCATGTCGACACCGGCGATGAGCCGTGGATACACGCTCGGGTGCACCGTTGCGAGATGTGCCAGCAGCCCATCGAACGTGTCCAGGGTTGCGGTTTCGCCTGCATTACGAGCGGTCTCAACAGCGGTAATCAGATTTTCGTTACTGCGCGCCGGAGCCTCGCCCTCTATGGACCGTTTGCGATAGTCAGTACCGTCGATCCGCAACGTATCGAAATTGGCGGCCAGTGCATGAATTTCTCGAAGGAAGTCCGCGGCGGCAAATCTCCCCTCACCCAGCGCGTGGGGTGGAGTATTGCTCGTGGCCGCCACCCGCGTCCCTCCCGCGACAAGTTCGCCCAGCATGCGGGTCATCATCATCGTGTCACCGGGGTCGTCGAGTTCAAACTCGTCGATGCAAATGAGGCTTGCACCACGAAGGGCATCTACTGCATTGGCAAATCCCAAGGCTCCGACGAGCGAGGTGTATTGCAAGAATGTGCCGAAGAATTTTTTGCGTCCACTCGACGCGTGCCACGCTGCCGCCAGCAGGTGGGTTTTTCCAACACCAAATCCTCCGTCGAGGTAGACACCGGGGCGAACGCTGTCATCTTTTTTTGACCGAGCGAAAAGACCCGTCTTGAGCGTGCCACCCGTGGCGGCGAATGCTTCTAGTCGATCTCGGGCGACACTCTGAGATTCAAAATTGGGGTCCGGGATGTACGACTCGAACGACGCGGTATCAAACTGTGGTGGCGGAACGAGTCCCGCAACAATGGACTCCGCATCGAGTGTGGGTGAGCGATCGCACAGCGACGTCAAAGTGGCGGACATGTCCTCAGTCAATTCTCTGAAAGGTTTCGTAACGTGATTCGCACAATTCGCGCTTCGTACCTAGAGTCGAATTGCAGTCCCCAGACTACTTTCCTTTGCGAGCTCGACTCGTTCGCGTCGCAGTGAGTAACTCAGATTAAGGACCCTTTTCATGACCGTCACGTTCGACAACTCAGAACATTTTGCCGCGTACGCTCATCCGGAATCGTTGGTGACTGGCGCGTGGCTCGAAGCTAATCTCTCGACCCCAGGTCTCGTTGTCATTGAATCCGACGAGGATGTGCTGCTTTACGAGACCGGCCACATTCCGGGCGCCATCAAAGTGGATTGGCACACCGAACTCAATGACGCCATCGTTCGTGACTACCTCGACGGGGAGGCATTCGCCCGACTCATGTCGGCCAAAGGGATATCTCGGGATGACACGCTCGTTTTTTACGGAGACAAGAGTAACTGGTGGGCTACATATGCTCTGTGGGTCTTTAGGCTCTTCGGTCATGCGGATGTACGAATCCTCGACGGTGGCCGAGACAAGTGGATTGCGGATGGTCGGCCCGTGACGACGGACGTCACACCGCGCGCAGAGTCACAGTACCCGGCTGTTGAACGAGATGATTCGACCCTGCGAGCTTTTCTCGCGGACACGCGAGCGCACATCGGAAAACCGATGATTGATGTTCGCAGTCCGGAGGAGTACTCAGGCGAACGAACACACATGCCCAGCTATCCCGAAGAGGGAGCGTTGCGCGGAGGACATATCCCTGGGGCCGCCAATGTTCCCTGGGCTCGCGCGGTCAACGAGGACGGTACCTTCAAGTCGCGCGATCAACTCGAGGACCTTTATCTTCGCGACGCAGGACTCACACCGGGCGACGACATCATTGCCTACTGTCGAATTGGCGAGCGGTCGAGCCATTCGTGGTTTGTGCTCACGTACTTGCTGGGCTTTGACGGCGTTCGCAACTACGACGGTTCGTGGACTGAGTGGGGTTCCGCCGTTCGTGTTCCGATCGTCAAAGGAGTGACACCGACCGGTAACGCGGCCTGACTTATCTCGTTCTGCGCCCGAACTGCCACAATGGGCTCGTGACTGAGTCTGTTCCGCCGGTGCTGAGCGATATTCGCGAGGGCTTCCATGAGCTCTCCGGTAACGATCGTTTGACGTTCTTGCTCGAGTTTGCGAACGAACTACCCGACCTTCCTGCCCGGTACGCGGATCATCCGGAGCTGCTCGAACGGGTTGAGGAATGCCAA
>Ga0214917_10006633_pt1 | contig 11954 bp, 11 predicted proteins | sample LL_1208_BB_MetaG_FD_177983 | JGI IMG/M metagenome (GOLD analysis project Ga0214917, IMG submission 177983) | Freshwater microbial communities from Lake Lanier, Atlanta, Georgia, United States - LL_1208_BB | ecosystem: Environmental > Aquatic > Freshwater > Lake | place: USA: Georgia | collected...
CAGCAAATGATTGAAACCCCGTAACCGCACCGGCTAATGTTACTGTGCCGGTGCCTGTGGTTGTCGTAGTTTCCTGTACACGATCCGCAACGACAAATGCCATTATGCAGACAAGCTGAAGGTGTAGGTTACTTGCAGTGTGTCACCGTTTACAACCGCACGATCACCACCCGTGAAGTCAGAAGCCGAGAACAGGGTTCCGGTTGTTCCGCCCTTGGTGCTATCGCTTGTCAAGAATGCCCCACCAACAGTCGCTGAGCCATTGATGTTGAATGTTGCTTTGCTTGCCGAGTTGGTAACAACCGAAGGGTTGGCCGTGGTTGCAGCGGCAAACGTTGCAGCAGGGCGCGTTGCATTGCTGTATGTGGTGTTTTCCGTCCAGCCCGCGTGAGAAGACATCGTGTCGGATGCAGCAGGATTGTTTGACGAACCTGCGCCATACAAACCAATATACCAAGTTGTAATACGCGACGTCGCCCCATCCAGCGATGTGCCAGCCATGTACTGGAGGCCAACGTTTACAACGAGGTTCTTAGACTCAGCGGTCCACTTCAGGTTTCCGTCTTTGTCGAAGCACTCAAAGAAATACTTACCTACTGCTTTTGCAGCTTCTGACGATTCAGGGCGAGCGATCAAACCGCTTGCTACAACATCGTTTGTCTTTGCATTTTCCATCATGAAATCCTTAATATTGAATCAGTTGCGCCCATGGGCGGAAAGGTTATGGTCAAATTTTGACCGGTTTTGGTTATTGTAGAGCCGAAGTTTAAAACACAAACCGCCCGATTTCCATTAGTACTGTTGTAAATCAAAGCGCCAGCGCATGTCAACGTCACATTGCTGAAAGTTAGGTCGTCAAACGACCAATATCCTGTAACACCTGATGAAAGGGGCGTGATGTTTGTGAGCGCAAGCCCGCCTGGGGAATAACCGGTTCCACTGGCTTCACCCGTCGGTGTATAGGTGGTGGTATTTTGATCGATGTTGGCGGTTGCAACATACAGGGCGAGCTTGAATACATTTCCTGTGGTCCTTGTAAAGTTATGCAAGCCTTGGGCAACCTCTGCCTTAAAGCTGGTACACATGGTTTGTACGATGGCCATCAAACAACCTTATCTTGAACTTGGCCAGCACGGTATTGATCCTGGCGCTCAAGACCTTCACCAAGTCGCTTGGCAAGAGTTAGCGTCTCTTTGTATTTATTAGTGATATTTTGAATCTGATCTGGTTCGGCTTTCATGAATGTTGCCGCTTCAATCAATGCACCATACAGCAATACGGTATCAAAATTTTCACTTAGCCATGTGGTTGTTGCATCAACATTACCCGCTGAAATCGATGTTGGGTAGTAGAAATAATGCAATTCAAATGTGTATCCAAGGTCTGGTGTTGGGCCAAGCATGAACACTAATTTATTTGGAGCCGTGGGAAAGTCTGGTCCAAATAGCGCATAACAATAAGGCGTACCCGTATTTCCGGCGCCGGTTGAAACAGGAAATGCCTGACGAATAAACGATACATCTTTGTTTAACAGGTACCTGTATTCGCCATTTGGCTCAATGACCGCCATAGAATATGTGGCCAAGAAATCCGTGGGCGCTTGCAAATATTGATTATTAGCACTGCATTGTCCCGTTACATTACGCCGCAGACTTGGAAACTGGACGGCATTATAAATACGCTCTTCTGTCTGCGTAACAAATGTCGTCAAGCTACTTACGGAGAACGTCGTCTCCATGTAGTCCTGAATCTGTGTCTTCAGGTCGCCCCAGTTCACGCCATCGGTCCTCGACTCATTGTGCCTTTGGTAGCAGCACCTGCACCACGCATTTTAATACCTGATGTTTTAATCGGCTTCTCAAGCTTGTTGGTATATGCGCCTACGCTCATCGCAACCGTATCAAGATTGCTATGATCAGGACCAGAGCCAGGGTTGGATGATGCCTTGGTTTTTTTGCCGTCCATGGTATGCGGCTCTGCATATACAGAAGCCGGGCCAATTTCTTTCCCGCCGCGTTTCATTGAGTAAGCCATTATTTCATTCCTTGGTTGCGAGCCCGAGCCATGTTCCGACCCATCTTACGCATCATTTCGCCGGTGGGTCCACCTTTACGAAGTTTTGTCATGGGCTTTCCAGGATGCATGGTTTTTTCATGCTTATGAACCGCGCCTGCAATCATTTTTTTATCCTGCTTAATATCGTCTTTCATATCACGCTCCTATGCTCACCGAGTTAACCGACCCAATACCTATTAGATGATTTGGCGTTAATGCCGTATCAAATGACCTTGCGCCGCCTACAGGGTTAAACCCCCATTCAATAACCCGGCTTCCATCTAGCGGCACACCTGTATAGAGCGGATTTGTTCCTACTGTATAGTTTGTTTGTAATCCGTTATAACCTGATTGGTAATATGAATTAGAGTCTGTACGCGGATTTCTAACGGCTTGTGGGTCGTTAACAGGATACATTCCTAATTGTAATTGCGGCTGATCAGGCTCCCAACATTCTGGACATACCAGTATATTGACATTTTTTGTCTTAATTACCAACTGTTTTAGTTGCTTAAGTTTATAGCGAAAGTTGCACCTATCGCATTGTGCGATGGCAAACTTGCCGCTGGCAAACTGATTGGGCATATCAGAAGTTCACGCCAAGAAATGATTGTCTGGGTACAAACCTTATGGGCGCCTTCTCTCGATCTTCTGATGATGCAAGATCCCATGCTTCGTCATATTGCGCCTTGAGTGTTTGCATACGCTCTAGGCCACCTTCTACCTTCATTGATAATTTGTACGCCAACCCTGCGATCAAAGCCTCTTGGAATCTAAATGGAATATCTTCTACGTTAATACCGTTGCCTGCATCTTGAATCCGGCGCAACCTCCAATACACTAATGTGTAATAAGGATTGTTGATCGTACCTTGGTCTGGCGCGGGCCATACCGTTACATTTGGAAACTGCGTATTACTTACCGTGGCACCAGCACTGTGGCTTGCTGCCGTCGTATTGTTCTGCCCGCGAGTAACGTTATTTAGCGTTGCATAAGCTGAAACACCCGTTGCCACATTTTCGGCTTGGGTGCTAGTACCGTAGTAATAAATTGTTTCCGATCCAATGTTTGCATATCCTGCATATGGCACCCCTGCGAGAGAAGACATCGGTATTGTTGTAACCGTTGTCGTGATATTTGTGGCCAGGGTTCCTGTGAAAACATACGTTTGACCACCTAGTCTGTCAATGTAAATTTGAATCGGGCGCCCCGTGGCGAGCTTGTTAGGTATGGTTGAGTAAGTGCTAACAGAAATTCTACTGATGTTAATGTCAGTTTGATTTTGCCCTACACCATTTCGGATAATCGTCTCGACAAGGTCTACTGTATTGATAGGAAGTGGATAGGTTATTTGATTAGCATAGAGCTGTATTGCACCCTGCTCCATGGTCCAAAGATTGATTCCTCTGTTTGCCCATTCGCTCATAAGCAAATTTAGGCTTCTACGCGCTGTGCGAAAGTCATAACCAGATCTCAATTCCCGTCCGCAACGCTCAAACGCCTCTTCAATAATTTCATTAAGGTTTGGTTCAAACGCCGTTGTTCCCGTGGTGTAAGCCATTATTATTTCCTTGCGGCTCTCATATTATCAATGAGATTTGGGTACGGTCTGCCGGCAGCTTTTGCCATGGCTTTTGCTTTAGATTTCTTCTCTGGCGACATAGGCTTTGATTTGCCAAGTTTCTTGGGGCGTGGCTTATCCCAAACCTCTCCGCCTTCAGCGTATTGCGTGAAGTCCGTGTCATCCCTACGGCGCTTTGTCTTGCCTTTGGGCATCTTACTTGGGTTGATTGCCCCCATTCCCCGACTGGCCATCATTGGTAAACGCTCCTACTAAAGCAGCTAACCCGAAGTTTCCACTATCTTGGAGTGGACGTAAATAGTTTGGCGCCTTAAATAAGTCATAGGGACCAAATTCTGGTGGTGGTACGTTAGGTTGAGGGTAATCAATATACCGTTTTGTCTGATCATAACCGGGAAAAAAGAATAATGGAAATGGCGGCGGCGTTGTTGTCACCTGCGGTTTTTTCGTTGTTGTCGCTGGTGGTTTGGTTGTGGTAACGGGGGTCGTCGTTGGCGGAATCGTTGTTGTTTCTACCGGCGGTATTGTTATTTGAGGCGTCGTAGGTTCTAGTGTTGGTGGCCAGGGTATTGTTGGCTTTGGGATTTCTGTAATGGTCGCCGTAATCGTCGGCGTGGGCGTTGTAATCACCAGTGTTGGTGTAAACGTTAGCGACGGTGTTACTGAAACAGATACTGACGGTGTTACTGAAACAGATACTGACTGGCTAACAGATTGGCTTATTGACGGTGTTATTGAAATAGAAGGGGCTATTGTCTGTGATACAGACTGAGATACAGAAACATTTTGGCTAACGGATTGCGATACCGACTGGCTAACAGTTTGCGAAAGAGATTGACTGATTGACTCGCTAATTGATTGCGACAGTGATATCGATTGGGATATCGATACCTTTGTAAAAATATCAACGTCACGAAGTTTCTCTGATATTGAGATGCTCTTTGATATAGATTGTGATGTTGATAAATCTTGCGACACCGATTGGCTTGCAGACTGCGACACTGATGCACTGAGATTTTCTTTGATATCCCGAGCAAGTTCTTCTGATATCGATGCCTTAATGCTTTCGGATACTGAATTACTAAGACTTGTGTATGCCGATAATGACTGGCTTACACTGATTGAGTTATTTATAAAAACCTGGTTTGCTACGGATGCAGACTGACTTATCGATTGGCTTAATGATGCGCTTTTGGATGCTGAAACTGACTTAATCAGGCTTGTCGATAAAGACGCTGAAAGTGATTTGCTTGCTGAAAGTTGTTCTGCTTCAAATTGTTTATCAAGTACCGATAGTGACAACGACTCGCTAACACTTACATTTTTTGAAGCGCTAATACTTGCAGATAAAGACGACGAAAGTGATCTGCTTATGGATCGCTGTTCTTCCAAAAATTGTTTATCAAGTACCGATAGCGACAACGACTCGCTAACACTTACATTTTTGGAAACACTAATGCTTGCAGATAATGATTTTGATATTGACGGGCTTTCGGATACGGATATTGATTTAGAAATTGACAGTGAGATCGATGTTGATTGGGATATAGATAATGATTGAGATAGTGATGTGCTAATGCTTTTTGATGTTGATAATGATTGTGATACTGACGACGCTGCAACTAACTGCGACTGAGATAACGATTGAGAAGCCGAGGTGCTTAAGCTCTGTGAAACAGATGTCGATGTTGATAATGATTGAGATGTTGAAACGCTAATGCTTTTCGATGTTGATACAGAAAGTGATTCGCTTACCGAGCGCGATATCGATACGCCTTTTAATAAATCATCTGCAATAGCTTTACTCACACTTGCTGACAGCGATGCAGACTTGGAAGCCTCTTGTTCTTTGAATAGCTTTTGAGAGAGCGATATGCTTTGTGCTTCACTTGTTGATAATGATTGACTAAGTGATGTTGATACCGATGTAGACGCAGATATTGATATACGTTCTGCATCGCTTAACCAATCTGCCTTGTTTAAACCTAGTTTAATATATTCAGCAATATCTGCGTCTGATATACCTAAAGTTTTTAGCGATTGTGCTGTATATCCGTTTTGGGTCAACCAGGCAATTTGTTGATCGCTCGACCATGATCCCCATTTTGCTGGTATTTTAATTACCGTTCCATTTGGAGATGTCCAATCAATTGTTGCGGCATTTTCTACGCTAATTGATTGCGATATTGAAAGAGACAATGAATTACTTGTACTGATACGGTCTGCTTCCGCTTTAATCTCGGATTCTGATTGCCACGATCCTCTGTTAAGACCTGCGTTTACAAATGACAATATATCTTGCTCCAATATGCCAAGATTTTTTAGTTTTGTCGCGTCATAAGAGTTGTTATTAAGCCATTGTATTTGTCTGTCAGCCGTATAAGTACCCCAGAGTTTTGGAAGCTGTATTTTTTGCCCGTTAGGGGTGATCCATTCAATGGTTGCTGTTTCATCCGCTATGCTTGTAGATAATGAAATTGACTGACTTTCCGATATTGAAGCGGCTGTGCTTACCGATATTGATTGGGACGTTGAGTTACTGATGCTTATTGCCTGAGAGACTGATTGTGATGTACTTAGTGATATTGATTGAGATTCGCTTATTGATCTTGATATAGATACAGCTTTGAGCGCATTTTCAGAAATAACTGCGCTTGTGCTTAATGATTGACTTATAGATTCAGACACTGATGCAACTGTTGAAATGCTTTGCGATACGCTACGTGACACGCTCACAGACACACTTTCGGAAATGCTTGTTGCTTTGCTAATTGATGTACTAGCTGATGCGCTTATTGATACGCTTTGTGATTGGCTTTTTGATACGCTTGTGCTTACCTCAGCAAACTCTGTTGTGCTTTTAACCTGAGATGTAAGCTTGCTTTCATCTAACGTGCCGCTTGTTATGCCACTCAACGCTGTTGATAACTCTGACTGCGTCGGCTTTCTTCCTAATGTGTTTTGATAAATTGAGTTAACAAGATCAAAGTTCTTGCCTTCTTGTGTTTGGTTTAACAGTGTTTCAATCTGTCCTTGGCTTTGGCCCACTACCCCTTGGATGTTTGTTGATAGCTCACTGTAAGTTGCTGGCCTGCCTAATTGATTTTGAAACGCGCCATCAATTGTTGACAGCAAGCTATCCATTTGGGTGCTTGTTAACTGCACCGGTGTTGAATCAAAACCAAAGACGTTTATCGTCTGACCCTTTGTTAGGTCTTGGTTTGATACATCAATAATGTACGTCTGATTATTAGGGCCGGCGATAATGGCCGTATTTCCTACAACGCTTGTTACTATACCTTTAGCGTCATTAGCTATGCTGTTTGGGTCTACATTAACTTTGTAGCCAAGGTCATCAAGATTTTTGACCAGTTCGCCTTGCGCTGTTGGCGTTAACAAATCATTCAGCTGTGTTTGAATATTTGCTTTGCTTCCAACCGCAAACGCTGTGACATAAGAGGTCAATAAATCATTAAGCTCGACCTTTTGCCCCATGCCAATCTGATTGGCAAGGTATGAGGCCGCTTCTTCCATTCCATCGATATTGCCGCGGTACGGTGTTGCAATAAGGTTCCTAATGGTTGAGTTTTTTGTTACTTTGTCAATGGGAATTGCTCCCATTAATCCGCCGACAATGGTTTCTGCTAAAGCTGCTGGCATGGCGCCGCTACCGGCTACTTGTGCTGCAAGCTCAGGCGTCAGGCCCTGTCTTATCAATTCACCGATATTCTCTTCCGCAATACCGCCGTAATTAAGCGCAAGATCTGTTAATGCTGCGCCTAATGCCTTTCCTGGCTCTGAGCCAATAGCTTTAAGTGCCTTACCCATTAAGGCAAAAGACACCATATCCTCTGATAATTCTTTACCTGCGGTCCATGCAAGACTTCCAAAGCTTAACGGTGACGCAGTAGCCCAGTCCCAGGCTTTCACCATTTTGTTCACAAAACCGTTTGCGGAAGATATATCCCCCATCCTTTTGCTTGCTTCTGCGGCAAGTTCCGGCATCAGCAGATCGGATGACTTGGATCCTATTTCTGCTATGCCACGAAGCGCTACCGCTATATCGTTGGCCGCATCCCCCATGACCACAGACGTAATGCCGGCGCCTGCGCGTGGGAACAGACTTAAGAAGTTGGCATTTAACGAATTAATGAAGTTCTGGGCCGGAGATCCAACTGCCGCTCCAGCTTGTACGCCCTCATAAACCAGCTTTGCAACGTCATCAATAAACGCATTTCTTGGTAATGGCGTGCCGGGTTTTCCTTTGTTTAGCGCCTCAACGACTTCACCTGGCAGTACATACTGTCCATTTGGAAGATTGCCTGTGCGAATTAATTCACCATTCGTATAAAGATACGCTTGGTATCTGGTCACTAAATCTGTTTTAACATTAACGCCACCCAATACTTTTTCAAACTCTTCAAACGTCATGATTCTGCTTGACGTTCTGTTTGTTTGATCAAATGCTATGGCGTTTTTGCCTATTGCGGCTTTCTGGTCATTCCAGCTAGACACCACCTGTCGCGCCATGGCGTCTGTCATTCCGTCATTGGCTTTAAGTGCGGCTATAGCTTGATCATTAGTCATGCTACTACCGGGGGCAAAAAATTGCTCGGCGGTTCTTGTCTGTTGTTTGTTTAATCGGTCAATGTATTGCTGTTGCTCTTGGACCCTGTAGCGATCAATAGCTTGTGGTGTTGATCCATAAAACGTATTGGTAATGTCTTTGCCTGACGGATCCCTGGCGATTTTGACGTAATACTCACCTTCGTTATTACGATCCCAAACGACCTGGGTTCCTTTTCTGTCAATGACTTGCCATTGATTAAGATGGGATACCGCAGCGTTTGTGGCTTCCGATGATGTTAGTTCTTCACCGGCTTTGATGGATCGGTAATATGCAAGCTGATCCGTTGCCACTTCGCCTTTTATTCCAGCGGCGTCCATAGCTTTTATCAAATCTTGTTCTGATGCAGACCCTGCTACAAAATTTCTTGTTGTGTTTACATAATTATTCCGCGCTGCAACTTGGCCTTCTGCTTTTGCTATAAGAGAATTGATCTCATCTTTGGTGTATAGATTTAGATCGTCAAGCTGTTTTCTTACTGACTCAGTTGATAAATCACTGCCTACTTCCGCAAAGCTTGTAAGAATATCTCCGGCTTTTTGTTGGTTTTGTATGCGGGTATCAATATTTTTTAATAATGCCTCTGCGCCTTCTGGGCTATAACCTGCTGTTTTTTGTAATTGTTCTAATGCAGTCGCTCTGTCATACCCGCTTCCTGGTGTCGAGTATTCATTGATAATTGATTGGGCGTTACTTGCTCGGGTTACATATTGTTGATTTGTTTCAATAATTTTTTGGATCTGCGTCTGCGAATAACCTGCTTCACTTAACTCTGCTGTTGCTTGTTGTGGAGTAAATACACCATCATTTAGGTTTTTAACGACCGCTGATACAAACTGCGCCTGCCCTGCATTTAAGGCATTTTGTATGCCATTCCATTCGGCAGCCGTATAAATTCTTCCTGCATCTGCGCCAGTAAGCACAAGCCGATTGCCATCATCATCTGTTGAATAAAGGTTGCCAGATTTATCCGTTGAAACCGCGCCGACCGCTGTGCTTGATATTTTGCTGGGAGGGGCTTCTGCGCCAATAACTTTTGCTGCCGCAGCTTGATTCAGCCCCAAAGATGTGAGCTGGTTCAGCATGGCAAACGGATTAAATTTCCCTGTAGTCGCCGCTTGGATTACTTGGCCAACACCGACGGTTAGGAAGTTCTTTTGTTCCTGTGTAAGACCTGTTGTTGCGCCATTGATTGCCGCTGATACAGCGCCGTTTTGCAGTATTTGAAGCGCTTGTTTTTCTTTGCTAGTCAACGCCGTAAGCCCCGCGGTGACTAAGGTGCTTGCCAGTTCTTTGGGAATTTGTAATTCGTTTGCAAGCTTTCCTGCTATATCACCAAAAGCGCTTGATGCGGCACTTTGTGCTGCCGCCACGGCCAGCGTGGAAATGTCTATCTTGCCGGTTTGAATAAGCTGACTGACTGCGCTTGATCCAACTGCTGCCAATTCTTTTGGCAACATTCCGCCTACCATTTGTCCCAAATAGGCAGCGCCACCAGCTTTAACCGCACCCTTTAACGCATCAAGCGGGTTTGCGCCCATGGCAATATTGGTTGCAAAATTAATTGCCGCCGATCCAATTGCCGCCGCTGTAAATCCTGTTGCCGCACCGCCTGTAATAAACGAACCAATTGCCGCTGGTCCACCTATGCCAAACGTGGCAAACGCCAACACCAACCCAATGTCCTGAGCGTTTCCTGTGTCTACTACCCGAGTTAAGACTTGACCTTGCGCTGGGTCAAAATAGTATTGCGTCTCTCCGCCCTTCCCGGCATACGTGCCTCCAATAGCCACTCCTTTGTCACGATCACCCTTTAAAACATGCCAGCCGGGGTACGAAGTATTGTTAGTTGTGGGTACATTTTCTAGCCCCGGCGTTCCCGGCGGAAAATAATATTCATAGCCACCTCTCGGCCCCCCCAACCCAGCAACATTCGGATTTTTAAGTGCATTTAAGTCAGTTATGCCCAGACTTAATGCACCACGAGCCATGTCAAAGACGGTTTGTTCTACGCCTGTTATAGGTACATCAGGCGGAAATAACGATTTAATATCGTTGTAAGAAAACCCTATCGTCAATCCTGTGGTATTGAACGATGTTGCTTTGTTATCTTTGTTAAAGTTTTCACCAACCTGAGCCGCTACTTTAAGTAACTGGTCGGACCGGTATTGATTTCCTGAGTCGTCTGTGATGTATGGGAATATTTGTTCTACAGATTTACCAGCCCTAGAAGCCAATTGCTCTGGGGTCATGTTGTTAGCCAACATGTACTGGTAACTTTCCTGAGGACTCTTTGGCTGTGCAAAGAATTCTTGTACCGCTGTTGTTATCTTTTGATCGGCGCGGTATGTGTTTGCGTCAGGCGTAAAAGCCTGTTCATAGTATTGAGCCTGTGTTACCGGCTGCTTTGTGATTGGGTGAATGTATTGACCATTAGCGTTTTTGGTCCATTCACCCTTTAAAATAGAGTCGTAATATTGGCTAGTAGACATATTTCAACGCTCTATTTTGGCGCCCGTTGCAGGCGCTTAGGTCAACAGGTTAATCTTAGCACTTACCGCCGTAAGCCATTTTAACCATTTTACCTTTTGTTTTACCTTTAGTTGCCACGCCATTAATTGATGGAGCGGCAGTTTTTACCGAGCCCATCTTTGATTGCATAACCTTACCGCCCTCTTTCATCATCTTGGGCTTCTTTGAGTCTTTCATAGCTCTTTGCTCCGACAGTCCAATAGCAATAGCTTGCTTGGGGTTGGTGACTTTTTGTCCTGATGAGGATTTCAGCTTACCTGATTTGAACTCATGCATGACGGTTTTAATTTTGTCTTTCATATATATCTTCCTCGTGTTTTGCCTTTGGTCGCAATACCATCAGCGCGTTTTGACGCCGACCCGACTGATCCACCAGACTTAAAACCTTCTTTCATTCGGCGTCGCGCGATATACATGTCGGGCTCCATGCCTAGTCTGTCTTTCCGCAAATAACTTACATTGGTAGATCTTCCGGATCTAGCATCCGGTGCGTATGATGAAAGCGATTTTCCATCCGCTGGTTTTTTCGCCGGGGCTTTCTTTGTAGCTTCCATCTCCTGTTCTGCCGTTTTCCCCATGGCTGTTCGCCCCATGGGTTTTTGTGCGGGTTTAATTGGGCGTTTTATTGGTTGTTTTACTGGTTGTTTTACTGGAGGCTTTGGTTTAATACCAGCCAACTGGCCGACTCCTGTATCTTCTCCCGCCGTTCCCGCCGCCTGAGCTGCTTGGGCTGCTTGGGCTGCTTGGGCTGGTTTTCGAGCCGCAGCCTCCATGGCTCTTCCACGTACCGCGTCTTCTATATCGCTTGGGTCTAACGTGCTCATTCTATCTGGCGGAATGTTTGGAGCACTTGTGGCTCTGGCTCTCTCCGGAGTGCTTCCTGACATAACCGGTTGACCACTGCTATCCGTCACAATATTGCCACTTGAATCTCTAAGCGGCTCTCTTTCAAAGTCTGGCATTCCGCCGTCAAAGAATCGTTTCATTTTGCGTTTCATGCCACACCCCTACTAAAGTATTATATTCCATCACGTGATGGAATTACATTTTGACCATAGTGCCTTTGGTTTTGCCGCGCTTGACACAACCATCAGCAGATTTAACGTATCCGCCGCTTTTAAACATCTTGCCAAGGTTGGGGCGCTTGTCCATCTTGCG
>Ga0214917_10006634_pt1 | contig 11954 bp, 6 predicted proteins | sample LL_1208_BB_MetaG_FD_177983 | JGI IMG/M metagenome (GOLD analysis project Ga0214917, IMG submission 177983) | Freshwater microbial communities from Lake Lanier, Atlanta, Georgia, United States - LL_1208_BB | ecosystem: Environmental > Aquatic > Freshwater > Lake | place: USA: Georgia | collected...
TGAATCGCGATGGAACCCAAAAAACGAAGAAGCCTAGGCAGCCGTGCTGGTTTCGGGCGACACCCCCATGGACTCGCAGATTGAAGGGACGTGTCTTGGCGAGGGTGTTGATAAAAGCCGTCGAATCCTTGAGGTAGAGGACGACCTCCTCCCCTACCTCAAGATTGATAACGATAGGAGCCGGAACTAAGCCGTCCGAGATTGCCATTCCGGCCGGGAAGGTTGGTGGCTTGAACCGGGCAGGGCCATGCAGCCACGCAGTGTTCTTTGCTTCGTGCATACGGTCACCATGACTCCGACAGCTTTTCCACCACGTCCTTCCGAGCCAGAACGCGGGAACAAAGCTCCCAGCGGTTCTTATCTGGGTCGATGGTCGCCTTGTAACGGAGTTCGAAGACGTCGCTAGCCTTCTCTCGGAGGTGCACGTATTCGTTCATCATGTCTTCCATCCGCTCTTCCGTCTCAATCCAATCATCTTCGATGGTGTCGGGCAGGCCGCCGAAGATGTCGAACTTGTCCTTCAGTCGACGTGAGAGAACGCTATACACCTTCTCGTCCTGGGTTTCGTGATAGACAAGATTGAGCATGTCCACAGACCGGCGAGCCTGGCCGAAACGTTTGATGCGCCCGAGCCGTTGCTCCAACCGTGACGGATTCCACGGCAAGTCTACGTTGATGAGGGTGCCGAGCGTCTGCAGATTCAAGCCCTCGCATGCGGCATCCGTGGCGACGACGAGCCTCACGCTTCGTCTCTTGACCGCCTTCTTGATTTCCTCGCGTTCAATAGACGCGAACGCATCACCCCGGAACAGGCCGCTCTTACCCGTGCCGGCATAGACGGCCACAGGTTCGTCCGGCAGCGTCTTTGCCAATTCGGAGGCAATCCAGTGCGCCGTGTCGTAATACTGGCTGAAAACGATGCAGCCGTGTTCCAGCCACGTTTTGCCATCGGTCTGATGTTCAGTCAGGAAGTAGCGGACGGCAGCGAGCTTCGGGTCATGTGCCTCCGGGCGGGACAATTCTTCGACGATGGTGCTTAGGTGTCCTGCCTCGGCGGGTGTGAGGGAGCTAAGCTGGTCGAGCAGCCGAGCGGCCTGCTCCTCGTCCTCAAGCAAAACGCGGCGCAACATCTTCGTCGCCGTGCTGCGACCGGAAGCGAAGCTGGAACAGATGCGCTGAAGGAGCAGCGACTTCATAAAACCAGCGGCCTTGGTGCGCTTCATCAGCGCGTCGGTGAAATCAACTGCGGCTTGGTAGGCCAAGTCGAACGGGTGGTTTGTCAGCAAGCCGAGGCCGTCGAAGTGCACGCCGGGATACTCGGTTGAAGGAGCGTTGGGAACAGGGTGTACCTCGACAGCGACTCGTTCGAGTAGGCCAGCCTCCTCCAAGGTCTGACGGCGACGAAGAACAGTGTGGCGCACGATGGGGTTGTGCTGCTGGTAAAAACCGGGCGACAACGTCTGAAGAACTGATTGTTGGGCAAAGAATTCTAGGGAGCCGAAGCCTTTGTCCGTAAAGAAGGCGTTGTCTGGAATGCCAAGTTGGAGGCGCAGATTGGCGACCAGAGGCTCCTCGTCGCCCGGCGGAAGAGGGTTGCGGAGCCATTCCCAGGCATCGCGCTCGTCGAGCGGGACTTCGTCACCCTTCACCATCGGCAATGAGCGTTGCAAATTCACCCACTGGCTCGTGGACTCGCGCCCCAAGACGAAATCAGCTCCAGCGTTGAGGATACGCATTAAATCCCAAAGCTCATGAACATCCGTCTGGATGGGCGTGGCCGTGCCGAGCAAGAGATTCCGGGTTCGCGGCCCGATGCGCAGCATGAAGTCGAGCAGGTTGTTCGACTCGTCCTTGTGTTCACCGACACCGCCACGCCGTCGCGCCTTGTGGGCCTCGTCCAAGATGACGGTTCCGAATCTCCGTTCCAACAGGTAACGCCGTTCCTCAGAGGTGTGGAAAATCAGGCCGGTGGAGACGATTGCGATGCGGAAGGGGCAACGGGTGATGTCTTCTGCGCCACGGGTTTTGATGGTGTGGCCGTGAGGATCGATCCAGACTTTTTGCTCGGATGACCAGACCGCACTGGGGATGCCTAGTCGGTCATTGAGCTCGACCTGCCATTGGAGCGTGAGTGTGGAGGGACAAAGAATGAGAACCGGACCGTCATCGAGGATCGCCGAAATCATGGCACTGGCCGCGAGGGAAAGTGTTTTGCCGACGCCGACCTCGTCGGCCAGGAGCAGTCGGGCTTTCCCGTAAGTCTCCCGGTGCTCCAAGAAAATGGTGACAAAGGCGCGCTGCCACGGCTGAAGCTGTTCGCCGCCCCGGTAGATGGGTGACTCAGCAAGGGCCGCTGCGGCAAGTTCGGCAGGCCGAACTTGATCGAATCGAATCTCGACGCGGTCGGCGACGCGCTTGATTTCCTCAACGATGGCGTCGGGCAAGGGATAGGAATCCTTCCAGAGCGCGTCAAACTCCTCCTCGACCCAGAGGACCCCTTCGGGCGATGGGTCCTCCCAGAGGATTTCGTAATTCGTCGCGAAGGCGCTTTTCGTCTCGTTGATCGATCCGAGGAAACAGGTCTTGGAACCGTCCGCCATCTCGACGACACCTGCCTTGCCGTGGATGAACACCAAGTCCTTGGGAACGACGCGGATTTCGACGCGACCGCTGGTTAGCAAGTCGTGCAGCTTGCGGTATCGTTCCCTATGGAGGAGTGCCTCGACCTCGGCGGGAGCTTCGTTCCATCGTCCTTTGAGCGCGGTTTCGCGGACGTGTTTCGATACAGCGATATCCGCCGCGTCGAGTTCGCTATTGCAGACAATCTGAACTTTCCCGATGCCCGCGATTTCCTCGCCGACGAGTTCAAAGATAGAACTACGAAAGTAGCCCGCGATGCGACGATAGCTCCGGGCATTGGCCAGCCTTTGAGCGAGGAAGGCATGGTCAAGGCGTTGTCGGCGCGAGGAAAAGCGATTCATGCGGCACCCTCAGAACGGCTCTTCCTCACTTTGATTGCATCAGTGTCAGCCTCGATTGCAGCAGGCTCAGTGATCTCGGATGCAATCTGAGCGTGATGCAATAAGCGAGAGCCCGGCCCGTAGAGGGCTCCTTGACCCCGTTTTACCGGCATGGAGAGCCAATCCTCCGCAACCCATTCCTTGAGCGTGCGCGTCGCGGTAATGCGCGTGAATCCAAGCGCAGACTGAAGATCCTGATTCCGTACGTGGCCCTGCCGGGTGAGCAACGGCAGTATCCGGAGGAGTTGCGGTGGCATGTCCTTCCCCGGCTGAAATGGCAATACGACTTCGTAAATTCGGCTCCCCTTGGTTTGAGAGCGTACCGCCCCTTTCCGGATCAGGTCCTTGATCAAGGCCGATGCCCCATAGATTTCCGTCTTCAGCAACGACTGCACATCGCGGCTGGTGAATCGATCCTGATGCGAATGGGCGGATGCGAGAACTCTCTTTTGGTCGAGGCTAAGCCCCATCGATTCGAACTGTCTTAGCCAATCGAAGGTGGCACGGTCGTAAACGGGTTGGTTGCGAAGCGTCACCTGAAAGGTCATGCCGCCGATAATCGCAAGCCCCGGAGGGTAGCAACCGGCACGATCCATCTCGTCGAACATGCGGGGAATGCCTTCGCCCATTTCGCGCATGAATCCGAGGTCCACCAACATTCGGACCAGAAGAGGGTTGCGTGAAATGTGCAGGTGCTCCCGGCGCATTAGCGCATCGAGAGTGACGGGCGCAGGGGGTAAACCGGGACTTCGCACTTCCAGCCGGTCGTCGAACATCCAGACCTCGATGCCGCTGCCCTGAATCGCGTAGTCACGGTGGGCAACAGCGTTTACCACAGCCTCCTGCCAGGCGAAGGTCGGGTATTGCAGTTTCTCCTTGAAGAACAGGTCCTGGAGGTTCTGTCGCTCCGGGATCTGTGGATGGATGATCTCGTAGGCCTTCCGAATCAGGACGGACAAGGGTGCCTCCATCTGGAAGCGTTTTACCACATTGAGGTCTGTTCCGTGTCGTCGTTCCGTCCCTTGCCATCGGACAAAATCGATTCCACACCGCGGATGCCAACGGGCTGGGTTTCTCCCGAAGAGCAGCAGGGCGACCAGGGTTGGCACCGGCTCGCCGCCTCGATCCACCACCAGCCCACGGTCCTTCAGGATTTCCAGAGGAGGCCGGATCCCCCACGCCTCAGGGGCAACTGCCCGCAGCAAGGTCTCGTCTAAGTCTGCGACGGTGGCACCGGGCGGAAACGACCGTTCCCATAGACCTTGCATTTTCGCCGCCTTCAAGACGGCAATCTGCGTCGCATCAAATGGCTCGTTCCGATCACGAACCCGCAGAAGATAGCGCGCACCGGCCAACTGATGGACGGTCGGACTCCAATCGACTGCGAAATGAAGTAGGGTCAGCCCGTTCGCAGTTTGCAGCCACTGCACTCGAACCGAAAGCGGAGGCGTAATGTAATTGCGATCGGTCGGTACGCCGACCATGAACCGTATACGATCCTCGGCCTGTGGAACCCCTGTGACCGCACCGTCGTCCTCGATCCCGACTACCAACTCGCCACCGTCCGCATTGGCCATGGCGGCCAAGGTCTCGGCGATATCCATTGCGATCTCCCGAGGCTTGCGCGGCCGCTTCTTTCCGGGTGGCCCTTCGATCGCCGACTTCCGTTCAAAGAACTGCCCCTCCTCCGAGGTAGCCCATCGCTCCTGTACCTCCGGCGAAAGAGTTGAAAGCGGCTGATTAACGCTCATGGGAGCCCTCTCATGCTCCGTTCCTTCAGGACCAATTGAAGGAGGAAAAACAAGCGGTCGAAGATCGACTCCTCGATCTTGGCCGTCGGTCCATTTTCCGTGTCACTGAAGTACTCGTTGGGCATGGGTGCGAGGGAAGACTAGCCAAGCCTCTGATTCTTCACCATCTCGCGAAGGACGCGGGCGGCGCTGGCTTCGTCGGGGCGGAGTGTTTCCAGCTTCTTCGCTAGATAGTCGGCGAGTTCGACGACCCGTTCACGTTGGTTTTGGTTTGAGTAGTAGTCCGGCACGTTCAGGACGAGATGGGCGAGCACGTCATTGCTGTCCACGTTCTTCGCCAGTTCCATCAATGCGTAGAGAACGGCACGGAGGACGGACTGGTGGAGTTCCGAGCCTTCGCTCATCTCGTTCTTGCCGAACTCTTCTGCGCTTCTTAGCCGCGCCTCGTTGGCCTTTTGGCTGCCCATTAGCGCGCGAAAATCCCGAACTTTGAACGCCTTCGCGAAGTTCTGGTAGTTGTCCAATGTCTTGAGGCCCTTGGCTTCGAGGTCAAGCAGCTTGAGGTAGAAGCGTTCCGCGCCGGTGTATTCTTTCCAGTGCCGCTCGGGTATGCCCTGCGGGACGAGGCACTGGTTGGCAGTGTCCACGGCGAAGGCGATGAGGCCATCCACGAAGGTGGTCTCACCCTTCACACGGGGACGGATGGCCTCGGCGGTCATGTCGCGGCCATCAATAATGAGGTAGCGGGTGAGGACGCGGAGAGCGGCGGCGTAGCCCGCCATCTGAATATCCGCGTCCTCGAAGACGTTCTCGTCGCGGTAAAGCCCCTTGGCTTCCTGGTTGAGGCCGGTGAGGTCGCTGATTTGATTTTCAACCTCCTCCTGAATTTCCCACGCGAGATCGTCGCGGGTAGTTTTGAGTTTGCCGTGACGCTTGCGCAGGACCAGTAGCACGGTTCCTTTCACATTGGTTCCTGCGCGTAAGGCACTGTCCGTCTCTGTAACGATATACCACGCAGCTGTCACGTGTAGCCCGGAGGCCCAGACGATGTTCGCCATGTCTGCCCAAATGCTGCCTGACTGGTGGGTGAACATGATTACCTGGATGCCGTTGTCCGGCATGCACTCGGTCATGTGCTTGTAAGCGCTGACCATGGAACGTCGAAAATCTTCACCCTCGCCCTTGATGGCTAGTGATCGGCGACTGTCCCAAACCCAGCTTGCGAACTCACTTGGCGGGCTCTTGCGCAACCATGCGATGAAGAAATCAAGAATCTCCTCATATTTCACTGCATCTCCGTATGGTGGGTCCGTAATGAAAAGGTCCGCGGCAGTTGTAATGTTACTGGCTGCCACGTTTGTGATGGTCTTTTGGACTGCGCTGCAATCAAACTGCTTGTAGTTCATCGCCAACAGGTCGCCTGCAAAAAACGCACTTCTGCAACCATGATTGAAGATAGTGTTCAGGGCTTGATTATCAAAAGTGCCTTTGACCTGCCCAACACTGTCTGGAAGCCAACGACTGAGCTTTGAGTTGCTGTTCAGAACTTGAGTGAGTCCAAATTTCAGTCTGGCGTCGGAGAATTGATTGACCAACCCCGCTACCATAAGCTGTCGGGGCGTGAATGCATGATGCCAATGTGTCCAGCCCCTTGCTCGAATAAGGTCAAGCCCCTGATACCTAGGTGGCCCACCAACTTCAATTTTCATGTCGGGGATCCACCCTTTGGTTTGCCAATCCAGAAGTCTTGAACGGAGGAACTTCTCAACGACGTGCTCCCGCTTGATATCCTCCGCGTCGACACCTCGAAACTCATAGTCGAACCCTTTTCCTTTCGGCTTTTGACGCATCCACTGAACGCAATATAGACGTTCCTGAATAATATCATCAGGCCTGGGGATGAAATCAGATTTATCCCAGATTCGGAGGCGGTTGGCGATGCTTCCATCGGGTTTCTCGTAATCACCGCGAAGGGTTGACACTTTTGTTTTGTAAGTCGTGTCTGCCACACTGTGAATCAGGAATGCTTCGCCAAACTTTCCTTCTCGGCAAACGGTGCCAGTCTCTGCGGCCTTCAATTCGGCGTCGCTCAGGGCTGTGCGAATCACAATGTCATATCGCTTGTGCTTTGGCTCAGGCACCAACTCTGCGATGACGCGAGCGCCGTAGCTTATCACGCGTGATGGAAGCATTGGAACCAACCAACCACTTTGAGAGCAGCGGCCCTCTACGCAGTAGAGAAACACTTTGGCGCGCCAACCTTTACCGTCCGTTTCGACGCCCAGTTGATCAATCTCAGACTGAACCTTGTCTACCAATTGCCGCTGTTTGCATTCCAACTCAACGTGGCTGTCGTGCGAGCCGCCGATGATGTGGAGAGCGCCCCAAGTCAACATGCAGGCGACGGGGTTCAAGTCGGAAGCATAGACGTCACAGCCGAGGCGAGCGGCTTCAAAGGGAATCTGACCCGAGCCGGAGAACGTGTCAGCAACGCGAGGGCGATGGCCGAATCGCATGACACCGAGTTGCTCGACCATTTCTGGAAACGAATGAGCAGTGGTGCCAAGATGGGCGTTGATGGCATCCCAGATATGGACGTGGACGGTGTCCATGACTTCCTCGGGCCGTTTAGCCGTGTCCACGCGCTCTCGATACGATGCCTTCGGAAGCAACTGGGCCTCGAGCTGGCGACGCTCCAACTCCGAGAGGTCGTCGCGCCAGGTGACCTTTACGCCCTCCAACTCCGGAATGGACCAATCCACGGGTGCAGACGGAGGCAAGAGCATCGGCGGGTCGGAGACGAAGTAGTCGGCAACGCGGGCGATACTGAGCGTGGCGAGGATCTCACGGGGCTTCGCACGCAGCGGCCAGCGGGCGACGAACGACTCGTCGTCCATTGCCATAAGTTTCTCGAAGATTTCGAGGTCGCGCTTCGGGTTGTCCGTGGCTGGGAGCAGACAACCAAGGATGCAGGCTTTGTTCAGGATGAGGGGCTTGCGGCCTTTCCAGTATGAGCCCAGTGCGGTGAGCGTTTTGCCATGCACCGCCATTTGCTCCTTGAAAGCCTCGGCGGAGAGTTTCTGGACGGGCAAGAGCCGCTCAATGAGCGCGGGGGCGTCCTTTAAGGATAGGTATTTCGCAGATTGGCTCATGGCTTGGCTTTGAACAGAGGCAGGCTGAAGAGGTCGCTCTCGACTGGGCGGCGGCGCTTGCGGCCCTCGGGAGGTTTCTCGCCGTCGGACAGAGCGAGGAACAGGGCACGACGCCAGCCGCGCTGTGTGTCTTCCGGCAGGCCCGCCTCGGCAACGGTCATGGAGAAGAGCCACCAGCGCTCCTCAGGACGAAGAGCGGCCCACTTGCTGCAAATCACAGGAAGCTGGTCGTCATTGGCCGTCTCGGCGGCCCAGGCGAGAACACAGAGTTCCTTGCCGAGCAGACGGTCCACCAAGTTGGTGCCGGTGTGCCAGCGGCCGGTGGCAACTTTGGCAATCTTGAGCCGGTCGTTGAATTCGCGGCGGGCAATGTCCGCGATCCCAGACCAAACGGCGCGAGGGAGGATGGCACGGTCTTCATCCTTGGGGACGCCGCCTTCCAACCCGCGATAGCCGAAATCCTCCACGATGCGGACCCCCTCGGTGCGCACCGCCGGGATCTCGACGCGAAACAGGTGTGCGCCGAACTTGTCCGGTGCGCCGAAGTCCACGAACTGGAGCTTTTCGGTCATTGCTCGACGTCGCCTGGGTTGAGTTCGAAGCCGAGCTTCTCGGCGAAGTCCTTGAGGTCGTGGCCGGAGTTAAAGTGCGCCTTGCGGAAGGTCATGCTGACCGGGGTGGTCGGCTCAAACTTCTCCAAGACGGTCTTGAGGATGTCTTCAATGAACGTCGCGTTGACGCGGACCTCGCCCACGGTGACTCCGACCATCTGGTTTCCTTGACCGACGGTGATGACGACTCCCTCGAACTCAACCGACTTGTCGGCAGCCTGTTTGAGTCCCTCGAAAGTCTTGGTACGGGAATCGAGCTTACGGCCGGTGCGCGAAACCAGGCGGCCAGGCTTCACATCGTCCACCTGCACCCCTTTCTTGCCCTTGGCCTGATAGCGGAACTCGGCTTTGGCCTCCAGACCACTTGCTTCCGCGAAGACGCGCAGCAGCGTTTCGCCATCGCCGATCTCGACCGGCTTGTCATACATAACCCCTTCACGAGGTTCCTCGCCGCCCAGGGTGTAGCGGATCTTGCCGGCAGGGGCGGCGAGCAACTCGACGGTGCGCTTTCCCGAGTCTTCCGTGAGGTTGTTGCGGAGGACGATTTTGTTCGACCAAGTGACGACTTCGCCGGATTCGTATTGGCCGGAGGGGTCGACGACGAGGAAGTTCACCCGGAGCGCCTTGGTGGTTAGAAACTGATCCTTGAGCTGCGGACTCTTCTCGTTGACGGGGCCATCCTCGGCGTAGTGGATACGGGGGGCGGGCCCGGCATTCTGTGCATTGATGCGCAGTCGCACCTCGCCTTTGTCGTCCGGTTCGGATTCGGCAATGACCTGAACGGAAGTGCGCTTTTTCTTCGGCTTCTTGGTGACATAGCCGTTACCGAGGTCTTCCCATAGGCCGCGATTGCAGGCGATGGATTTGAGCGTATCGAGGCCCTTGGGCGGCAGCCATGGCATGCCCGCCTGCTCGGTGTAGCGGTCGGCCACATCGGACCAGCGGGCCTCGTCTTGGTTCTCAGGCCAGAGAAGGTCCTGTGATTTGTCGCGGATGGGGTCGAAGTCCTTTTCTACGTCGAGATAGAGCTTGAGCGGATTCGATGTGAGGGTCTTCTCGACCTGGGCCTCGCCATCAAAGGGTTTAGTCTGATCCCGGGCTGAGTCGAGAGGCTTTCCGGCGAGCTGCGACGGCTTGCCAGCCCGTTGGATGGGGAAGAGGACCTTGTCGAAGAGGTTTAGGACGGTGGAATTGAAGTCCTGTTCGTAGGATTGCTGCTTCTTTTCCAACTCATCGCGCTGCGGGTGGCCCTTGGGGATCCGCCCATCTGCCTTTTGGACGGCGTAAACTTGTCGTGCCGCCTTCTCCACGCTGCCCATCGCGGTCTTATCGCCGGTAAGCACACAGAGGTTGTTCTTCTGGCTGAGGCCGTCGAAGAACTTCTGCACTTCCTCGGGCGGTATCTTGGAGTCAGGGCTGACAATGAGCAGGACACGATGCTTCCGGACCTTGTCGGCAACATCCCCCAGCTTGGGCAAGGGCAGGACTTCTTCGTATGCGGACTTGCGGGTGGGCTTGAACATGTCGCGCAGGCGATGGCGGATGAGATCGTCCACCTGATTCTCCGGGGCATCATGGGCGAGACCTTGGAGCAGTTTAGTGAGGTTCTCCTGACGGTCGAAATAGTATCGGCCCTCAGGTGTGTGGTGGATATACCACGCATTTTCTTCGAGCTGCTGGAACGATTCTAGGAACTCGGACGGCTCGCGCAACGGGGACACGAGGCACTCAACCATCTCGGCGGTCGTGAGACCCTTCACGGCGTTGACTGCGGTGGAAAGACTGGCGGTGAGCAGGAGCGTGCCGACTTGGGTGGCAGCTTCCTTGCCGATGCTCAAGTCGATGACCTGGGCATGGGCGGACTGCTGGGCATCCCAAAGATCCTTCGCGATGACATCGCGCATCCCGGAAATCTCGGTGAGCTTGTCGCGGACTTCGGCGATAGATAGGTCGAAGTGTTGCGGGCCGATGAGGAACACGTCGTTGGACTTTCGATCCCAGACGGAGCGGAGCAGGCGTGACACGAGTTCGATGAGGCCACGGGTCTGCTTGAAATGCTCATTCTCCTTGAAGAGCGCGATGACGTTTTTCAGGCGCGGGTGGAACGGATACGTGGCGGCAATCTCGTCCGCGATAGCTTCCGCGCCCCGATTGGCGACCTTGGACTTGGACGCTTCCTCCAGCTTCTTGCCGTAGGCGTCGGCGACGTCATCAATCTCTGCCTTGTCGGGAAGCTTTGTGAAAAGCCGCTTGCGGAGGATGTCGTAGATTTCGTTGGCTGCGAGGTCAACCGGGGTGATGGCGCGTTCAGCGCGGCCTAGTTCCTGTTTTGCATTGTCCAACGCCTTAATGATGAGCGCTCCGCCCGTCTGGTAGGCAGCCGCAAGATCGGAAACAACGACGCAGACGTTCGCCTTTTTGCCTGCAGCGGTCAGGAGTCCGGCAAAGGCACGGGTGGCGATGTCGGCCACAGTGCCAGTTCCAATCGGGCGCGTGGACAGATCCTCGAAGTAGGGCGGCATCTCATCCAGAAGGATTAGGATCGGTTCCTTGCCCTCGAACAGCTTGAGCCAGGCCTTCTCGTCAGGCGCTTTCGGCCCAGAGGCCCAGAATTCCTGAAACACGTCCGCCTTGCCGAGTTGCTGCGCGATCTCTCCCCAAAAGAAGTTCGCCGGGCTGTTGCGACCGTTGAAGGCGGCAACACGGGCGGTGTCAAACATCTGGGAATTGGCATCACCACCGCAGTATTTCTTTCGGAGAGCGGGATGCTTGGCGAGAAGACCGAACCCGACCAGCAAGTGAGTTTTGCCGCCGCCCATCGCCTGCTTGAGATGGAAAACGGCCTGATTGGAGACACTAGCAAGTCGGGCGACACCCTCGGTCACCAGGTCCTGCATACCCTGCGTGATGAAGGTCTTCTCAAAGAACGCAGTACCGTCGCCCTCGGCATGAATCAACTCGTCGAGCTGCTCGATCTGGTCGCTCAATTTGATGGAGAGCGCGTTGGGCTGAAGCTGGCAGGCGTCGCGGACTGTTTTCATTGCACTTTGGATCTAGAAACGGAATTGAAACCGATGGATTGGCGTCCTGATGGCCAACATTGATAAGCAGGTATGAACGCCGCTCCTGGATGGCACGCAAGAAAGTGCCGAACAGCAAGTTTACCGATGTCGTTCATCAGTTTAGGATTCCTTCTCCTCACTCGCTCCGGCCGACCCATTCTTGACCCAACGGTCAACCTTAGAGTTCAGAAACTTCCAGAGTTTGCCTACCTTGTGCGCGGGAATGCGTTTCCGGGTGATCCACATGTAGATCGTGTCCGGTTTGACACCGAGATGCGCCGCGATCTCGTCCACAGACAACCCGCATTCTGGCATAGAAATCCTTCCCGAATTCCCACCTTCCGGAGCTTGGCCCCAG
>Ga0214917_10006635_pt1 | contig 11954 bp, 9 predicted proteins | sample LL_1208_BB_MetaG_FD_177983 | JGI IMG/M metagenome (GOLD analysis project Ga0214917, IMG submission 177983) | Freshwater microbial communities from Lake Lanier, Atlanta, Georgia, United States - LL_1208_BB | ecosystem: Environmental > Aquatic > Freshwater > Lake | place: USA: Georgia | collected...
AGATCGCATACCCGATCACCAGAAAGAAAAACTTCAAACGGAAATCAGGCCACCGCCCCTCCACAACAACTGCCATCCCGATGCCCCGGTTGGCAGTGCATGGCGTACTCCGCCCCGCCCCTCTGGGCGCACCAGGCGACGAACGCCTTTCTCTCCTCCGGCGTCATCGGGGTTTGGGAGGAAGCCAGCACCGCCTGTTCCACATAGGGGAATTGATCCACCCCGATCATGTGCGTGCACACCTCGGGATAACTGAGGGCATAACGCATGACCTTTTCTGCCGTCATAAGACCCTTCTCGCTCGACCGTTTGCTCCCCCCGAATCCTTTCATTCCAATCACCGCAATTTTTTTCTCCGCCAAGGCAGGGATGACCTCGGTTTCGAAGCGCCGGGAATGCAGGGTACCGAGGGCCGATACGGGCTGGAGGGAGGCGTCAAAAGGATACCCCCCTTGAATCATTTTCAGGTGGACCTCGGGCTCATCATGTCCGGTAAAACCCAGGTAGCGTACCTTGCCTTGTTTTTTTGCCAAATCGAACGCCTCGGCCGCTCCCCCCGGCCCATAAAATTTCTCCACCTCGGCGACACTACTCATCTCATGCAACATCCACAGGTCCACATGGTCGGTCTGTAGTCGACGGAGGGAATCCTCGAGAAACTTCATCGCTCCCTCCTTGCCCCCTAGCGGCAGGGGATTTTGGTGGGTGCAGCATTTGGTCATTAGAAACGCCTTGTCCCGGATCCCCCTCAGAGCGTGCCCCATCCACTCCTCGGCCCGGCCCTTATGATAGCACCAGGCATTATCAAAAAACGTCACCCCGCGATCCACTGCTTCATGCGCAATGCGCGTGGCCTCCCCGATATCTTTGGACAAAGCCAAGGTGTGTCCACCGAAGCCCAAGACACTGACCCTTTCGTCATGCCGGCCAAACTTGCGGGTCGGCACCCCGCTCCCACTGCCGGCCCAACCCCGTGCCAGACCGATTCCAGGAATCAGCCCTAAAAAACCGCGACGTGTGATCATGCCTCGATTTTGCCCCCCCTAACCAACCGGGCAAGTCGGGAAAATTTCACCAAAACGTCACTTGGATTTCATCTGACCCACTCTTCATAATTTCCTTGATGACCACGGTGTGCCTGCCTGATCCGGAGCTTGAAAACGCCCTCTTGGCCCTCCAGGCCAGCACCGGACGTACCCGAGAGGAACTGCTTCGGGACATGATCCTGAAAGAACTTCACTTTTCCCCCCTGGCAGAGGGAAATACCCCCAAAAAAAAGTCCGAACGTTCCCCCACCCCGCCGGTCTAACCTAGTATGAAAACAAAAACCGAAGCCACCCGGAATCAGAGGGTCCTCCCCCGGGAAAAGGATCTCCCCGCAGCCCTTCAGTCCTACCTGAAAGGCATCGGGGAAACCCCACTCCTCAACCGTACCGAAGAAACCCGTCTCGCTCGCCGCGTCCGCCGGGGCGAAAACCACGCCCGGGAGTTGATGATCAAATCCAACCTCCGCCTCGTGGTCAAAATCGCCGCCGATTACAACCACTGCGGGTTGCCCATCCTTGATCTTATCTCCGAAGGCAACCTCGGCCTAATGAAGGCGGTCGACCGCTTCAAACCCAGCCGCGGAGTGAAATTTAGCACCTACGCCTGCTGGTGGATCAAGCAGTCCATCCGGCGCGCTTTGGCCAACCAAGGCAAAACCGTCCGGCTCCCCGTCCACTTGGTCGACAAGATCCAGCGCCTGCGCCGGGTCAGTTCCGCCTTGGGCAACGAACTGGGACGGGAACCCACCGACGCGGAGCTCGCCGATGAAATGCAAGTCGAGACCGGCCGTGTAACCCGGCTCCGCGAGGCCTCCGCTGGCACAGTCTCATTGGATGTGTCCATCGGGCAGGAAGGCGATGACGGCTCCTTGGTAGACCTCCTGGCCGACCCCGTGGCCGTCGATCCGACCGAGGAACACGCCAAGGTCGACTTCCAGGAGGCCGTCTCCCGCAGTTTGGAAATCCTCAACGCCAGAGAAATGGAAATCCTTCGCCTGCGGTTTGGGTTGGATGAGGACCAGGAAGAGAAGACCCTGGAGGAAGTCGGCGACAAGCTTAACGTCACCCGGGAACGGATCCGCCAGATCCAAAACTCGGCCCTGAGCAAACTTCGCCGGCGCCTGCTGAAGGAAGAAAATTTCCCCGAATACTTCCGGAAGCTCGTCAACCGGGGCGGTCTCGTCCGCCTAGCCTGACCTTCTTGAGATTTGGTGGCGATACTGCCGCCCGCACCCCCGCCCGTAGCGGATGGTTCGGGCGGCGGTTCTTTTTTTAGGGCACTCATACTTTCGTCTCGATCTAGACTCGCACCGTGCCCTCTGAACTCCCCGCATCTGCTTTGTATTCCTCCCCTTCGTTGGGGCGCCTCTGGCAAAAAGTCCACCTCGCCTGTTCTCCCTTCATCCTTCGTCGGTCCGTGAGGAAACTCTATGAGCGACCTATCCCGATCCTTCGCCGGCACCTAGCTGGAATCCCCTACCACTGGATCGCCCTCGGCTGCGCCGACGGCCAAAAAGAGTCGCTCCTGGCCGGAAAACTACCTCCCCCTGCCTCCTTCCACGCCGCCGACACCAATCTTTCGCTTGCTCGACGTGCCGCGGCTCGATTGAAAGGAACCCGAAAGTCTTGTGGCCGGATCAATCTCAACGCCCAACTCCCCCTCTTCCATCAGCCTTTCTCTCAACGCCGTCTTTTTACCCTCTTTGGTGTGCTCCCCAACCTGCCACCCTTTCCACTTCTTCACCGGTTATCCCAAACCATGAGGAAAGGCGACCTCCTGCTCTTGAGTGCCAACCTCGCTCCCGGCGAATCCAGCTTGGCCGGTGCCCGCAAAGTTTTGCCCCAGTACGACAATCCCCTGACGCGCCAATGGTTGGAGAGTGCGGTTCGAGGATTCCGACCCCACCTTTCTCCAGGTCGTCTGGTCTTTGGAGTTTTTCCGGACCCCCGCCAAAAATCGCTAGCCCGAATTGAGGCCCGATGGATCTCGGGTCGCAGGGTAAAAGTCGTTTTGGCTTCCCGCCGACCGACACCCCGCCAAGTCGAAGCTTGGATTCAAAGGGCCCGCCTACGGAAAATCGGGCGCTTTCTGGAACCCCGCCAGGAAGAGGGAATCTGGTTGGTGACACGCTAAACGTCCCAATTCTCAACTCGAAACGGAAGGCCTCTGGGGCTAAACCTAGCCTGATGGGTACATCTCTTCGGGCGAAAATCATGACGGGCGTGGTTGCCCTCTTGGTTCTTTTTGCCTTCGCGCTCACCGTCACCCTCTACTTCGTCAAGGATTCCGGCGAGGAGGTCCGCGGAATAGCCGAATACCACGTTCCCATCATGGCAAAAGTAAATGCCTTGGACGTTTACACATATGAATTGGAGCTCTTAGCCCACGACATGTCGGAACAGCTCCGCGTGATGGAGCCGGAAAAAATCCAACATCACCTCACCCGGGCCAAGCAATTGGAGGAGATCATCCACCGACTCTTCGTCGAAGCGATCGACCTCTGCGAGAAAGGTAGCAACGACTCCCGCAACGACATCGAGGACCGCCTGGTCATGGCCAAATTGCTTGGCTCCCTGAAGAACCTCAATGACCAGACGACGGGCTTCGTTATCACCGCGATGCAAACCATCGATCTCGGATCCAAGAGCAAATCCGCCGAGGCCAAGGCCAACCTTTTAAAAATGGAGGAGTACTCGAATCTGGACCCGATTTACGAAAAAACCCGGCAAGCTGCCAATCAGCTCATCCTGGATTCCGCGACCGAAACGGCCGGTAACATTTTCACCATCATCTGGACGAATCTCGCCATTTTTTCCGTCGCCGGATTTTTGGGTCTCCTGGTCTTTCTCGTCATCACCGGCCGCCTGCAAACGGCTTTCCATCGCCTGACCGTGGCGTTCCGGAAAACGGCCGATGGAGAGTTGACCGATCCCCTGCCCATCACTTCCAAGGATGAAATCGGGGATCTGACCGACTCTTTCAACCACATGGTGGAGCAACTCAAGTCCAAGGAAAAGTTGCGCGAGGCCTTCGGCCAGTTTCTCGACCCACGCATCGTCGCCAATGTGGTCGATCCCACGACCGGGGAACTCAAGGAAGTCGCCGAACGCCGGCGGGTCACCATCTTTTTTTCGGACATTTCCAACTTCAGCACCATCGGCGAACAACTAACCGCCGCCAGCCTCGTGAAACTGCTCAACCGCTACTTCACCGTCTCCACCCAGGCTGTTCGACGGCACCACGGCATCGTCGACAAGTTCATTGGCGACGCCGTCATGGCCTTTTGGGCCAGCCCTTTTTCAGAAGGGGAAAGCCACGCCCGGGACGGCTGTTTTGCCTGTCTGGAGCTTCTGCAGGCCTTTGAAATAGTCCGCGGAGAGATTCCGGAACTGACCGGATTGCGCCGCAATGCCCCGAAATTCCATGTCCGGATGGCCCTCGCCACCGGGGACACCGTCATTGGCACCGTTGGCTCCGACACGACCAAGTCCTTTACGGTGATCGGAGACACCGTCAACACCGCTTCCCGGCTGGAGGGAATCAACAAAATCTACGGCACGTCGGTCCTGCTGAACGAGGAATGCTTTCGGCTTTCAGAATCCTACATTGAGGCGAGGGAAATCGACCTTGTGACTGTCTTTGGCAAGGCGGAGCCCGTTCGCATCTATGAGTTGCTCGGACGAACCGGATCATTGGATGGGGTGACCCAAAAACTGGTCAATCTCTATGCCGACTCCCTGCAGCTTTACCGTGAGCAGAAATGGGAGGAGGCCACCAAGGCCTTCCAGGAATGCCTGCGAATCCGTCCCGAGGACGGCCCTTCCCTGGAGTTTCTGACTCGGATCCCCGCGCTCAAAAAGAATCCGCCGCCGCCGGAGTGGGACGGCGTATGGCGCACCTCCACCAAGTAAAAGCCGGGTTCCCGACAAACTAACCGCGCTGGAAATATTCCCGTATCGAGCGGGCCACTTTATCCCCCACTCCCTCCACTTGGGCCAACTCCTCCGTTTCCGCTTTTGAGATCCGATCCACCGAGCCAAACACTCGCAACAGAGCCCGCTTACGGACCGCGCTGACCCCCGGAACAGAATCCAACTCACTTTCTTCCATGCGCCGTTTCATCAACAATTGATGATACCCGTTGGCCACCCGATGGGCCTCGTCCCTGACCCGCTGCAGTAGGCGAATCGCTCCGTGTTCGTGGGGCAGCACCAGGGGATCCGAGCGACCCGGTCGAAAAATCTCCTCATGCTGCTTGGCCAGACCAATGACGGGAACCCCCTCCCATCCCGCTTGGTGTAATTCCGCCACCGCCGCCCCCAGTTGCCCCTTGCCCCCGTCCACCACCATCAAATCAGGGGGTTCCACCCCTTCAGACTTCAATCTGCGGCACCGCCGTCGAATGACTTCGGCCATGCATCCGACATCATCCTGACCCTCCACTCCCTGGATCCGGTACCTCCGGTAGGCCGGCTTGGACGGCCTGCCGTTTCGGAACACCACCATCGAGGCCACACTGTGGGTGTCGGAAATATTGGATATATCGAAACATTCGATTCGGGCCGGAATCGCGACCAACTGAAGCACGTCCCGCAGCGCCTCTAACTCCTTCTCGGGCACCACCGTGCTGGGCAGGGACCGGAAAAATTTCTTGGCCGGCCGAGTCGTTTTTTTGAGGTCCTCAATCAAATTTCTTAGGGAGGCCGCTTTTTCGAAATCCCTTCTGGCCGCCGCTTTTTTCATCTCCTCCTTGAGGGACTCCCGCATCTCCACCGTCTTTCCCTCAAGAAACTCACAAGCTTGGGCAATCCGTTCGCCGTACGCCGCCCGGGAAATCTTACCCATACATGGGGCACTGCAGTTCCGAATCACATGATCTAGGCAGTGCCGGTAATCCTTCTCCCCGGGAATTTCCGGTCGGCATGAACGAAGTCCGAATTTTTTCCGCATGAGGGAGAGGGTCTGCCGCAGGGCCCCCGAATGGGCGAAAGGCCCGAAATACCGCGCCCGGTCGTCTTTGCGCATCCGCGTCAGCTGGAACTTTGGGTATGGCTCTTCCGGATCCACCCGGACTAGGAGAAACTTTTTGTCATCCCGGAAACTGACATTGTACCGGGGTCGGTACTCCTTGATCAGCCGCCCCTCCAAAAGGATGGACTCCGGCTCGCTTCTCACCACATGGGTCTCCAATTCGGCGATGCTTTGCAACAAGGCCCGTGTCTTGAGATCGGCTCCGTATTTTCTGGAGGGATGAAAGTATTGTCCTACCCGGCGGTGCAGGTCCCGGGCTTTGCCCACATAGATCACCCGATGAAAACGGTCTCGGAATAAATACACCCCCGGCCGGTGAGGAAGGTCGCGCAACTGCTTGGCCAACTCAGGAGAAACCGTTTCCATGGGCAAGATCTAGACTAGCTTAATCTCATGCGCTTCCCAGTCCTGAGCCCCCTCCTCCTCCTCGCTTGCCTTCATACTGTTCCGGCCTCTCCGGTGCTCAAAACGCCCCAAGTCACTGTGGAATTAATAGGGGAGTCCCCCACGCTGAACTCCCAAGGACCCATCACCGTCGGTCTTCTTTTTAAACCCGAGCCGGGTTGGCACATCTACTGGTCCAATCCTGGCGATTCTGGCATGCCCCCGTCTGCCCAATGGACTCTTCCCCCCGGCTTTTCCGCAGGCCCTCTCCTATTCCCCTTTCCCGAAAGGATTCTCACCCCACCCCTTGTGAGCTACGGCTACGCCCAAGAAACCACCCTGCTGACCGAAATCACCCCACCTGCTGGCTGGAAACCCGGCCCCATCACCCTGCGGGCAGAGGTCGATTGGCTGGTCTGCAAAGAGGCTTGCCTCCCCGGACACGCTAACCTGGATCTTACCTTAACTCCTGCGACAAACTTACCTTTGCAGGCCCTTTTTCAGAAAACACGTCTATCTCTTCCCGTTTCTTTTCCCTCCTCGGAAATCGCCGCCACCGCCAAGCCCGGCTTTATGGAACTCTTGGTCCCCGCACCTGTCCCCACCGCCAAACTCTCCTTTTTCCCGGACGAAACCAGTTGGCTCGATGATTTTCAACCGGCCGAAACCCTGCCCCAAGGCGCAAAACTCCTACTACGGCTTCCCCTGAAAGAAAAGGCCCAGACACCCTCCACACTATCCGGGGTGCTGGTCTCGGATTCCCCTTGGGATGCGGCCGGACACCGGGCGCTGAGAATTTCCATCCCTTCGAAATCTCCTTCTACCTCATCCCTCAGCCTTCCGCTTATTTTCCTCTTTGCCTACCTAGGCGGGTTGATCCTCAACATTATGCCCTGCGTCTTTCCCATCCTTTCCCTTAAGGCCCTCCACTTGGTGCAGATTTCCGGGGAAAGCCGCCAAGCCGCGCGCCGAGAGGGAATTGCGTTTGGCAGCGGGGTTCTCCTTTCTCTTCTCTTTCTTGCTGGGTTACTTCTCCTCCTCCGCGCGTCGGGCCATGCCCTCGGATGGGGATTTCAACTTCAATCTCCCCCGGTGGTCTGGCTTCTGCTCTCCCTGCTGCTTGCGCTCTCCCTAAACCTACTCGGCCTTTTTGAATTTCCGGCTCTCCTGACCGGCCTTGCTCCCAGAAATACCGCCCACGGTTGGGCCGGAGCCTTCGCCTCCGGCCTTTTGGCCGTGGCCGTGGCCTCACCCTGCACGGCCCCCTTCATGGGGGTGGCTTTGGCGGCGGCTTTCGCTCTTCCCTCCCTTGGGACCCTACTTATCTTTTCCTCCCTCGCCGCCGGTTTTGCCTCTCCCGTTCTGTTTCTCTCCTTTTTCCCGTCCCTGCTCGCGTTCCTGCCCAAACCGGGCGCGTGGATGAACACCTTCAAAAAGATTCTCTCCCTGCCCATGTTTGCCGCTGTGGCTTGGCTCGTCTGGGTTCTCCTCCGGCTTGTTGGACCCTCCATCATCCCTTGGATCACCTTGGCCGGCTTCGGCTTGGCTGTGGGACTAATCCTTTTTGGTCGCGGCCAAAAGACCTACCCTCCTCAGAAAGGCTTACAACAAGCTGGGCGACTCCTCCTGCTGGCCTCCGTGATTGTCCCCACCTTGGTTCTCAAACCAACCACCTCACAGATCGCAGCGACCCATCCCGACCGCATTCCTTGGTCGGAAGAGGAAGTGGCCCGCCAGATCGCCGACGGACGGACGGTCTTCATCGACTTCACCGCCGCTTGGTGCCTGACCTGTCAGGTCAACGAGCGCCTCACCCTCTCCCAACCCGAGGTGCGGGAGGCTTTTCGAAAGAATAACGTGGCTTTTCTGGTGGCCGACTGGACCCGCCGGGACCCCACCATCACCTCCGCCTTACACCGGTATGGTCGGGAAGGAGTGCCGACTTACGTGATTCTCCGCCCGGGAGTATCCGTCCCCCAACTTCTGCCTGAAATTCTCACCCCCGGCTTGGTCCTCGACGCCATCCAATAGCCTCACGCCAACCCTTCCGAATCTGGCAGGCTTACTTCCCCCCCACTTTGGCCAGAACCACGTAGACGGTTTTCAACACAATCTGAAAATCGAGAAGAAAAGAGTGATTCCGGATATAGTACAGATCATACCTCAGTTTCTCCCGCGTATCTTCCACGCTCGAGCCATAGGGATAGTTCACCTGAGCCCACCCGGTCAAACCGGGAGGAACTTCATGACGAAGGTGGTAAAAGGGTATCTCCCGTTCGTATTTTTCCACCAGCTTCACCCATTCAGCCCTGGGCCCGATCAAGCTCATATCCCCCAAGAGAATGTTCCAAAGTTGCGGAACCTCATCCAGGCGGGAGGGCCGCAGAAACCTTCCCAGTAGGGTCACCCGCGCGTCCTTGGCCGCGGTATAATGCGAGCCCTCCTCCCTTCTGTTTATCATGGTTCTAAATTTGAGGACCTGAAAGATCTGCCCCCGTGCCCCATACCGCTTTTGGACATAAAAGATGGGACGACCATCCATCACCAGGATCGTCAGGGCTACCAGCAGAACCAGGGGCAGAAAAAAGAGCAAAAGCAGAAAGGCCATACTGCGATCCAAAATGGTTTTTAGACGCGCATAGTTGGCGCTCTGCGTCAGGTTCAGCTCCCGGTCCAGCACCCACTCCTCATCCACGTCCCGCAAAAGGACTTTCCCAAAAACCGACTCCGCAAATGACTCGGCGGTCAAAACCCGGACCCCTCCTAAATGAAGTTTGGAGAGCCTGTTCTTCAGATCAGGGGAGAAGAACTGTATGCGTGAGGCCATGACGAATCCCAAGCGCTTGGGATCGGCACGCTCAATGGCTTTCAGGCTCCACGCCGTCATTCGGGGGGAATTTGGACCCGCTAGCCGTCCGACTTGGCCGTTTTCCACGTCATAAAACACGTATTCCAAATTGGGTTTTGGGTTTTTTTCCATCAATTCATGCCAGAGGGCCCGCAAATCATCCGACCGACCCAACACCGCAAAGTACCCCCGCCCTTTTTTCCGAATCATCGCCTGGTAACTCGAGCGTCGAATCACCAGGGATAATAACGCAAAGCTGAAGATAGCCGGGATGACCACCGCCCGCGCCGGCTTCATTCTCTCGCTATAAGCCGTGAAGGCATACACCGAGGTCATCAGCAGGGGAAAAGCCAGCAGGAAGGAGGACAAATGAACGGTGGCATATTCGAGGGAAAGTTTGTCGGACTTTTCGACGTATCCCCCTGAAACAAATAGGGCCAATAAACTGAAAAACAACGAAACCAGATAAATTTCGAGGGGCCAGTAACCGGGAATACGCCCCAGGCGAAAAATATGAAAACCAGCCACCACCAAGGCCAACAACAAGACGTCCAAGAAAATCATCCGGAAGGGATAACCCAACCCCTCCTCTTCCCGTTTTGGACGGAAGAAAGGCCTGCCTCGTCTCTTCACTTCGTAAGCTTATCCCGAACGGGGGATGTTCGGCTACCCGGTTCTGATGCGTTCGCCTGAAACAGGCTGCGGACAATCCGCGTCATTTCCTCGGGATCCGGCTTCTCCCCGGGAATGAGACAGGCCGCCAGCTCAAAGGGAAAGCTGCTGATCCTCCGTTGGACAAATTCCAAGGTCCGGTCTTTGTGAAAATACATTTCCCTCAACCGATCATACTCCTTGGGATCCAGAGGCTGACCGTCCATCCAGTTGGCCCAAAGCATCACCGCCTTTTGATCAGGCCGCTCAAAGGAAATCACCGACCACACCGTCCTCTGCCCGTCAATTTCAGTGACAAAATCAGACCTCTCTCCAGTGATAGTCCAACCGGCCCCCGGCATGCAGTGTTCCGGCCGGTGTCCAAACGGATTGGCCTTGCCCCGCCCGGGCGACCACCAGAAATGGTAACCGGAAACTTTTCCCCAATGGAAATACTCCCCCTGATCCGGTCTCAACGTATCGATGACGCTCTTGGGAACCTCCTCTTGTTCTACCCCTTCACGCAAGGTGAGAACGGAGGTGACATGGGAATTCTCCCCCTTGGAATACCAAAACCTCACGAACCCCGCGACCCCAACGAGCCAAACCAAAACCAGAATTCCCATCCCTCTGCCCTGCCGGAGCAAAGGGCCCTCGGGGGTCGGGGGCTTTTCTGGCACCCGGACCACTTCCGTCCGGGAGGCCAGCCACCAAACGGCCATGACCACTGCCACCAGAATGCCCATCCCCAGCAAGTTGTGCCAATGATCCACCTGCTCGGGCCCCAAGCGACCGCCAATCATGCCCAAGGTGACGGCCCGGACGAGGTTCCCACCCACCGCCACTGCCGCGGCACAAATCAACAAACCGGCTCTCCTTCCAAGACGACTGCGAAAAACTTCCCCGCCGGCCAAGGCCACCATCAGGGCGGATTGCAGACTCTGTAACCCGCTGCAGGCCTCCTCCACTCCCAACACACAGCCGGAAACCCGGATGGTTTTCCCATTCACCTCGGCCGCCACTCCCAGCCAGTTGAGAATCTCTCCTGTGGCCATGGCCACCCACCCTTGGAGCCGAACCGTGGTCTGAATTTCCCAGATGCCCACCCAGGGAATGGAAACCAGGGGAAAAAGCGCGGCGAAAATCATCCCCCTCATCCCAGCCTTTCCGCCGCTTAGAAAAGCCGCCGCCAAGGTCACGACCACGGAAAGTAGCCCCATCAGCCATAAAACAGGCCTCCAATAAAAGGGGGTCTGCCGGATCAGTTCGACCGGACCGGCCAAAATGGCCGCCAGCCCGATCACGGCCCAAGCCAACCCGGCCGCCCGGTCGGAAACTCGCACCGGAACCAGCTCCTGCCATCTTCGCCAAAAGAAATATCCACCGAGCAGGGGAACTAACGATCCATAGGAATAGGCATCCGTGTGCTGCCATTCACCCGCGCAGGCCCAGAAAGTCCAACCCCAGAAAAGGGCTGCCAAGGCCCAAGCCAAAGCCTGACCGGAAACGCCAAGCTTGTGCACCATCCGTCCACCCTACCCTTTTCGTTTCTTTTCCCAAAGATCGAAAAGCTTCCCTGTAAATTTCTTCTCTTGAGATGGCAAACTCTTAAGAATACCCCCCTTGAAAAAGTCACGCCCCCTCGTCGGCATCATCATGGGTAGCCGCTCGGACTGGCCTACCCTCCGTCCGGCCCAGACCCTCCTCCGCCAGGCTGGCATCCGGACCGAAGCCCGCGTGGTCAGTGCCCACCGTACTCCCCTCCGCCTCGTGGCCTATGCCCGCTCGGCCAGAAAACGTGGCCTTCGACTGATTATTGCTGGGGCTGGAGGAGCTGCACACCTCCCGGGCATGGCCGCCGCCCTTACCCCTCTTCCGGTTCTCGGAGTCCCCGTTGCCGGCCGATCCCTCCGCGGCATCGACTCCCTTCTCTCCATCGCCCAAATGCCCGCCGGCATCCCCGTCGCCACCTTCCCCATCGGGCGCCGGGGGG
>Ga0214917_10006636_pt1 | contig 11952 bp, 11 predicted proteins | sample LL_1208_BB_MetaG_FD_177983 | JGI IMG/M metagenome (GOLD analysis project Ga0214917, IMG submission 177983) | Freshwater microbial communities from Lake Lanier, Atlanta, Georgia, United States - LL_1208_BB | ecosystem: Environmental > Aquatic > Freshwater > Lake | place: USA: Georgia | collected...
ATTTGATCGGACCCGACGATGTCCCTCTAATATCCCAAAGCCATAACCCACCAGCACTGTCTCCGGCAATCAATGTATGTCCACCGTCCGACTCGAGAGCCGTGAAGGATCGACCTCCACCACTTGGATCATTTGTCTGAAAAATTCGTGTCGGAATACCCTCTTTACTCTGAGAAGTTCGCACGTCAAACAAACTGCATATCATAGATCCAACCGCGATTTGGCCAGCTGAGTCTACAAACCGAATCGCATTAGGGGTCCCTGTAGACCCTAGACGGATCTTACCAATCAATGAATCTCGCTGGGTATCAACAAGTGCAAAATGTCCCCCGTCATTTGTATTGAATAGCACCGACACCAAGTAACCAGAACGGTGAATATCTGAATCTATCGCTGTGTTGTTGCCTGATGTTGTACCGGCCGAACATGTATCAATCTTGCCCAAGGATCCATGTGACAAACCGACGAATCCTACAACACCTTTAGTTGTTGAAAAATACGCACTCGTTCCGCTAGACATTGCGACAAGCCGATTAATGATCCCATCTGATTTCACAACAGATACAGTCTGTGCAACATCCAATTCGTCATTCAATAGATGAAGGGAGCAACCAACACCAACAAGGGTACTAGAGTGTCCTGTGGGATCTCTCCACGTCAACACTGCACTCGATTGATCCTCTAGGAACCCCAAAGAATGTACCATTGATCTAAGCCATGTATGATACAGAGCGCCACGGTTACAAAACAAACGTTATACCATCATATACGATTCCTAAACTTTCTCATATTCTAGCTTACCTTCCAATTTTTTCGTTTCAGCAATCTTTCGTGTAGCCTTCATGAAATCCTCTTGGATCACATAATCACGCTCTGCTCGAATTGCATACATACCGGCCTCTGTGCAAATGTTACGCAAATCAGCACCATTGAACCCGTCTGAAAGTCTCACTATTGCGTCATAATCAATCTCCCCATGTTTCGTCAATTTTGATGCATGAATCTTTATGATATCGTATCGGCCGGATTCGTTTGGGAGAGGAATCTCAACTTTACGGTCCAAACGACCCGGTCGAAGCAACGCCGGATCCAAAGTATCTGGACGATTAGTTGCCATAATAACCTTCACTTGACCGAGCTCATCGAAACCGTCCAGTTGGTTCAACAATTCCATCAATGTTCGCTGAATTTCACGATCCGCTGAAGTTCCTTGACCAAAACGTTTTCCTCCTATCGCATCCACTTCGTCCATGAAAATAATGCACGGTTGGTTCTCCTTGGCATATCCAAACATCTCTCTAATGATCCTCGCAGACTCTCCTATATACTTGTCCACAATAGCCGAGGCAACAACTTTGAGGAAATTCGCCTGAACATTGTGAGCCATAGCTCGCGCCAAAAGTGTCTTACCTGTACCCGGAGGTCCATATAGCAAAACTCCTTTAGGGGTCTTGATACCAACACGTTTAAACAGTTCCGGATTTGTCAAGGGAAGTTCAATAACCTCTCGCATGGCTCGGATCTGTTCATGCAAACCACCCACCTCGTTATACGAGACTTTACCGGGTGATTCGTGGAGCATGTTGAATACAAGTGGGTCAACCTCACGTGGAAGTACTCGCATGATCGTTAAAGTTGTCATGTCAAGAGCAACGCGAACCCCGTTCGCAAGTTTCTTTCGGTCCAGTTTCTCCTTACACGTAACAACATATCGAGGACCAGAACTAGCCTTCACGATGAATTTGTCCTCCCCGAGGTACTTCAAAACCTCGCCGACGATCTGTCCCACAGATTGAAGGGCCTTAAGATCATCTTCTGACTTGTCGAATTCTTTCGCGAGTGCCTTATTTTGTTCGCGCAGATTCTTCCCTTTTAATCCCCAATCCCGATGTTCCTTGACCTTCTGCACGTAAGCACGAAGAGTTTGTTCGCGTTGTTGCAGGTTCTCCGCTGTAGTCATACTCGCAACTAGGTCGTGTTTAAATCACAACATGGAATCTCGAATTTATTTTCCGACTCGATGCACGGAGGGAAAGGAAAAGGCAAAGGTGCCCCATCACCTAAACCAAGTGTTATCAACCTCGACTCGCTCCTCGATAAGCTTGTTCGAGTGAAGTTCACCGGCGGTCGAGAAGTTACTGGTGTGCTTAAGGGCCACGACCCAGTCCCAAATATTGTTCTTGACGATTGTGTCGAATATTTGCGCGACCCCGCAGATCCAAGCAAACTTACTGGAGCGACCCGGCCACTTGGACTGATTGTGGCCCGCGGAACCTCGATCACCTTTGTGTGCCCGGAGGCCGGTTATGAGGAAATCGACAACCCGTTCTCCCATTAGAGATCACAGGATTCGTCTAGTGTTTTATCAATTTAGTACCCTCTCATTGTAGGAGACCTCGTTAAGTTACTGTAACAACCGCATCCGCCCCAAACATACCCTAATTGGTGCATAATAATTATCTCTATTCCTTTGCATCAGCATAATTGTCCCGTGTTTTCGCGATATCCTCTCCCATCTCAATGACTCCGAATTCCTCATCCTTCTCCGTGGCCTCAGTCATGGAAGGCCCAATTCGTCCTATGACGACTGATGCTATGACAGACCCACATAACACCAACACAATAACCCAGCAACTCATTGCTGCAGAGATACTGATCCAGTACGACAAGACGAGCTCCACACCGACATAGGCCAGGACAAGACCAATACCAAACTTGACGAGATGAAAGGACGACGACAGGTCTTGTATGAGACCATACAGCCAGCGGAAGGACATCATCGCAAACAAGGACGACGAAAAGTTTACAAACAAGTCACCCGATTGGGACATCTTAGCTGCAACTGCGTCAATCGCGAAAATAGCATCTACAAGCCCTATAATAAGCACAACAACAGCCAGCATTGACAATCGTGGATACGACGATTCATCGAGTATCAAAAGACCCCCAGTGTCATCGTACTTGTCACTTGCAAGCACCCTAACACTTGAAGTGGGTGACGTCAACCCAGATGTCATTCTATGCAACGCAGCACCGGTTGCAGACGATGACGACGAAGATGATGACGCTGCTTTTAATGTAGTGTGGGCCATCCACAGTAACAACAATCCGAGAGGGATCTTAACCCATGCCATCCATTTAAACAATCCCGTCCCGAGTACGAAGAATACAAGGCGAAATGCGCATGCAAGCCCTATTCCCCAAACCAGCGCCTTGCCGCGCTGTTCCATCGGGGTTTTGTACTCTTCGAAAAGTAGCTGAAACACAAACAAGTTATCAATAGAAAGAGCGAATTCCAAAACGTATCCACTCATCCATGAAGCAGTGAAGTCGGGTGTCTTCACTATGTGTCTCGCCATGAAACTGAAAATTAAGGCAACAATCATCCAATACATGACATGTGCCATAGATTTCTTTGACGATTGAGGGAAAAGTGGAGAGTATCTGTACTCAAGGTATAACGAACCTAGAAGGGTGATACCAAAGAACACCCATCCAACGACAATCGCAACTATATCATCCATACTAGGAAAAAATTGCGAGAATCGACATGCAAATTTTTTTTCAAATTACCGTACAACTACGTCAACATCCACTGCATTCAATGTCGGTGATAAGTGCAACTCTGTTTGCATGTCGGCCTCCTTCAAACGGAGTTTCAAGGAAGATCTTCACTGCCTCCTTTGCAACTTCAACTCCGGTGACACGTTCCCCTAATGCTATCACGTTGGCGTCATTATGTTGGCGGCTCATGCGAGCCGTGTATGCATCATGTACTAACGCGCATCGAATTCCCTTTACTTTATTCGCTGATATGGAAACGCCTATGCCCGAACCACACACGAGGATCCCCGACGTTCCAGGTGAGGATTTGACTACTTCTAAAGCAACTTGACGCGCAATCTTTGGATAATCAATGGGGGTGGTTCCTTGTGTTCCTAGGTCGACCACTTCATAACTATCTCGAAGCATCGCGACGAGTTGGTCCTTCAAACCGACACCGCCATGATCAGACCCAATAACAACCTTACGCATACTTGCCGAACAAAGTTGTATCAAAACATGCGCATAATATTACTTGCTAACTAGTGTCTAATCGTCTGCGGAACGACGCCTTCTGGAACTTTTTTTAATTTGTCGGGTGGTGAAAAGAGGCTCATCGTCCCCATCTCCAGGTGCTTCTCGTTTAACTAGTCGGAAATTCGTGCTATCATTTTCTGCCTTTTCAAACAGGACTATACCCTCGAGATGCCTCTCGTCCTCAGTAATCTCGGCCACGACCGACTCCATAGGTGGCACTTCTTCCCAATCGCCAAACCCGGTGCTCGAGGCTCCTTTCTTCGAAGGGTCGTGGTGAGAGGCTTCTTCCTCTGACATCATTACTGTCTTGAGTATTTCAACCGATTTCGGTGGCTGAACACTATTACCTTGCGGTCTGGGGGGTGGACCCTGTTTAGCGGTCTGTGGTCTCGGGGGTGGCACACCCGTCGTGGGACGTGGTGGAGGAGCAGTACTAACCGGTCGAGGAGGAGGAACAGATGTAACTGGCCGAGGAGCTGGAACAACAGGCGTCGTTTTTTGGACCGGAGGTACAGTTGGAGATACATCCGACCTCAAGGGAAAACTCGATGGACTCTGGCTTTTCGGGTTCGTGGTTGTCGTCTGAGGTTCCTTGATTGCCGTGTCCGCTAACCACCGAGTTTCACCAGTTGATTTATTGAACAAATATACCTTTCCTGATTTGGGATCAGTCAGAGACACCCACCCAGGAGGTGTTGCAGATGTCGCGTTTGTTCCCGTAGAGGAACAGTCCAATGTAGTTGAATCTCGTACGGCATGATTTATCGCATCGAGTTCCTTGCTAACACGACTTGACTCAACCTTGTCCATCTTTGATTTCTCGTTTGCGAGCTTGATTTGTTTCTGAACATTGCCCTTATGGAAATCACTCAATTCATGCCGAGTTATATTTCCGATATTACCATTCACCCAAACCGAACAAACTTTGCAGAAATGGTTTGTTGAAGACATTTTTCAGGACACAAAATTCCGGACAAAAAATTTCGTATCGTCTCCTCTGATGGGCTCCATTCTGTCAGTTCCTGTCACGGCGCAGCATTTACAGCGTCGTTACTCATCGCATCTCCTCGCTGGATTTGCGGAACTTCAGGGTTGGCGAGATGATCATGAGGATGCTCATATTATGGAGTGTGCTTGGGGAGGCGAGGATGCACAACGTGGTCTATTCGTAATATTCGACGGACATGGCGGTACGTCGGCTGCAGAGTTTGGATCCGTATACCTGCCTATCAAACTCCCGAGTGATCGTGCACTTACGGATGACGAGATTGTTAAGTATTTCATAGAATGTGATGAGGCATATCGGGTGTCTCCTGACAATAAGGCCGGAGCAGCAGTGTGCATGGTTACCACGGAGAAGCTCCCGAATGGAAAGTATAAAGTACGTTTTGCCAATGCAGGTGATTCCAGGGCGATCCTTGTCTCGTCGAAGACCCCTATCCCGGACAATTTGGTTTCGCGCAGTTTGGTGGAGGATCTACACAAGAAGAGAGACACGGATCTCTATGGCCACCCAGAGCATTTGTCGAACCCTGACGGGTTACATTTCATATCAGACGACCACGACGTAGGGGTTGTTTTATCTACAATTGATCATAAACCAAACGTTCCATCGGAGAAGGCTCGTATAGAGTCTGCTGGTGGTTTTGTCTCTAATGACACTCCTGCACGTCTTCAGGGTATGTTGGCGTTGTCTCGTATGATTGGTGACTTCAACTACAAGTCGAATCCAGGCTTGACACCTGCAGAGCAAATGGGTTCCGTCATTCCGGAGATTTTCACTTATGATTCTGCCGAGGAGGGTGACTATGTTGTTGTTGCATGTGATGGAATCTTTGACGTCCTTTCTAACAATGAGCTCGCGCGACAGGTTCGCATGCGCATCAAGCAGCAGGAAGACTCTCGATCAAACACCGATTCCCCTTTCATTCCAGACCTTGCTAAAATTTCCTCTGATATTATCGAACTCTGCCTCCACCGACTCGACTCCAAAGACAATATGTCGCTGTGTATAATAATGCTACAGGGAGTGCCTAGTGGAGACTTGGTCCCGAAGAAACTTGAGGACGAATTGTACGTGGGTGACTTCCCTCGGCTTGCGGAACCAACGGCTGAGTCTGGTGTCGACAAACGAACCCGACGAGCCTATGAGGAATTCTTTACTCGCGTGGGTTACTTCAAGAACCCAAATGCATGTAATGTATGCCATCGGTACTTCAAGCAAATGAGTAGCTGTCCTTGCAAGAAGGCAATCTACTGCGATCCAATCTGTCAGAAGGTGGATTGGAAATCTCACAGAAAATCTTGCGCTGCCAACAAATCGGCCTCATCAAGCCCTGCGTCTGGTAATCACGCATCACCCAAACATCGTAGCAAAAATTAGTCGTACTAACAGAAATCTAACCAGTATCGCCGCCGCATCAGTGAAAAATGACTTGGGAGGATCCTTTCCATACAGTACGAGAACTTCATATGACCCCTATCACATCTACTCTAATTCGGTATTTGATCGGATATTGAATTTCCTCATCCTGGAAGCTGCCTGAGCTTGTTTCGGGCCTAAGCGTTTCCATCTAGCCACGTCTTGCTCCCTTAGTCTGACACCAGGTTTAGGCATCAGTGTTGACCTCAGATTGATCCGCAACGGGACACCTCGTAGGCCAAACTCTTCTCGCAGCAGCTCCTTCATTTGCCTCAGATAATTTTCGGGAAAAGTCGCAAAAGTATTGGTGTACAGCGAAAACGTTGGTGGACGAACTCGCGTCTGAGTAATGAACTTTGGGTACTGTTTCTGCCCGTCCTTCCACGGGGGAGGATTACGTGCAACAAACGCTTCTAGCCAGTCATTGAGCCGCGACGAATTGATCTTCATATTCCATTTTCTGTATGTGGAGATCGAATTTACAAGCAAAGTGTTCAGGTTAGATTTTTCTTTCGCAGAGATAAACACCACTGGAACGTGTTTCACGGCATAAAAGGCGGATTCAATACATGCGAGAATTCCGCGACGAAATCGACCTTGCTGGTTCAACGGAATCTCATCCCATTTATTGATGGCAATCACAAGACACTTTCCATTGTCTAAAACTTCGTTTCCAAGTTTGACTTCAGAACGTGACGGAAATTTTTTTGCGTTTGATCGAAATGCATGCGATGCGTCCAACACCAGGACACACACATGTGATCCGTGAATCGTGCGCAATGTTTCCATCCCAATATCCCCCACGGATACACCTGATTGTTTCTGTTTCCATCCTCGAGAAATTCCTGCAGTATCCACAACCCGAACTGCATGATTATGGAAATTCCAATTCACTGCGATTGAGTCTGTTGTTGTTCCTGGCGATTCATCCACAATGGCTCTATCATCATCAACCAAGGCGTTTAGAAGCGAAGACTTCCCTGCATTTGGTCGACCTACAATTCCTATTTGAATCGTTTTTTTCAACAAATATTTTTGACGATCTTCAAGGATCTCACGCCTCGTCGCTTGGTCTTGCGGATCCTGGGATTTCAGAATCTTTCTTTCCTGAGATCGCGATAGTGTTGAAGTAGCCGCCCAGTCATCCAGAACAACATCATCTTCACCTCCATCTTCATCATCATCTGTATCTGGTTCTAATCCGGAAATTTCTTCCCCCATATCATTTCCAAGTTTTTCGTCTTCAACATCAATTTTATCGTCTTCGAGCTCTACTAGCATTCGCTCATACAAGTCGTCGATTCCTTCATTGTGCTTTGCGGAAACGAGTACTGGGTCTCCCAACTCCATATCATAACAGTCAGCTACGTATTGACCAAACATTGTTTCTCCTTCAGCCTTGTTGGCTACAAGAACAATTTTTGGTATCCTCTCAAGATCAGCCATCCATTCTCGGACTAATCGACTGACTCGGAGATCCACAGGAGTTATCCCTGATTGAGCATCCACGACAACAAGTATTAAATCGGAGTTTGAAATTTTTTCAAATATTTTTATTCTCATTTTTTGAACCAATTCTGATACTTCTGTCAGCGCTTCATCCTCGATCCCTCCAGTGTCTCTCAACTCAACCGTCAATCGACCCAGTTTACATTCATTCGCCACTTTACCTTCACGAGTAGTCCCTGATTTCTCCGACACAAGAGCCTTCACAATATGCGATTTGGAATCTTCGATATTCCGTTGATTCGCCTGTAACCGATTGAACAGGGTCGATTTGCCTACATTGGAGCGACCCACGATGGAAACAGTGTATGTGGAGAACCACCGGTTCCGGAGTGGTTTCACAGGCGATCGGAAAAACAACCACATACTATGAATTATTTTTTGTGAAAAATAAACGAAAAAAAAATTTTTCTGGGTAAAGGAAACTAGGATTACTGACTACATGGCACCACTAGCCGCAGCGTCAGCAGCAGCCATTTGTGCTGCCTGCATTTGCTGCATTTGGTCAAACAGTTGACACTCTCTTTCGTATTCAAAGAAAACAGGAACTGCCAGAATAATTCCCGCAGTTACACATGTCCATAAAAGAGAACCTCCCCAACTCCAGACCGATTGAGCAGCCGAAGTCAGACGAGATCCCGCAAGCGACATTCGAGATTTTATCAAGTCTTTTGTGTCGTTGTCCTTGAAGAATGACGAGATGAAATTTCCCATTACACTAATGATTTAAAAGAGATAAAAAAATAAAAAAAATTTTTTTTCGATACACTACTACTTTGGTCACAACATTCTATAGGAGAATCAAACCGAGTTCGTTTGGTTTGAATGGGGTCATTGACCAGTTGTACAGGTAATACTGAAGCAGACCATCACCGATACCAAACTTGAGAGGCTCAAATATATCCATATTTTCCATCAAATCGAGGGCATTAAACACATCGAATCCTTCATCTTTTGCCATAGCAAAAACGTCCGTGGTAAGAGCCGATAGAGAGACCGATTTCGCGCATGTCCAAAACTGGTACGCTGCAAACAATGTTTTATGTTTCTCATGTCCCAAGACGGATGAAGGGAGTGAATAGAAAGAAGCAAAGTCAGTGATGTTTTTCGTTTCTGGGTTCTCCACGACGTACGAGTACACGACATTTTTTCGCGGAATCATCCAGTGAGAAATTTCCTCACGAGTGAATTGCGGAGACACTTTATAGGCAGCAAGTTTGCTTGATAATAGAGTGAAGACTTGGTCAACATCTGCTTCCTTCATTGGTCGGAATCCTGGGATAGATGGCTCGTCTGGCACCTTGTAAAGTTTCATTGTTCGGGCAAGAGTCATGCGAGGAGCCAAACGACTGAAACCAATCTCTATGAGTTTCTTTGGATTGATGGATCGATGATAGTATCGGCAAGTTGAGATCGGTCGAGGAATGAAAACCCCTGCGGTGTATGCGGCTTGCCAAATATTACACAAGTTGACACGGCGGGTGATCTCCTTGATTAGTACTGGAGCAAGACGCTTTGAACGGAGTTTCTTATGGACACACAAGAAATTAACCTCTGCCATCTCCATCGCTACTCCTTCCACCACTATGGTTTGCGGAATACCTGTTATGAAAGCAACAAGTTTCTTAGACTGAACAGCGCGAATACCGATATGCCAGTCTTTCTTGTACCCTGGCGCAGTCAATGCCCACCTCAAAAAGTCAGCAGAGTAGTCGAAACGAAATAGACTGTCATCATCCTCAACATAATTCTCATTCAAAAGAGTGTAAATAGCCTGCAACTCTTCATCATCCAGAACATTACATGTGACCCACTCATACGCAGCTGGAAGGGAGTAGGGTTCCTTTTTCACATCAGAGACGGTCTTTGGAGGATCAATGGGACCTGATTTGATTTCAACATCGGGTTCCGTGAATTTCGGGACTGGCTGCGTGTCCCAGAAAGTATGGTTGAGACCACCATTCGTTAAAAGCTCAGGTGCTCTGTACTTTTTCAACACCTCAAGGATCTCTTCCCGAGAAATAGATTTCTCATCCACACTTTGTTCTTGGCTCATTTTGGGATTTTTCTTTTTTCCCGCCTGAAATTCGCAAGAACCCGCCTGCCTTGACAAATTAATGAATAGAATGTAAAAGCATTCTAGTCGAAACTGATATATATAACGAGGCTCTGTATCGTACACACGAGGAACCTTTTCAATTGAAATCACGCTATCTTGGTGAATATTAACTAGTCTAATGCGACTTTTTATCGCTTCACGGTGAAGGATTCCGTGTAATACATGTTCTGAATCTCAACCTGTCGCTTGAGAACCTCTAGATTTGCGGATTGTTTACGGAGAAACTCTTCTTCGGGCACCGTTTTACTTATTCGTTCGAAGTCATCCTTTGCAATTCGGGTGAAGTATTCACGGAAATTCTTATCCTTAAACGACGAGGCCGCCTTCAGGATATCCTTATACACCCTTGACAGTCCTTGAGACATTATACAAGGGAAAAACTAAAGATGGGGGTAGGGACTTAGATAAGATATTCACGGCATCACAGGCTGGTACAACAATATTCGGAATCTGTTGGTCAATTTTTTTTATCGTTCACGTCTCGGTTGACTCAATATGAAACATAGAACATATACAACCATCCGTAGGGTTTCAAACTAGAAATGTCATCAACCGAAACGGCCATGCGCATTCAGATGCTGCTGCTCAAGCAGCCGAAACGCGCGTGGATGAAAGCACGACTAGCTCAGATTAAGCCCGATATCATTTCTATTCAAATTAACAACAAAGTGTACAAGGAACCGGCTAATCAGACGGTGTTGCAGGTCGCCAGGAAGCACGGTCTGAAGATTCCTTTCAACTGTCAAGCAGGAATCTGTGGTGCTTGTGAAGCTATAATTGATGGTAAGATCCAAAAGAGTTGTTACACAGTTGTTGAGGATAAGATGCACGTTGTTCAAAAATCAGCTGAAATGTCCAATTGGAGACAAAACATGAGTGATGAATAGTCTAGATAGATCTTACTTTCCTCTCGCTTCCCCCCAATCCTATCCCATTCCCCAAGTTGTATATATGGAAGTATTAGAGGATCAAAAACCAGTATCAGATAAATCAAACTCGGGATATGTACAGGGTTATACAGTGTTGGCGAAATCGATGATGGGTGCAGGTCTGCTGGGTATAGCAGCAGCTTGTGCAAAGCTCGGCTGGGTATGGGGGATAGGTTTTTCGATCCTTATTCCAATTATATCAACATTGTCGATGAGTCTATTGGCGACTGTCGCTTTGGAGAATCCCCTGCCCACTGATTCGGGTGCAACAACTTTTTATAAAATGAGTAATCGCATTCTGGGTAAATGGCCATCCTATCTGATTGAGGTCGCAATGATCCTTAAAACGTTTGGCGCAAGTATTGTTTACCTTCAAGTTGCAGGTGATATGCTTGCACTTATGATTGTGTCATGCCTGGAAGGACCTCCGGCTATTTCACAACTTAATATATCTCGTTTAATTCAAGTTGGTTTAGCATTGGTTTTTTACCCATTCTGTCTCTTGAAACAAATCTCAAGAACGTTTATCATCAACACTATAGGTATTGGATGCTTGTTGTTCATCACAGCAACATCCTTTGTTTACTTTGATCCATCAAATGTTGGAGTGCAAACACCGGTGTGGCCAACCACAGTAGCAGGAGCTCTTAGCAAGATCCCTGTGTATCTATTTGCATACTGCTGTCATCAGAACGTGTTTCCGATAGTTGACGATATTGGGAAAAACGCAACACCAAAAATGAAAAAATTAAACCTAATATTTACGCTCGCATCTGTCACTGGGTTTCTCGTATACACACCCGTAATGATCCTTCCATTCATCACATTCGGGTCATCTGTACAAGACAATTTTCTCCGCAACTTACCTTCACAAGACACTGTGACAAAACTGGCGT
>Ga0214917_10006637_pt1 | contig 11951 bp, 5 predicted proteins | sample LL_1208_BB_MetaG_FD_177983 | JGI IMG/M metagenome (GOLD analysis project Ga0214917, IMG submission 177983) | Freshwater microbial communities from Lake Lanier, Atlanta, Georgia, United States - LL_1208_BB | ecosystem: Environmental > Aquatic > Freshwater > Lake | place: USA: Georgia | collected...
AGGGAATCCCACCGAAGCTTCACCCTGCGTGAGTACTGCCACATGGAAACCGTGTTGCCAAAGAGCGCGGCGGTTTTGTTGGTGCCAAAAGCAGCCGGGATGGAAAGACCAGGCAGGCAAATCAACACCGCCGGCAACTGGATCAGTCCGCCGCCCCCGACGATCGAGTCAAAAAACCCCGCGCAAAAAGCGGCCAAACACAAGAATCCGATTTCCACAAAACAACCCTACACACCCCGGTAGGTACGCCTACCTCATCCTCCTTACCCTATTCCTTATCCCACTCGCCCCTAAGGGGCGAGGTTCACCCGCAGTCTCAGAAACTTTCTCCCCCCGTCAATCGGCACGCTGGCGGAACGCCGCTCCAGGCTCTCCCCGCCCACATTCGTGGTGCCCAGGTTGGTGACCGTGATTCCGGAGGAAGCCCAACCCGTTCCCGACAGATCCGTGGCCACCTCCGGAAAAATCACCACCCTCGGATCATTGGTCCGAACCTGATAGTTCAACACCAACCGATTGGCGGATTGACCCGACTGGGGCAAAACCGCCGCCTTCCCCACCATGCCCATCGATGCACTCCAGCCGTACGCATACTCGGCCAAGGCCGATACCCCGTCCTCATCCGCATCGCTGGCCGCACTTTGCCCCGGATAGAACTCCGCAAACGATGGCACCGCCGCGACCGCCACGGAGAGTGTTAGGGTTGTGGGATGATTGCTTACATTCATGAGACCGGTTTTGACATAACTCACCCCGCTGATGGGCGTGTTGGAAAAGCTCAGACTGGATAGAAGGCTTGGGGACCAGGACTGATCGGGATTCCCCAACACCACCGTGTAACTGCCGTTGTGGCTGGCTTGGAGGTTCGGAATCACCAGGGAGGGATTGGTCTCCCCGGACAGACTCACCCCCTGCCGCTTCCACTGATAGGTGGTGCCCGGAGCATTCCCGGTCTGCACCGGCGCCTGCAGGATAAGGCTGGAACCACCTGCCTTGCTGATGACCGGCAAAAATAGTTCCGATTCACCGGCCATCTTCCTCTCCCACTGCTTGACGAAAAAACGGGCGACCAGATCCGCCACGGCGGGCATCGCATCGGCCGAGGCATAAGCTCCCGGGCTGGTGTCAAACTGGTGACCGTACCCGTTGAGAAAATGCAGTTCCGCCGGAACCCCTACCGACACCAGCTGGTTGTAGAGATCCACCGAGCCGTAGGTGTCAATCGAGCCGGTCTGATCCGTGTTCCCATCATAAGTTCCGTGGATCAATACGCAGGGCAGGTCACCGGAATTCACCGTGTAAGCGCGAAAGCTCGTTTCCGGCCCTCCAAAGAGAACGGCGGAAGCCACCAGACCGGTCCGGTCATAGGCCGCGGCGGCGTCCGATGCGATGGAGGAGGCCGGGCTGGTGGTGGACTTCGAATCTGCAGCGGAAAGCCCACCCTGGTCCCCGCTCTCCCGTACCGCCAACCAGGCCGCAATTCTTCCGCCCGCCGAACCTCCCAGCAAGAAAATGGCATTGGTGTCCCAGCCATAGGTTCCGGCATTCGACCGGACAAACCTCACCGCCTCCAAAGCATCCGCCGCTGCGTCCCGCAGGGCCGGGAGTTGCAGGGCGTCCGTGTTCCGGTCGGCCGAGGCCCGCAGACGGTAATCAATCGAAAGACACTGGAATCCCCGGGAGGCCAGCAGACTCCCCAGGCTGACGAGGTACGACTGGGTCCGGTCGGCCGAGGAGGCGCTGTACCCTCCCCCGTGGATCAGGATGACCACGGGTTGCGGGGTCACGGGTGTATTGGTCCGACGATAGAGGTCGAAGGCAAGGTTCGTGGAGACACCCTTATAATCGTTCGTGGCGCGGTAAAGGATGCCGGTGTTGGTTGCGATGGAGTACCGGGATGTCAGATAGTCCGCGGGAATAGGCTGGCTCACGATCAATGCCTGGTTGACATCGGGTGCCGCGTAGTAGTCGCTGTTGCCGGACTGGCTGGCCGTGATGGTGGTGATGCCGGTTTTCTTCATCACCAGTAAATTGTTGGAAACCTCGGCCACGGAAGGATCCGAGGAGGCATAGTTGACCGGCAGGCCGGAACTGGCCACAGCTCCGGGGCCAAAAGCATCGTCCCCGATCAGTCTCCGGCCCAACGATGAAAAAGCGATGGTCTGATTGATCTTGGGCATCTCTTCCACCGTTCCGGTCAGGGCAAAGTCCCACGTGCCCGCCGGAGCATGGGCCACAATCCGCCCACTTCCCGTCGTCCCCGTTCCTCCGAAACCGACCAACCGGAAATATCCCGTTTTTCCAGCGGTTAGGACAATCGGACTGTTGGAAATGGCAACTACCAGTTGGGATGTGATGTCGGTATCTAGGACCACGCCTGGGTTCGTGGGATTCACCACGTCGAACGGACCGTAATTCCGCAGCGGAGCCGGATCGAAGGAAGCGTGGTTCGTGCTTTCCGCATAAAGGAGGGACCATTTTTTGGGGCCGGACTGGCTGACCTGCAGGATCAATCGGGAAACCCCGGTGATCCTGACCTGTTTTCCGGAATCCGCGGTGATCTGAAAAGAAAAATATTCGTTGTTGGTGGTGGCGTTGGCGACGGGGTTGGTTCCGCCCGGGGTCCAACTGCTTCCTCCCCAGGCATTCGGATCCCCGGAAAAAATATTGGGGGAGATTCCCGAAGCCATGGCGAGGGATTTGGGTCCCGTCACCCCGGCGGCGTTGGAACCGGAGAGGACGGTATTGGTTGTGGAGTTGGTGGGCAGATCCCAACCGATCAGGATGCCTTGGGCCAAAGAGGAAAAGTTCCCGTGCAGAAAAAAAGCCCCGCCCCGGCCAAAAAAGCCCTCATAAACCACAAGTTAGCACGCAATTTAATTTTTGGTAGGAACGACCATCGATAACCCATCCTTGTGGATGGCCGACTTCAAGCCGTTGAACCACCCGCGGGGACCGTTTGGGATAAACGTCCCTGTCGGAATCGCGGATCCGGATTACTTCGTGACTTTCAACCTCAGGAACTGCCGGTCCCCGGCCGCATCAACGCTGAAGATTTGTTTCTGGGTACCCTCCGGTGCCCCAATGTTGTCGCCGGCAGGCACGCCGTCGATCAGGGTGGCGTCCCAGGCACTCAGGGAGCTTCCGGTTTGCCCCTTCACCGTGATCGTTCCGGATGTGTTGTTCGTCCGGACATAGGCGATGAGCTTGAGCTTAGACGGATCGGTCGTGTCCTGCACCGGAAGACCCGCCGCATTGGTCGAATTGCCGCCAAAGGCATAATTCATCAGGTAAGTCAGCCCGTTCGGAGCCACATCCTCCAGATTGACTCCGGGATAAGCGTTTTCGAAGGTCGATCCGGTGGAGGTAACGCTCAAAACCTGCGTGACCTCGGGCGCCGCCAGGTAATCGGCATCGCCCGCCTGATTGACTCGAAGGATGGTGGTACCGGTTCCCACAATCGTCACCAAACCTGCGGTGGAAACCGTTGCCACGGAGGTGTTGTCCGAGGAGAAGGTCAACGGGCTAGAAGACGCTCCCTTGGCCACGGACAGGGTATAGGCAGGATCCGCAGCAGTTCGGGTGTCTGTGGCATTTAAACCGGTGATACTCTGGCTGGCTTTGGAGGAAACCGTCACCGAGGCGGGACTGGCGGCGCTGAAAGCAGCCTTCTGGCTGGAAGACAAATTGTTGTAACTGGCTGTATAGGCTCCACTCAATTCACCAGGCAGGATAGGATAAGTGCCGTTGACCGGGGTGTTGCTAAAGGTGATCACAAGAGAATTGGATGCAATGCTTGCAGAAATATTATCCGTGATCACCGTCAGCACACCTTCCCTGACGGTGGTTGAGCCGTAGTAGCTCAAAGGGCCCGCCAGCGTCAGCGTTCCCGTGCCCAGTTTTAAAATGGAACCAAAGCCAGATATCCCACCTTCCAACCTCCAAAGTCTGTTCGTTGAATCAAAATTCAGGGAAGAACCATCACCCAGGTAAATCTCGTTGCGTGATATACGGTCAGAGGAAATCGTCAAGGTGTTCGAGGCAATCGTGACATTGGTGTTGGTATTCACCACCGTGTTGGTGACGAGATTAGTCACCCCACCGCTTACATTTGTGCTTACGTTGGTGTTCGTGGTGAGATTTACGTTGGTGTAGACAAGGGTTGGATTGACCGTCAGGGCCCCAGTCCCAAGGGCGTTGTCATGCCCCAAGCTAACCACGCCCCCGTTCATGGTGGTTCCAAAGGTATACGTGTTGTTGCCGTTGAGATACAGGGTCCGGGAGGCGGAAGCGTTGCTTACAACCAAGGCTCCGTTGCCAACCACTCCCGTAAGGTACGTGGAGTTGGTGATGGCGATTGTTCGGGATCCTCCCGTCAAATCAATGTTGCCCCCGAAAGTATTCCCGTAAGTACCCAGCCCAAATACAACATCCCCCCAAATCTGAATGTCGTTGGGCAAGGTTCTTTCGGCATCCGACCCCGCGCCGCAAGCGGAAAACTGTCCCAAGGTTGCGCCGTTGGAGAGACGCATGACCGCGCTTCCGAAATAACCCGGGGAAAACACATTGCTTGAGCCGTATCCAAGAATCGCCCCACCACGCACGATCACTGTGGAAATGTTGTTGGTGTTTCGGACATAAAGGTTTCCGGTTCCCGCTTCCAGAGTGCCGAGCGTGCCGGAACCTCGGAGATGCAGGTTGGCCAAACCAAGCTTGGTCAGCGCCTTGCCGTCTCCCGAAATCGGTTGGTACCAGTCCAGTGGTGCATCCACCGTGACGCTGGCGTCAGCGGACAAGGTCGTGAAGACCCCGCTGACATTGGTAGAAATGGTGAAATCACCGTTCTGGGTCAAGGAAGTGTCACCACTGGTAAAGCTCCCGGCAACGTTAATGCTGTTGTAGATGGTTCGACCGCCGGTTGACGAAGAAAAGATTTTTCCGCCAGCAATCGTCAAGGTTCCTGTTCCAAAGGGGCTGGAGGCAAGGCTGACCGAGCCGTCCCCATTGGTGGTTCGGTTGCCGCTCGCCTGAAGCCGGAACGATCCAGCGTTGAGCGTCGTTCCACCGCTGTAGGTGTTGTTTTCATTGATGGTCAAAACGCTAGAGCCGTTTTTGATGAGCGAGCCGCCATTCCCTGTAATTGCCGAGCCGTAGGAATTGCTGGCCGTGACATTCAGGGTCAGGGTGTAGCTTTGCAGATCTACGATGGCTGCCGCCGCCTGCGATGCCCCGATGGATTTTACGGTCTCGTTGCCTCCCAAACGGAAGACGGTGTTGGTGTTTAAGTTAATCACCGCAGTATCCGGCAACCGATCATTTCCAGAGGTTGCCAGGGTTCCTGCATTTAAATTCACGTCTCCTGAAAATGTGTTTGAACCGGATAAGGTGAGACTTTTTGAGCCAGCCTTTGTCAGGTTTCCTGTTCCTCGGATAGAAACCGGCACCGTTTGATCACTGGAGTCCAACGTAAAACTTGAGCCGGACGCACTGAGAATTCCGCTTCCCGTGATGGCCCCGTTTGAAACTGTCAAAACATTGATGGAGTTGGAAGAAGTGGCGCTAACATCCAATGCTCCTCCGATTGAAACGTTGACCGCCCCACTGAGGGCCGTGTTGGCCGATGCTTGAATGGTGCCACCAGTAACATTGACCGTGGTGTAGGTTCCCGGAGCGCTGAGCGTGAGGGTGCCCGTCCCGGTGTTGGCAAGAGTCGTGGCACTGTTGGTCACTTGGATGGAGAGGTTTCCGGCACCTGAATTCATGATCGCTCCGGAAGTTAAATTACCCCCAGTGAGAGTGGTTGTGCCGGAAGCGATATTATTTGTCAGAGCACCGGCATTGACGCCTGCTGCATCGATCGCAAGAGATGAGGCACTATTAATGTTGGCGATTGAGCCTGCGACAAAAGAGATTGAGGTGGCTCCATCCAGCCAGGCCAAATTTGCCGTATCGTAATTCCAGAGGCCTGAGGATCCCCCATTCCAGATCATGTTCGCTATAGGGGCAACCGTCACTGTTCCCAGGAGAGAGACCGTCCCAACAGGGATTCGTCCAGAACCAGATGTACTTCCAGCCGAAGTTCCTACAAGACGGAAATAAGCTGTGGTTCCAGATTTAACAGTAATCGGACTAGCTGTGAGGGCAGTCGTTACGGCTGTTGTCATATCTTGTATTGTGCCAATTGCTCCAGTTACCTGCGTAATCTGCGTACTACCGACAAAGGTACTACTGGCGCTGTAGAAGAGCGTCCATACATTCGGACCACTAGCACTCGAGTAAGCACGGAAATTTGAAACTCCATTGATCACCACGTCGTAACCCGCAGTAGCACTTACAGAGAAACTAAAATTTTTAGAGGCGCTGGCTGAAACAGTAGTTGATGTAGAGAATCCAGCCCCACCCCAACCGTTACTAGTAGCACCCAAAGGAGTACCAGTATTACCAGCAGTAGACCCCATTGCCCCGACAATTACGCCTGTTAGGTTTGCGCTACTGCTTATTGTTGTGGGAGAACCGGAACTTGGAATTACCCAAGAACCCAACGTGCTTTGCGCTTGAGAAGAATAAGTACCCAAAATCAGACAGAGGGTTAAAAAAGAAGTAATTTTTTTCATATCCTCTTCCTTTTATCGACAGGCGAAGCGTGGATGATGTTCATCCGTCTCAAAATATGCCACGGGGAAAACGGGTTTTCAAGTGAAACTTTTAATAGTAATATTAATTTTATTATCATAAAATGTTGACAAACAGCTTCTAATGACGAATCAATATGCATATGAGTGCCAGATTTTGTCTGGTCTCTGGTCTCCTGATTCCCAACCAAAAATCCGGTCCTGTTAGCCCGATAGGGACGGCAAAACTACCACGAACGATCTTAATCTTAATCCCTGCCGGGCGGTGCCCGGTGCTAGGCCAACGGGATATCGGTCATCAGCCGCACACCGGCCGGGGCCTTGAGCAGCCGCGGGATCGCATTCACCAACGCCGCCACGGTCGCACTGTCCCCCGCCACGCCCCCCTTCAGCACCGCCTCCACGGGCGGATCACTCTCCAACCGCACCAGGTCGTGCGGATCCTGCGCATCGAGGTACATCTTCAGATCCAGATGAATCGAGTGCCCGTCCTTCGACTCCGCCCGCACCACCTGGTGCAGTCCACACGTCAGGCCCGTGCGCACGGAAAAGTACTGGGTCTTGATATCGTGATCCGCGATCACCGGCTCCAGCGTCTCGGTCACCTTCCCCACCTTCCAACCGAAGGAATGAGCGATGAGCAGGAGCGACTCCTGAAATCCCGCATGCCCGGCCTTGCCCTCGTTCCACAGCCGTTTGAACTCCGCCGGCTCCAGTCCGCTCCCGATCTTTTTTTGCAACGGTTGACGTCGAGTGGAGGCGTTCACCACCCGCTCCCCATAGACTGACCGGACGCTCCGGCACACTCCGCTCAGACACACCGGAAGAAGATCCAGCACAAAGCCCGGATTCACCCCCGTGCCCAAAATCCGTCCCCCGCTCTTCCGGCAAAGTTTATCGATCGCCGCCGCCTCCTTGGGCGCCCGGTGGGCCGGGAAGAGCAACTCCTCACAGGAGGACACGACCGCCAGACCCTTCTGCAACATCGGCTTGCACTGCTCAAAAGAAATTTTGGCCCGCGATCCCGCCGTGTGGACGATGACATCTGGTTTCACCTTTTTCCCCATCTCCTCAAAGGTCGGATAAATTTTGGCCGATTTCAGCCCCGGTAGGCCGCACACATCCCCCACCGATTTACCTGCCAGGGCGGGCTGGATATCGATCCCGCCGACAATCTCAAAGTTCTTTCTCTCCGCCAGCAAGCGGACGCTGCTCTGCCCAATCGGGCCGAGACCAAACTGTGCGACCTTGATTTTGCGGCTCATGAGGAAGAAGATTCTCTATGACTTTCCTTTCCCGACAAAGTGGAAAATACATTCTTTTCCTCCTCTTTCTCCTCCTTCCCGTCCTCACGTTTCCTCTCCCCGCCGCCCAAAAAGCCGAATCTAAGGGCGGAATTGTCGTCTCGGGCAGTCCTCAATCCACCGAGGCCGGGATCCGCATCCTCCAACAGGGCGGCACGGCGGCCGATGCCGCCGTCGCCGTCTCCCTCACCCTCGGCGTGACGGAGCCGTTCAACTCCGGACTCGGGGGAAAATTAGTCGTCCTCTACTACGATGCCGCCACAGGGAAAATCTCCTACCTCGAGGCCCTCGAGACGGCTCCCTTGGGCATGTCGGTCGAGGCCATGCGGGCCCTGCCTTCGGAGGACCGGAAACGCGGCTGGCATAGCGTGGCCGTCCCCGGCTGTGCCGCCGGGCTGGAAGTGATGCAGAAGAAATGGGGCAAGCTGTCCTGGCGGGAACTGGTGAAGCCGGCGGTGGGTTACGCACGCGACGGATTTCCCCTCGCCGACAAACAGATCGTGGAATTCCAAAACAAATTCGACCTCGTCACCAAGGATCCGGAGGCGGCCAAGATTTACTACCCGGGCGGGAAGGTGCCCACCAACAACCAGCTTCTGAAAAACCCGGACCTCGCCAAGACCATGGAAATCATGGGCGACAAGGGGCCGAAAGCCTTCTACGAGGGCGAGATCGCCGAAAAGCTGGTGGCGGCCTCCAAAAAAGGTGGCGGATCTTTCACCAAGGAGGATTTCAAAAGCTACAAGGCGAGGGAATTTCCGCCGCTGGTTCAGGATTACAAATCATTCCGTATTTATGCCGGCGCACCGCCCATCACCGGGGGCGCCACTGTCCTGCTCAGCCTGAAATCTCTCGAGGCCAAGGACTGGGGCAACACCGCCTCCATGAGCCTCGGCCGGGTGGAGCAGGTGGCCCACGCCTGGCAGAACATCTATCCGATCGTCGCTTCCAACTTCGGCGACACGCCGGATCAATCCGAACGGATCGCCAAGGTTTTCGCCAAGGGGAACCTTGCCGATCTCGCCAAAAAGGTGCTGGCCGCCACGGTCCCCGCCGCCACCGAAACGGAAGAGGCCACGCCGGAAAGCGCCGAGACCACCCACTTCATCGTCATCGACAAGGCCGGCAATATTGTCTGCGCCACGCAGTCCCTCAGCCTCCACTGGGGCGCGGCGGTGGTGGCTCCCGGCACGGGGATCCTGCTGAACGACAGCCTCTCCAACTTCGGCTTCGGCCCGAGGAAATATGTGAACTCCGCCGAGCCCGGCAAGCGACCCCGGAGCACGATGGCCCCGGTGATCGTCACGGAAAAGGGCAAGGCGGTCATCGCCCTCGGCTCCCCCGCCTCGGAACGGATCCCCACCGGCGTGTACCAAGTCCTCAGCAACCTGATCGACTTCGCCATGGATCCGGTGGCGGCGATCGACCAGCCACGCTTCCACCTCAAGCGGGCCAAGAGTCCCTCCGAGCCGAAGAACGCGCTGGAGCTGGAGGAGGGATTCGACGCCGCCTTGGCCGAAGAGCTGAAGAAAAACTGGGAGACCAGCTTCAAAAAGAGAGACCAGTACTACTTCGGTAGCGTGAACGTGGTGCGGATCCTGCCGGACGGGAAACGCGAGGGCTTCGCCGACGAGCGCCGAACCAACGTGGCCGCCGGGGAGTAGCCGCCCCATCGTGCGTGTCCTTCTTTCTTTCCTGATGGCCGCCGCCCTCACCTCCGCCCGCGCCACGGAGGGATACGTGGCCTCGGTGCAACCCCTCGCCACCCAGGCGGGGCTGGACGCGCTCAAGGCCGGAGGCAATGCGATCGATGCCGCCGCCGCCGTGGCGTTAACCCTCGGCGTGGTGGACGGCCACAACTCCGGCATCGGCGGAGGATGTTTCTTCCTAGCCCGTCTGGCCGACGGAACCTTCATGGCGATCGACGGCCGGGAAATCGCCCCGGCCAAGGCTTCGCGGGACATGTATCTTAAGGACGGAAAGCCGGTTTCGGAGCTAAGCAAGACCGGTCCCCTCGCCTCGGCCACGCCGGGAGCCCTGGCGGTCTACGAGGAGGCCGTCCGGAGCCACGGTAAACTCCCGTTCGGCCGCGCGCTGGAGGCAGGCATTCGTCATGCAGAGGAGGGTTTTGCGATCGACCGTGTCTACGCCAAAAAACTGGCAGGTCAGGCCACGAACCTCGCCCTCTTTCCCGCCTCCAAAGCCATTTTTCTCCAACCGGACGGCTCGCCCTATTTGGAGGGCGAAAAGATCATGCAAAAAGATCTGGCGGAAAGTTACCGTAAGATCGCCAAGGAGGGGTCGGAATGGTTTTACCGGGGGGCATTTCCCAAGGCCGTGGAGAAATACATGAAGGCAAACGGCGGGATCCTCGTCGCCAAGGATTTTCAGAAGTACAAAACCAAGGATCGCAGCCCGCTCATCACGGGCTACCGCGGGTGGACGATCGTGGGTTTTCCGCCGCCCAGCTCCGGCGGGGTCCACGTGGCCCAGATGCTGAACATCCTGGAGGAGCTGGGACCGGAGATGCCGAAACCGGGGACGGCGGAGTTCCTCCACCGGATGACGGAGGTGATGAAACTGGCTTTTGCCGACCGTGCCTACTGGCTGGGCGACCCGGCTTTCGTGAACGTGCCGCGCGGCCTGACCAACGCGGTCTACGCCAAGGGGCTGGCCGCGAAGATCGATCCGAAAAAAGCCACGCCGGTGGAACACGGCACGCCGCCGGACTGGCAGAACAACTCCTTTGAAAAACACACCACCCACTTCTGTGTGGCCGACGCCGAGGGCAACTGGGTCTCCTGCACCGCCACGATCAATACAGCGTTTGGATCGAAGGTGGTGATTCCCGGCACCGGCATCCTCATGAACAACGAGATGGACGATTTCGCCGTCGCCCCCGGCGTGGCGAACTACTTCAAGCTGGTGGGCGGAGAGGCCAACGCCATCGCCCCGGGGAAGCGTCCCCTTTCCAGCATGAGCCCCACCTTGGTGATGAAGGACGACCAGGTGGTCATGGCCATCGGCGGGGCGGGCGGGCCAACGATTATTTCGCAGGTGCTCCTTGGGCTAAGTTATGCGCTGGATGCGAAGATGAAGCCCAAGGAGGTGGTGTCGCAACCGCGGTTCCACCACCAGTGGTCGCCCGACCAGATCCGGATGGAAAAGGCGGTGCCGGCAGAGGTGAAGGGGAAGCTGCAGGCCATGGGGCATCAGCTCAAGGAGGAGGACAATTTCGGATTCAGCCAGGTTCTCGTCCGGAACCCGGACGGATCGTTCGACGGCGCCACCGATCCCCGGTGCGTGGGTCTGGCGGAGGGGACGCAGAATTCAAAACCGTAAATAGATAGGGTGCCCGCCTCGTTGGACTTTGAATTCTGATCGCTCAAGAAGGCGGCCGGAGGATCGGCCGCCCTACCCAACTTCAACCCTTGAACATCGCCAGCAGGGCCGTGATCACGGCCGCGTTGACGAAATCCGTCCCGCATGCGCCCACCAGCGGCACCACTAAATAGGCCCGCGGGGCCGGTCCATACCGCTTCGTGATCGCATTGAGATTGGCCATGGCATTTGCCGTCGTCCCCAGCATGAACCCGGTGAAGCCACCTCCGATCACGGCCGCCTCATAATTTTTCCCGAAAAAGCGGAAGACCAGGCACGAACCCAGAAACCAGATCCAGGCCGCCTGCACGGCCAGAATAATGACCAGCACGGTGGCCAGACCGGCGAGCTGCTTTAACTGCAGGGTCATCGTTGCCGTCACGAGAAAGTAGGAGAGTGCGATCGAGCCCAGCTCCTCGATCCATTCGTGGGAAAGTTTCACCTTCTGCGCGCCGCCTTTGCCGAGGTCGTGCCAGTTCCGCAACGCCGCCGCCACAATCATCGCGCCGATATAAACCGGCAGGGTGATTCCCCTCGCCTGGATCCACTGTCCCACCACCGCCCCCAGCGCCATCACCAAGAAGAAGAACTTCAGGTGGTTCATCAGGCTGGCAGTTTCAAGATCGGGATGGCC
>Ga0214917_10006639_pt1 | contig 11948 bp, 11 predicted proteins | sample LL_1208_BB_MetaG_FD_177983 | JGI IMG/M metagenome (GOLD analysis project Ga0214917, IMG submission 177983) | Freshwater microbial communities from Lake Lanier, Atlanta, Georgia, United States - LL_1208_BB | ecosystem: Environmental > Aquatic > Freshwater > Lake | place: USA: Georgia | collected...
AAATCACGACTCTTGCCAACACAGTTGCCAAGATCGCTAAGAAGGTCAAGGCCTAAAGCCTAAGAAACCTTCTAAAAGAAGTACCCCTGGGGGGCTTAGCCGAAAGGCTGGGCCCCCCAGGGCTTTTTATCGAATCTAGAAGACAATTGAGATTGGTAGATTTGCACAGTGCCTAAGGGAATGAAAGTTTCAATTATTGGTCAAGGTTATGTGGGACTTCCGTTAGCCCATTCATTAGTACGCGCCGGATTCGATGTAACTGGGGTCGACGTAGATGAAACTAAAGTTTCTCGATTGAACAAGGGTATGACAGTCATTGAGGATATTTCTGACGATGAAGTTCTTGGCATGGTGAAGTCTTCGCGATACGTAGCAACCTCCAAATATTCGGAGATTTCCGAATCGGATGTAGTTGTCATTTGTGTACCAACGCCTCTTGATGAAACAAAAAATCCGGACCTGTCAGCGCTCACGTCTGCAACCGAAGCAATCGCCCGAGAGGCAAAATCTGGTGCATTAGTAGTGAATGAATCAACTAGCTATCCTGGTACGGTTCGCAATTTAATCGTACATATCTTTCGCGAAAATAGACCTAATGATGAATTTGATTTTGCTTGCGCTCCCGAGCGGGTAGATCCAGGGAACTCCAATTGGGGTCACAATAATACGCCGCGACTTGTAGGTGGGTTAACAGAGAAGGCTCTATCTCGGTCAGTGGACTTCTATTCAAGAGTGTGCAATCAAGTTGTCCCTGTAAGTTCTCCTGAAGTGGCTGAATTTGCAAAATTGCTTGAGAATTCTTTCAGGCAAGTGAATATTGCATTAGTAACTGAACTTGCTCGCATCTCAAATTCTTGTGGCGTGAATATTTACGAAGTGATTGAAGCGGCAGCTACAAAACCTTATGGTTTTATGAAATTCACCCCTTCGGCGGGAGTTGGGGGTCATTGCATACCCGTTGACCCAATGTATCTTTCATGGTTCGCAAAGCAACAAGGTGGGACTTTGGGTCTAGTGGACATGGCTCAAAAAATTAATGACCAACGTCCTCGCGATGTGGCACAACGAGCAATGGATGTTCTTGGGAAATCGCCAGCTCGGATTTTAATTGTGGGTATGGGTTATAAACCAAATACATCAGATTTGCGCGAGTCACCTTCAGTTGAAATTTACGGAAAATTGAAAAATGAAGGTTACGACATGCGATGGTTTGACTCGTTTGTCGATAATTTCGACGGAAAAATGAGTGAAACTGAGATTACTGACTTTGATCTCATCATCTACGCACAGCCAGACAAGAATTTCGAGTTGGGAGATGCCGCTAAACAGAAAATCAAAGTTCTTGACTGCACTGGAAGGTTGAGCGAAGCCGCTCATATATTCCAAATCTGATATTCACCGTAGCATTTTCCGAATTTCTCTTTTGCCTAGAAGTCGTAGAGCGGTTGTTCCATTTGCGGGGTTAAGTACTTTTCTGATCAGCATATTTCGTACGAAAAGAGTCTTCTTTTTACCTAACTTTTTCTGACTCAACGGATGCGTCAAATCCCACAGGTGTAGAAGAATACGATCTCGCCCATGATTGGTCTCGCGATATTCTTGAAAAGTGTCTTCCAATTTCTCAAGAATTGAATTTAAATCGAGGCTCTCGATATGCGAATCAATGATTCTTTGCTTCTTTGAGATTATTCTGTCACGGTTGGTTCGCGATATAGAGCCCTGCCGAAAGTTATATTGCAAACCTTCTGTATCAACCGAAATCAATGTTCCATAATTAGACATTCGAACCCAGAGCCCTAAATCTTCTGCAGGATATTCACTGGCTACATATCCTCCGGCACTTAAGAACTTATCTCTATTAAAAAGTGCGGAAGGATGCGCAGTTCGTTGAGAGCGAAGCAGCGAGAGTCGTGTGGCAGAATCCGTCATTGGAGATGCAATGAAGCCCAAGTTGTATTTTCCATTTAATTTAATTCGATAGTCTGTGAATATTGCAGCTACAACCTCATCAAATTCGGATCTTTGTTTTTGGATGCGATCTTGAGGGTACGAGTCATCGATATCGAATCTTGCAATCCAATTATTGCTTGATTGATTAATTCCTTCATTGAGAGCCTCTACCAAACCACGACCTTGCATATTGACAACTTTGATGCGCTGGTCAATGTCGGCAAAGTCTGAAATCAATTTGAGAGTTTTATCCGTGGACCCATCATCGATAATAACAAGTTCATCTCTTGAATCCAGGCAATTTAGAATTTGAGGTAAAGTTTTTGGAATCCATTTTTCGCCATTCTTTATTGGCAATACTCCAGAAATTAATTCCATCATTCCTTCCTAATGTTGATTGCTAATTTGTATGCCTCTAGGTGATCACGCAGTTGTCTGCTAATTGAAAATAAATCAATAGCTCTTTCTTTCCCTCTAACACCAAGGAATTTTCGTAGAGATTGATTATTGATTAACTGATCTAAGCCTTCATATAAACTCTCAACTTCAAAATTCTTGGCCATGAATCCATTTTCTTCATCTATAACTACTTCGATTGTCGAACCTGCTGGCGTGGCAACACAAGGCAAGCCATACATTTGAGCTTCTATAAGTGAGATAGGAAGAGCTTCATTCTCAGATGTGAGCAGAGCAATAGTGCATTTAGGCCAAAATTCTTCTGGTTTAGTCCAACCCACAAAGTTACAGTTTGATGGGGCGCTATGTTCAATTGTCGATCGCAGTGGACCATCTCCGCCAAGAAGAAACGATATATCTGGATATTTGTGTGCTAGCTCGATGACTCTATCTGGTCTTTTTACTTGCGCAAAGCGCGCTAACCAACCAATCGTTATTTGCTCAGAAGAGATAGATTCTGATGGCTGGACCTTGACACCAGGCATAACAACTTTAGAAGATTTTTGAAAAACTATCCCTCGATTAAGGCAATCTTCCTTTACTTTCTCTCCAGCAAATAGCATCACATCTGTGATGCGAGATAGATTACTTTCGATGAGATTAACAATATAAACACCAAGACGATTGAAGTAACCCCTAAAAAGGTGCCCATGAATAGTGTGGACTATCGCAGGCCGATTACTGCCCAATGAGAGTGTGGCTAATCTACCAACCACACCCGCCTTTGCGGTATGCGTATTAACCACATCGGGTGATATTTCAAGTAGTTTTTTTCGTATCTCAAAGAAGGCTTTAAAGTCGCTGAAAAGAGAAACTTTTCTACCTAGGTTGGAAACGCGTATTCCACCGCATTCCAGGAATCGTGAATCTTCTTCCTCCCCCTCTTGAACATATCCGGCAAAAATTAAACTCTCATGCCCAGCAGAATTGAGCGATTGCGAAAGATTACCGATCCAAGTCGCTGTACCGCCAACATTAAATCTTGCGATTATATGCACAATTTTCACTTCTAATATCTCAATTTCCAAGATTTCTTGTCAAGTTTCACGAGCTTCTCCAGGATATCAGGATTGTCAAGAACGGGAATTCCAATATCTGAATCAAGTAAGTGCTTTGAATACAAAGCATAAGAAGAGAGGGCATAGCTCTTATAACCAGGAGAGGTTTCAACACCTGGATTCTTGAAAAAATTTAGACCACTTCCTACCGCGGCAAAGGAAATTCTATTTTTGAAAAATTCGGAATCGGAATTTGGAAGCGCATGAACACCATCGTCTGGCGAATCTATGTACAAGATTTTGTAGCCACGAGATATTGCTTTAATTAAAACAGGATCAAAAAAATCCACTACTGGATAACGCAATGGCCGCTTACCGCGAATCCATCGAGTCAGCAACGGAGAATAGCGATTGCCAATAGCCTTTCGCCTGAACCCAATAAAGTCAGTATTCAACACGTCCGGATGATTATTGAGTTTTGCCGCGTCCTTTCCTGTCAGTCGATAACCACGATTTCGATACGGCCTTCGTGTTCCAACAAAATCAAAACCCGATTCCAAGTTGCTAATTAGGTGATTTACAGTGTCATCAAGAAATACAGTGTCAGCATCCAAGTGTATAAGAAACTCTTCTTTTCGTTCCTGAATTAAGTGGCTCCAAATTCGGGCAGTCCCCAAATGTCCCAATCGGTAACCTTTTTTGATCTGTGATTCCGAGTTCTTGTAGAAGATACTTCGCAGATTACTGCCAGGAGTTAGAACTTCTACTCCTGGTATTTTTGGAACTAAATGACTTTCGTCATCGGCAACTACCACGTGTATCGGGAGATCATGATGTTTACGAAAAGATTCAAGGAATGGAGGTAGTATTTCAGTGCAATTAAACGCCTCAGTCCAGATAAAAATTTTTTTCGGACTTAACACTTAGATCACTGACTTGAAGTATTCAATCGTTTTCAGGAGCCCCATCTCAGGATTTGAAGAGGGGGTCCAATTCAATAGTGTTTTTGCTACAGTTAGATCTGGCCGACGCTGCTTCGGATCATCGATTGGAAGCTCTTTATATTCGAGAATGGAAGAAGATTCCGTTAGCTTAAGTATAAGTTCAGCCAACTCAATCATTGTCATTTCAAAATTAGTACCTAGATTTACCGGTCCTGTGGAATTATCTTGCCAAAGCATTCTCAAGATTCCATCCACTAAATCATCAACATAGCAGAATGATCGTGTCTGAGATCCGTCTCCGTAAATAGTGAGAGGCTCGTTTTTAAGTGCAGAGACGATAAAATTACTTACAACACGTCCGTCATCAATTGCCATTCGAGGTCCGTAGGTATTGAAGATACGAACAATCCTGATATCAACTCCATATTGCCTGTGGTAATCCATGAATAAAGTTTCTGCTGCCCGCTTACCCTCGTCATAACAAGCACGTGGTCCAAGAGTATTTACTTGCCCTCTATAAGTTTCAGGCTGAGGATGTACTTCAGGATCGCCATAAACTTCACTTGTCGATGCCTGTAAAATCCTGGCTCCAGTTCGTTTTGCAAGCCCCAACATATTTATTGCTCCGTGGACATTAGTCTTGAGAGTCTCAACGGGGTTTCGTTGATAATGAATTGGCGAAGCTGGGCAGGCAAAATTTAATATTGCATCACACTCTACGTAGAGTGGAAATGTGATGTCATGCCGTATCAGTTCGAATGAATTGTTGCTGAGCAAATGGGACACATTTCTCTTCGAGCCAGTGAAGAAATTATCGACGCCAATCACCTCATGGCCTTGATTAAGAAGCTGGTCACTCAGATGTGAACCAAGGAATCCGGCCACTCCTGTAATTAATACCTTCATTTTCGAATTCCCATCAACTCAGCTTGGCGATCAAAATCGGGAATGGATACACGTAGTTCGTCGAAAGTACCAACACCTTGAATTTGACCTTCTCTCAGGTAGACAATTTTATCAGCATTAAGAACAGTTGAAAGTCGATGTGCAATTACTACTGTAGTTAACTCTCCATCGACACGTTCGAGTGCTTTTGTTATCTCGTTCTCAGAGATTGCATCGAGCGCGCTGGTGGCCTCATCAAGCACCAATATATCTGGAAGAAGATACAAGGCTCGAGCAATGCCAAGCCTTTGCCGTTGCCCTCCGGATAGTTTCGATCCAGATTCGCCTACGTTTGTTCGAAGACCATTTGGAAGGTTACGGACAAAATCTCCTAAAAGCACTTTATCAAGAACTGTCCAGACTCTTGATTCATCCCATTGATTTGGGGCCTCGCCGAAACAAATGTTTTCAATAATGGAACCGTCAGTCAGATAAACACGCTGGGGGACATATCCAACTTTAATTTGACTTCCTGGAACCTTCTCAGGACTTACCCCAAAGATTTTTATGTTTCCCTTTGTCGGTGATAAGACGCCAAGCATAAGATCAATTAACGTCGACTTACCTGATCCTGTAGGACCCACAATCGCAGTCAAATTATTCGATTTAAATGTACATTCGAAATTTTCTAGAGCCTCTTTTTTTGCGTCTGGATATCGAAATGAAACTCCTTGAAAAACTATTTCGGAAGAAGACGGGATATGTGAGTTTTCCGCGTTCTCTGTGATGGTAACGCGAGATTCGAGATGATTTAGAACTTCAAAGAATTTCGAGGTGGCTCCCGTTGCACCTTTTAAAACCAAGAGTCCCAATTGAATCTTTAAGATTGATGGAGCGATTCTACTTGAAGCTGCGATAAAAATCGCTAGCAAACTTGCTGCCTCAAGTGCCGTATTGGTTAAGAATGCATAGGCTGCAAAAATGATGCCACCAAGAATTACACTATTCTCGAAGACATACTTACTGAATTGTCCAAGCATTGAATTCTTTACAGAGTAATCACTAATCTGTTCTCGAGAATTTTGAAATAACTTTATAAAGTAGTCTCGTTTCCCACTCACGACAATTTCTCTGTAACTGCCTAAAGAGTCAGCAATCGCCTTATTACTTTGAATTGACAATTCTGTAATCCGTGAAGACCACTTTTTAGCCCTCGAACCAAGAACCCAGTTAAGAATAGAGAAGAGAAGTCCAAAGTAGAGAGCAAAAACTAAAAGAAGAGTTGGTGAAAAAACAAAAAGTGTAGTTGCCATTATTATTTGCAGAAAGAACTCAGAACTTAACGCGATTGAACCCGAAATTATGCCAACAGTTGCTGAATTTGCCCCGATAGTCAAGGAATGTTGATACTCGGGGGTTCCAAATTTCTGAAGCACAGTGATTGGTTGTTTTAGGATCATTTCGGCCATTCGCGCCGAAATTTTGGCTTCTCGAAGTGCCAAGAATCTCAAATTTCTCAAGTTTAGATAATAAGTCAGAAAACTTTTAGAAAGGAGAGCTATCGCCGCGACCACACCAAATATCGTTGCTAAATCTTGTGGAGACAGGTTCCCTAGATCTAGGAACTCAATTAATTTTCTGATGGTTGATGGCAGGTCCCTACCTTGTACCGCACTCGTAGTAATGGCAACAATCGAACCAATGAGAAGAATGCCCAGCAAGTCAAGTAATACGAGAGACATCTGGAGCAAAGCGGATGCAAGAAGCAGGTATCGATCACGCTTATCCAATAAATTGAGGCAGGAGCGAAGTAGAGTGAAAGAAGGAAAAGCTTGGCTCGAAGAGAACTTCACAGGGAGATGCTAGTACAACTTAACCATTCGTATCCTGCCATCTATGATGAAGGCCATGATAACGGTCGCTAAAGGGCAGAATCCGCGAATCGCGATTGTGATCCCATCCTTGAATCGACCTAGGTATTTGGATCAACTTCTTGAAAATATTTCAAAACTTCTCACTCAGCCAATTATTACTCTCATTATAGATGCAAGTGAGAATGTTTACATTCTAAATCCTAATAGTCGCAATACAAAAGTGATTGCATCATCAATAAAATCAGCAGCTATTCAAAGAAATATAGGCATTGAATACTTAGCAAAAATGAATCTTGACCTAGATTATTTGGCATTCTTGGATGATGATGTTCGTGTGCCAACTGACTATTTCCAGAAAATTCATGAAACATTTAAAGGGTTCCCACAGGCTGTTGGTGTATCTGGAATTGCAATCAGCAGTAGTGAAAGAGGTATTAGGCAGAATAAATTTTGGAGTTTTCTTGGCTTAACTGGAGAAGAGGGTGTCCTCACAAGTGCTGCAATAAATATTCCAGTTCGCAAGGCAACATCACAAGTCGAAGTGGATTGGTTGATAGGTTGTAGTGTTTGGAAGTGGGAGATCGCGCGTCGCCTAAAGTTTCAGAAAGACTTCCTTGGCCAATCAGTTTTCGAAGATGTTTTATTCTCTGTGGAGGCAGCAGATTTTGGCACATTGATAGTTAACCCCAAAATCGTAATAGAACATCTCCTTGCCGGCGAAGAACGTCCGAATAGCTTGAATCACTATAGGAGTTGGGTAATCAATCGTTATCGACTTAATCAAGTTGCTCCTGAACGCTTCAGTCTGCTGTCTTTTTTGGTTGTAAATTTTATCGTTGCAATACATCTTGTTTTGAGTGCGCGACTTAAAGGCGCGGTAGGCATTCTTCTTGGCACTATTCGTTTGATTGGAATTAAATGAGAATTGCGATTACTGCTCAAGAGGGAACTAAAGATTTCAAGTTTGCAGGAGCACCCTGGGATGTATTTAAGTCTACACTTGAAGGATTTGGCCACGCGGTGGTTCCAATAGATTCGAATCCGGATTTTCTGATTATGAATAATTTCTCAAAAAATGCACGAAGAAAATCGGGACTATCTAACAAGAGAAATCAAATTTTAATAGTGTGGGAACCACCCTCAAATAAGCCGCAAAACTTCGATGTGAAGAGTCTCTCGAGAATTGGTTGCGTTTACTTTCCATCACCCATTTGGGTTGAGAAATACGGAGGAAGATTTTTTTGGTGGCCACAAGGATATGAAGGTCCGCAAAAGGAAATTCCATGGGAAAAACGCGTCAATCAATTCTGCTTTATACAGGCCAATCGATGGAGCGTCTATCCTGGAGAACGATACTCATTTAGACGTAACGTTTTACGCTCAATGAATAGCGAAATCGAGATTTTCGGTAGCCGATGGAATGAAGGAATAATTCGTGACGCTCTGAGAATCCTAAGAGTATCGATGATACGAAGCAATTGGGCGAGAGTAAGTTGGTCTGGATTCAACGGCTTAGGCTCCCTCTTCTCAAACTACCATGGCGTAACCGAAAACAAGATTGAGACTCTGAATAAGCATAAGTTTTCACTTGTGATTGAAAATTCCAACGAATACGTATCCGAGAAACTCATTGATGCAATTCTTGCGAAAACAGTACCTCTCTATATTGGAGCCAAACTAGAAAAGTGCGGATTTCCCCCAGGAATTGCTCTCGAATGTGATGCTCAAATTGACTCTGTAGCTGAGGCCATGATGACTTTAAAGGAGAACTCCAAACTATGTTCAACTATTTTGAATAACGGGGAGAAGTTCATCAAATCAAAAGCTTTTATGGAAATGAAAAACGAGTTGGTTCTTAGGACTCTTGCCACCGATATCAGCGAGTACATTAATGCACAGTAGACTGACAATTGGATTGAAAGGGGGTATGGGTAATCAACTATTTCAGTATTTCGCTGCCGAAGAATTTAGTCGATTGAGTGAACGAGAATTAGTGATTGACACTTCTTGGTACGAACGAGAAGTTCATTCTAATGGTCTGCTCAATCCAAGAAAATTCACGTTAAATCAGTATTCCTTTCACAAAGATTTAAGAATCACAAATGATTTCAATTGGAGAAATTCGCCCCTCACAGAAAGAATATTTCGACGCATACCAATTAGGTTTGGGATAAGTGCGGGTATAGCCTATGAATTAAAACGAGGATCCAATATTCCACAACTCTTATCAAATGTTTATATCTCGGGACATTGGATAAGGAATCCAATTTTGCCGCCACGTGAAGAACTAAGAGAAATGTTAGTTGAAAACATTGTTAGTCCCTCTTCTGGATTTATTCAACTGAGAAAAGTATTGCAGAACAGAAAAATCATCTCTGTCCATATCCGACTTGGAGACTATCTTAATTTCCAAGAAGTGTATGGGGTAACAAGTAAAAGTTATTATATTGATGCAATTCGAGCGCTAGAAAATGCACTTAAAGGGAATCCATCAGAAGTTTGGCTATTCAGTGATGATCCTCTCGCCGCTACCGAAATGCTCTCATCTAAGCTAAAGATTGATAAAGTTATCAATGAGTCATTTGGGCTAAGTGAGGCCGAATCTATCGCTTTGATTTCGGAATCTTCTGGCATTGTCGGATCTAATTCGACATTCTCATGGTGGGCAAGCTATTTAAGCAAAAGTGAAAAAACTAAGGTTGTGATGCCAAAACAATATATGCGGGGAACATTGATGAAGGATACTGGGCTCTATGTTTCGGAATGGCTATATCTCTAATTAAATTGATTAAGAAGGATTGCGAAACGCCTTAGAATAGAATTGATTGGGCGAAATAAACTAAAACTCTCTCTCTTGTTTAACAAATAGTCACCAAGACCGTCACGATATCCACTGCCAACACCAAATCGTTGTAGTTCGTAGCTAATTTCAGCTATGGAGAGCGCGCGCTGCAACCAATTCTGAGCCTCAAGAATATTGAGTCGTCTTGCAATCCCATAGTAATAACTGTTTCTTTCATCATCGAACGAAAACTGAGACTTATGAATTCTGTAACGATAAGCAATCTTTTTCATGGACTGGATGTGGCCACCTGAACGGATAATTCGCATCCAGAGGAGAGCGTCTTCGACTCCATTTATTTTCTCATCAAAGTTTAGGAGTCTATTTTCGAGAAGAAAATCTCGTTTAAGAACACTGCCTGGCATAACGCCAGGATTAAGTCCACTAACAAGTAACTTATTGAATATATGTGATTTAGTCCAGATAGGTCTATAGACTTTTTTTGCCAGTTTTACATCAATATCATTACTAAATGCCGCTAGCGCTACATTGAATGCGTCTATACCTGGATGAGTTTCAATCTCCTTTCTCACCATAGAGACATAATCTGTATCAAGAATGTCATCTCCATGAACTACTGATAGATACTTCGTATCGCATTCTTCGAGCAATTGACGTAATCCCGCAGCCGAACCGCTGTTACTCGTGTTCACAATAAATTTCGCTAAGCCGGTAGGTTTCAACTGCGCTAATGACTCTCGAATCGCTTTACTACTGTGATCTTGCGAACCATTATCAATAATCAGTAGAGTAAAGTTCTTGTCTGATTGATTGAAAATAGACTCTAGCAACTCTTTGACGTAAGGTGCTTGATTAAAAACTAGCAAACCCAATGTTAAGTTAGGTAGGGGTTTCATAAGCGTGAGGATATCATTCAACAGTGAATCACCTCTATTGGTCGTCGCATGATCTATTCTGGAAACTTTGGAACAAGATTTCTTATACTTTGAAACCTCGCGATTTCGGGAAGCGTCAAGATACTTTCCCTTACTTATCCTCTGACGGCTACGCATTACGTTCGTTTGAATGTGTCGAACGCAATGCGAATACGAAGGAACTTGTAGATGCGATAGAACGTACTCCAAGTGACTCAATTCTCTATATTCCAGGACATCTAGTGCGTGAAGCATCATTAATACTGGAAAGAAATAAGAAGAATTTTCGAAAAGTGATTATCGGGGATGATGATGATGCTCAAAGCGATGAGACCCTTAGAATTCTGAGTGAATATTCTCGGGTTATTCAAAGTGTAAATTTAGTTGAGACGCAAGAAGGCCATACGGCGCTACCGCTTGGACTTGAAAGCCCCAGCTATAGAAGTGGAGGACGTCTAAGAGACTTTAAGAATGAGCCAAGTAATGATGTAAAAGATCGCCCGATAAGTTTCATTGTCGCTTGGAATCCGAATACTAATAATAATAAGCGCTCGGAAGCGATGAAGTATTTCAAAATGGCCTCAGATTCCTTCATCAGTCAAAAGAGAATCACAGCTAGTACATTGCATCAATTAATGAGGCGCTCTCTGTTTGTCCCATGTCCTCGAGGTAATGGAGTTGATTCGCATCGAATTTGGGAGGCTCTTTATTTAGGAAGCATCCCTGTACTTCTAAGGGAAGATGTTTTTCCAGCTCTTGCGGAATGGCCAATATGGATTGTCGATAGTTGGTTAGATGTACTGGATTTTTCGAGATCGAAGCTTGAAGATAAGTATCAAAGTGTTATCGAGCCCCACGAAAAAATACTAAAGAAATCTGTTGAGATTTATGAGGATATTTCAAGATGAAAAGAAGTCCAATAGTCTGGATAGAATTGGGAAGAAAGCTCCCGCCGCATCTTCGAGCCAATATCCAACTTCATAAAGCAATGCACCCACATCTCGAGCAGATATTGATTACAGACCAAAAAGTCTCGAGGAAATTGCGAAAAATCTGCAAAATCATTCAAAGTGAAGATTTGCTCCCTTATATCGTCGAGGATGAACTTGAATCCAATATCAATC
>Ga0214917_10006640_pt1 | contig 11948 bp, 13 predicted proteins | sample LL_1208_BB_MetaG_FD_177983 | JGI IMG/M metagenome (GOLD analysis project Ga0214917, IMG submission 177983) | Freshwater microbial communities from Lake Lanier, Atlanta, Georgia, United States - LL_1208_BB | ecosystem: Environmental > Aquatic > Freshwater > Lake | place: USA: Georgia | collected...
AGTTGCAAATATTTTTTCTGCTAAAGTAGAGTTAATTACTTTTGATATATTAAATTATTCTGAACACAAAACTTTCTATGATTCTTTAAAAGTAAAACCTGATTTAGTTATTTGTTGTATTGGTTACTATGAAGATCAAAAAAAAGCATTTAGAGATTTTGATGAGCTTAATCGTACTATTGGTAGTAATTATTTAGGAATTTGTTCATTAGTAAATATAATTTCTAGTGATTTTGTACTACGAGGATCAGGAACGATAACAGTAATTAGCTCTGTGGCAGGAGATAGAGGAAGACAACTTAATTTTATTTATGGTAGCTCTAAAGCTGGTCTTACAGCCTATCTTTCCGGACTTAGAAATCTATTATTTTCGAAAAATATTCATATAGTTTCAATTCTTTTGGGTCCTGTATATACTAAAATGTCTGCCGGTCACAATTTACTTCCCCTTATAACTTTATCACCTCAAGTAGCCGCTCAGAAAATTATTGATGCCACATTAAAAAAGAAAGACTCAGTATATATTCATTGGATTTGGAAATATATTATGTTTATTATCAATATAATTCCCGAATTTATTTTTAAGAGACTTCCTCCTTTTTAGGTAAAATTTTATGAAAATATGCAATAAAATAAATCGAATATTCTTTTATCTGTTAAGTTTATTTTTAATATTCAATCTTTACTCTCAAACCTCTAAATTTAGCGAAAAAGAGAAAATCACTTATCTACTAGATGAACTTGAAAAATCAAAACTTACATTCATTCGAAATGGAGATGAATATTCCTCCAAAGAAGCCAGAGAACACATGCAAAAAAAACTAAACTATGCTGGTAATCGTATTACAACTGCCGATCAATTTATAACTTACATTGCAACTAAGTCTTCTTTAAGCGGAAAGTTTTACTATGTAAAGTATCCGGATGGAAAAAAAATAGAATCTGCAATTTGGTTACGTGAAATTTTAGCAAAATTAGAGGAAAAAAAATGAACAGTATAGGATTTTTTAATCAAATCAAAAATTCGATTCAATATTTACCTCTAACGAAGAGTGATTATTTTAAGCACTTTATTTTAATTTTAGATTGTCTCTTAATTCTATTTCGAGTTTCTTATGAATCCTTTTTAAGTACAAATATAAATTTGGCACTTTTTTGTTTTGATGTATTTGTCTATATTTATTGGTTTATTAATATATACAAAAGAGTTAAACTTAAAGATGATAAATTTACTTACATAAAAAATAGACTGTACTATATCCTTGGACTTTTTCCTTTTCCTATCTTCAGGATATTTTTATTGTTTTCTACTCTTAAACAGGGTATTATTATTTATAAATATATTAAAAGAGGAGAAAAGGATAAATCTCTTTATCAAGATAGGGATTTGAACTTCACTTTTTTTGAATTTTTTATTGATGCTATATCAGATGCGATTTTCCTACGCTCCTTAGAACGAGTCAATGAAGTAATGAGTCGTTTAGAGTATGTAAAAATATCAAAAGAAATAGTATCTTCCCATAAATCTGACATTCAAAATGTAGTAAGAGCCTCTATGTCCACTAAGACAGCAATAGGTAGATTAAATGCTTTTCCATTATTTAATGGTATAGCAGACCAAATGAGTGTAGATGTAACCAATATGATGATTGAAACTATGGAAACAGAAGTAATGGGAGATATTATAAAAGAACTGAATTTATATATCCTAAAAGAAATGGAAAAACATGTAAGACAACTTGGTTTAGATAGAATAGTAGACTCAAGTGAAGAGAATAATTAATAAAAAACATAACCTTCTTTTTTAGATTTTAAATTATTCATAGTATTTTTTAAATTTAAATATCCTTTCATCGCACAGACTCCACAGAGTAAGCTATCAAGACTATCTCCTTCTGTATCACTTAATATCTTATTTTTTAAATGATCAGATGTATATTTTATTGAGAAATTCTTTTCTAATAAATTTAATATCAATTTTCTGTTTTCAAAATTTTCTTTATTTTTTCCTTTATAATGTTTAGATAAATCATTCTTCTCAGAAATAAATTTCAAAAAAGAAGCAGGACATGTTTCCATTATAGAGGGAATATCCTTGTCTAGTTTGTTAAAGGGAATAATATTACAAATTTTAGACTCTAAAAGGGGATAAATAATCTCTGAGATACCATAATAAGTTTGTTTATAAATCCAAAGATTGTAGGTAGAAAAAGGTACTTTTGATTCTATTTCTGTATCTCGTTTTAATTCCTTTCCTCCTGATTTTTTTAGTAAGTCTTTTTTAAAATCATCAGCAGTTTTCCATCTCTTTTTAAATGTAAAAATCAAATCTTCCCAAGAACTATCTTTTAAAAAAAAATCAGGAATACTAAAAGAAAAATCAAATCCAAAAATACTATTTTTATCTTGTTTTACAAGATCATAAATATAAGTATTACATTTTTGTAATGTAAATTTATTGGAGATTTCTTCCAAACTATATGTACTTTTAATTAAAAGCTTATTTTTTTCTGTCTCACACTCAGAAATCCAAATTTTTTTTCGAGCGAACCTAGAAGCACTGTAATCTATTCCAAAAAAATTCATTATATAGTATATTATCTTCTTCTAATATATAATTCTTTTTCTAATCTAGCTACAATTTTTCCATTTTCATCAATTACTTCTGCTTTGTAAAATCGGGATGTTTTTTTATTCTCTGCTACGATTTGCTTTACAGTCTCAATTTCTTCATCTGCTAAATGAAAAATTGCCTTTACAGTTCCTTTACCAGGTGATACAAAATCTATTTTTGCACTTTTATCCCATACTATATAGTTCTCACCTAAGTTCCACATAAGAATAAACATAAAGAATGGATCACACATGGAATAAAGAGACCCACCAAAGTGAGTTCCCACATAATTAGTATTTGAGAGAACGAGTGGCATACTAACTTCTACGGTGTTTTTATCTAGTATTTTGGGTTTTATACTAGCTCCATAATAAGGACCGAATTGCTCAAAAGTTGCTTCCATTCCAAACGTATCACCTAAAAATTTCCAAAGTGGAAATACTTCATATTCCAATCGATTTTTTTTCTTTTCCATATCTCCATTTTTTTAATCCTATGCATTCGTGTAAATAGATTGGAGAGGATACTATTTTCTCTTGTGGTTTAAAAATAACTTTATCTATATTTTTTCAATTGAATAAGTAAATGATCCTAAGGAAAAAAATAGACTTCTGGAACAATCTAAAATCTTTTTTTAGAGAACGGACTTTTATACCATGACTCTTATTTTTTTATATAAGTACAAAGATTTTAAGTTTTTATATAAAAGATTATATATTTGATGAAAAAATATCCATATAGTATAGATTAACTATATTTAATTAAATCGAGGATTTTGAATGAAAACTACCAGGGGCAATGGAAAAGATATAATTATACAAGGATTTCATTGGAATCTTGTAAAAACTGCCGGCACAGGCACCTTAGGGAATAGGGGAGAATCCTGGTATTCAATCCTGAGAACAAAAATGAAAGAAATTTCAAAGATAGGATTTACAATACTCTATCTCCCTCCTCCCTGGGTGGATGATTCTTTTTGGGAAGGCAATGGTAAGCATGGGGGCGGAGAAGGCTATTTCTGGAGAGATTTTGATTTGAATTCCAGATATGGTTCCAAACAAGAGCTTATAGATTTGGTTTCTGAAGCACACGCGAATGATGTAAAAATTATTATAGATATAGTTCTAAATCATAGAGATAGACATCGTATGAAAAATGATCTATGGTCGTACCCAGGTCCCCAGTGGAGAGCATCAGGCAAAGAAACTGGCGGAGCTTTCTTGGATGGAAGTTGTGACCTCAGATTAGACAACCCGGATGTTTATAATCGATTCAAAAAAGCCTTAAATGAGTTATTGGATGATTGCAGGGTAGATGGTTGGAGATGGGATTTCGTATGGGGATATCACCCAAAAGATGTTTTTTCTCTTATTAATGATACCTCTAAGGAAGAATATTTTTCCGTTGGGGAGTACTGGCAGTCAGCAGGAATCTCTGATGACCCTATGTTTTTAAGGTATGGTGGATGCGAAAGAGATCGAATTGTTGGTTGGGCGAACGAGAGTGGAAATTGTGTTTTTGATATGATTTTAAAAAGAGAGCTAAACACTGGGGATCCTTCTAAGTTTAAGTATGGCATAAACTCCAGTTCTATTAAAGAAGAAAGAGAACTTTCTGTTACCCTTGTGGATAATCATGATACAGGGGCCTCCCCTTATAGCACAGCCAACGGTTGGGGGCAGAGAGTCTGGGAATGCAATCCTGATTTCAAGTCACGTGCTTACTGCTTTATTTTAACGATGCCCGGTACGCCTTGTATCTATTGGCCTGATCTTTTTGATTGGGACTTAATTGAAATCAAGGATCTAATTAAAATTAGAAAAGAGGCGGGAATTGTATCCGGCTCAGAATGGATAGATTTAACCAATCAATATTCAGGATTTGCGGGAATAGTTCTAAATGAATCCGGAAAAGAATCTCTTGCTGTCTCTATACTTTCTAACTACACAGGTCCCGGGGAGGGATGGTCTGTGGCATTAGAGAAAAAAGGCGAGTGGACTGTTTGGAAAAAAGTATAATACGATTTTTTTTAACTCAAATTGTAAATTAATTTTCATCGCACCATACTTCAACAGGGCTATTATTTCTAAATTTTACTAATAATAGCTGTTTGTTTCCACAATAAGATCGAAGATCTTCCTCCCCTGTAGTATCAAAGGAAGCCCATATTTTGGGAGGAGGAGTTACCCTTCTAGTTTTTATTGTATCATATTTGCTATGAAGCATGATTTCATAGGAATAACAGTTATTGATTACTAGTATCATTATATAAATTAAAATAATTTTGAAGTAATCAATTATCATAAAATTATTCGCAAATAATCCCAACTGTATGTGGACAAACAAGGAAAAGTGATACAGTACAAATTGTAGTATTGATTACGCTATCATGTAAATTTATAGAACGTATTTTGCTATTCGGACATACATTATCTTTATCTAAATTATTAAAAATTGGAACCAATCCACCAATAGTAAATAAACTTAAATGTAAGCTCTCTTTACCTCTAGGTCTCTCCGAATCTGTTATCATGTACCTATGGTTTACACATGAAGTACAGAGAAAAGTTATAAATATAAAATATACTAGGTTCTTTAATATAATAAGATTTATTTTCATATAGTTTATTTTACTATGAATAGCTTACAATTTTATTTATATTAATTTATACTTTTGACTCCAGTACTTTCATAATATCTTTTTTATCTCTGAAAAAAAATGGGAAAATAAAATCTTCATAGATTATTATTCCAGATTCATTAATAATAAATGTAGCTCTCTTTGTTCCTAGCAAACCTTTTGCTCCATATTCATCGCATATTTTACCATTTGTATCACTTAATAACGGAAAAGGTAGATTGTGTTTTTCTTTAAATTTTTTATGAGATTCTAGATTATCCTGGTTAATTCCAAGTATTACTATTTCTTTTGTAGTAAAATCCTCAAACCCACTTGCATATGAGCAAAGTTGCTTAGTACATACAGGTGTATCATCCCCGGGATAAAATACCAAGAGGACTTTTTTGTTTAAGTAATCAGAGAGAGAAATATTTTTTCCTTCAGTTGAGGGGAGAGTAAAGTTCGGTGCTTTTTTATTTAATAAACTCATAGTGTTAGTTTAACCATCCTATTTTTTTTATTTAGATCTTGGCGTAGTTCAGTTTTAAAACCTAAGGAACTACCTATATCTTGAACTTTTATAGCCCAATCATGGTGAGTTTCAAGATAAATTTTTCCATTTGATTCTAGAAACTCAATAGATTTTTCTAAGAACATTTTATAAAATTCCTCGGGTTTTGCTAGAAATAATGCAAGGTGTGGTTCAAATTGTGATACATCTTGCATCAGAGAATCCTTTTCATTTAGAGGAATATAGGGAGGATTTGATACAATTATGGAAAACCTATCTTTCTCTATATTTGAAAACCAATCACTTTTTAAGAAAGTAATTTTTCTATCCCCTAAGAGTTGATTTGAATTTTCAATGGCTATTTGCAATGCACCATCGGATATATCTAGAGCCACAACATTCCAGTCTGGACGTTCTAATTTTAAACTTATTGCAATACAACCAGAACCAGTTCCTAAATCTAGGACTCTTCTATTTGAAAGAGAATTTTCAGAGAGAATCCATTCTAGTAGTTCTTCTGTTTCGGGTCGTGGAATCAGAACATTAGAATTCACTTTAAATTCTGACTTATAAAAGCTTTTCTTACCTGTTATATATGCCACTGGTTCATTATTTCCGCGTCGTTTAATTTTATCCCTGTATAGATTTTTTTCTGACTCCGTTAATTTTCTTTCGAAGTTAGTGTAAAGTTTGATTCTTTGAAGAGATAATAGTTCAGACAGAAGAATTTCTGCGTCTAATCGTGGGCTCAAGATACCTTTTGTTTTGAGGTATTCTTGTGATTTTGTTAATACGTATAGTATTGTATCTTTTTCTTGCATTGGATATAAAAGAATCTGCTGAGATTTTCTAAAAAATTAGATTATCCCAACAGGATTACTTTTATTCATGAAAGTGGGATTTTTTCAAGTATATAAAACAGCCCGCAAGCTGTTTTATATCATTGAAAGAGTGGAAAATTAAGGAGTTACAGCAATTACTTCGTCTTTGTTGACGAGGTCTACAATGTGTTTGTACTCGATAGAACCTTTACCATACTTTAATTCAGTAGCTCTTAAGAGGTGCATATTCTTCTTATTTTTGAGCTTTTGAATTTGGTCATCAGATCCACCTTTGTACTTTTTCATTGTGTTTTCTTCGAAAGAGTAGCAACTTGCAAGATACTTGTGAGCTGGGTATTCTTTTTCGTTAGCATCTAGCTCAAGATAGAGCTCAAGAATTGGGATACACTGTGGGTAGTTTTGTGTGTCAAACTCAGCAATAATCCATGCTCTATAAACAGAAGATAAAAGTGTTTTGTAGGCTTTTTCTTCTCTTAAGTCAGCATTTTTTATATCGTCGAGGTGATTGATAGCTTTTGTGAAATAAGTAACAGCAGCTAATTTAGCAGCCATTTTTTCACGCTGAACATATCTTTCTTCGTTCGCTCTACGATCGATTTTTTGCCAGTACCACTTCTCATCGAGACGCTTCTTTTCAGCCTGCTCTTTTCTAAACTGCTCAACATTTTCTCTCATTTTTAATATGGAGTTCATACCTGATTGATATGCTGACAGAGCTAATCTATATTTATTATTAGCAAAAGCTTTTGAAAGTTTATGTAGATCTTCGAAAGCCTTATTGTAGCCTACGAAATCTGGATTTTTCCACATAGCTTCTTGTTTGATGATATCTTTTTTACGAGCTTTTTCGTCGTCGGAAAGCCCTGCTTCATCATCTACTATAAGTTCACCTTTGATTGTAACTTCTTCTTCTTTAGCTGCTGCGGCAGCGTTATCTTGCGAATAAAGAAGATTAAAGTTTATCAACACTAGGAGAATGACTAGTCTATTGAAAATCTTCATTTTGTTATACCTTTAACTCTCTTTCAATATTTGAGGAAGATTATGAAAATAATATCCCCCGTATTTAATATCGGAAATGGGTGATAGTTGGTCAATCTAATAAAATATTATTTTCTTCATAAAAGATGTTTTTTTTAATGGGACATATTAAAATTAATACCGATAAAATGACATTTTTAGAATATAAGACCTTTTTTCAATAGAGAAGGTTGCTCTATTTCTTATGATTCATTTTTTTTATGATACAAATTTTATTAATTTTTTCAAGTAAAAAAGCTCTTTTTTAAACTTTGGCGGATATTGAATGTAAAATAAATAGTTCATATTATATTACGATTTTTAAATAAATTAATTAAAAAAAAGAAAAATAATTTATGCTTCTTTACTTCGCCGAAGAGAATTATAGGGTAAAAAATACTCTAAATAAATATTCGGATGGTGAGTGATGCCGAAAAAAAGTCCAATTAATACTAAAATAGCTAAAAAAAAGCCAAAGTTAGCCCATAAAAATAGCAAGGAAAGTATTCTAAAGAGTAAAAAAAGAACAATCGGTCCTGGTTTAGTTACAGAGATGCTCGATTCAAAGAAAGTAGTAATCAATAATGTGGAAGTTTCTAAGAAGGCTTTTGAGAATATCGCTATCTTTGCGAGTAATTTAAAGCCAGCAATGACAATAGAGCAAGCAATCTCCTCACTTTTAGAACAGGGTTTTAATCCTATTTATAATCCAAAGAAAGTACGTTTGCTTACATGATAAACTTTTTTCATTTCAAATAAAAACACTATGATTTCTCTAATGTTTAATTCAGTAGATCTTCTGAAGTTAGAGAGATTTATTTGTTTTCTAATCCTTCCTCTTGGTTTTACCTAAAAGCTATTACAATACTTTTTAGAGTATAGATTGCAATAGAAAGTTTGACTTCCAAACTAGAATAATTTTAAAATGAAAAATAAAAGAATTATTTGAGTCTTTAGTGTAAAAATATGCATATTATTTATTTGAAACTCTGAGTTATTATTTTGAGACATGCAGTGAGTAACCTATTTTTTTATGAAAAGACTAGTGATTCATACCAATAATGTAAAAAATCAGATATTAAATTTAAGTTCTATCATAGAATAAGTTAAAAGAATTAGACATTTTGATAGTGAACATGTAAAACAGAAGTAATTGTAATATATAAAATTTTTTATAAAAAAGGATTGTAAAAATGGATATTAAACACCAGCTAGAAAATTCTCAGATTACTCTAGATGATATTAATCACAAAATAAAAACCAAATCAGATGTAATACTCATTGGAGCAGGGATCATGAGTGCTACACTTGGTATTTTATTAAAGGAATTAGATCCTACCCTGACAATTACAATATTAGAAAGACTGGATGCTGCGGCTAGGGAGAGTACAAATGCATGGAATAATGCTGGAACTGGGCACTCTGCGTTTTGTGAGTTGAACTACACACCACTCAAGCCGGACGGGACAGTAAATGTTAAAAAAGCCTTTGAGATTGCTTCCTCCTATGAGATATCCAAAGAGTTTTGGGCTTATTTGGTTGAAAAAAAGATCATTATTCCTGAGACATTTATTCATTCGGTACCCCATTTTAGTTTTGTTACCGGGGAGGAGGATGTTTCTTTTTTAAAGAAAAGATTTGAGGCATTAGTAAAAGAGCCCTTATTTAAAGAAATGGAATTCACTGAAGATAAGGAAAAAATTGCAGAGTGGATGCCTTTGGTAATGAAGGATAGAAATCCTGATGAACGTGTTGCTGCTACAAAAATGAAGATAGGTACCGATGTGGATTATGGCACACTCACAAGGGCAATTTTTCAGTATTTATCCAAACTTGACGGTGTTGCATTGAAATTTCACGAAGAAGTCAAGGATTTAGAAAGAGAAGAGAATGGACTTTGGAATCTAACTTCTACCAATTTAATTACACATGAAAAAGAACACCATGAATCAGCCTTTGTGTTTATAGGTGCTGGTGGAGGGTCCTTGCCTTTGTTGGAAAAATCAGGTATTCCCGAAGCAAAGGGATACGGTGGTTTTCCTGTGAGTGGTCAATGGCTACGATGTACGAACCACGAGGTGATAGATTCTCATTTTGCAAAAGTATATGGAAAGGCAAAGGTGGGTACTCCTCCTATGTCTGTTCCTCATTTGGACACAAGAATCATCAATGGACACAAAGAACTGCTCTTTGGTCCTTATGCTGGGTTTACTACCAAGTTTTTAAAGAAAGGTTCCTATTGGGATTTGGCTAAGTCACTGGAATTAGGGAATATTTTCCCTATGATTTCTGCAGGAATGCACAACTTTCCCCTCACGAAATACCTCATTCAACAAGCAACACAGTCTCATGAAGATCGAATCGATGCTCTTCGGGAATACTTTCCTGATGTTGATCCCGATGATTGGGAATTAGTCGTGGCAGGAAAGAGAGTTCAGGTAATCAAATCTGACGAAAAAGAGGGTGGGGTGCTTGAATTTGGAACCGAGGTAGTGTTTGCTCATGATGGAACCTTGGCGGCACTTTTAGGAGCATCTCCCGGCGCTTCCACTTCTGTTACCATTATGATAGAAGTATTGGTAGATTGTTTCGCTACTAGGGTAGAATCCTCAGAGTGGAAAAATAAAATAAAAGAAATGATTCCAAGCTATGGGCAAACCTTCCATGACAACGAAGAGCTTTGCACGAGTATTCGAGCTAGAACTCAGAAGTTATTAAAACTAGACGAGGCAGTGAAATACCAAGCGGCTGGTGTTTGATAAATAAAATTATTAAATAAATCAGGGCAGAGATTTTTCTGTCCTTGGTAAAATGAAAAAGACAAAAAATTTCCTTCATTGGAGTGATTTTTTGTCTTTTTTTATTATACGTACTTCATTTCTTTTTTTAGTATACAATCTTAATATTCCCTACCATAAAAATAAAAATGAATTCTTTAGAAGAAGCCTATCGAAATACAAACTACACTGTAAATGTCGAATCAAAAATAATTACCATCAATATTGGTCGCGATAACCCTGAATGGACGCAATTTCTTAAACTCAAAAACCAAACTTTCTATTTTTATATAACCGCATGGAATCCTTTTTCTGAGTTAACTTCTCCCGAAAAAAACGAAGAAGCAAATAAAAAGTTAAAAGAGCGATTACTTTCCTTAGGACTACAACTGTATGACGGAGTTGGTTATTCGGCAGATATGAAGTGGCATGAAGATTCCTTTTGTGCGTTGGGTGGAAATCGAGAGCTGGGATACCAACTCGGAAAAGAGTTTAGGCAGAATGCAATTGTTATTGGGAGTGATACAGAATTGCCTAGTTTGATGTTTACGAAATGATTTTTTTATAGAAATATCTCCTAGGGTAGGGTTTAAAACCCTACCTTAGGAGAGAATCCCGGAAGTTTTGCAATACGGTGTCTTTTTATAGTAGGTGGTTTCGAGTTACTCTGGCCACCAGCTTAAAGGTATAAGTTAAAAAAACTACTCATATAAATAAAAAATACACGTTGGGTGAGCGAAGACGAATCCCAACCCTACAAAATCCCATTCTCTCTCAGCTCTTCCTCCGAAAGTCCTACTGACTTTATAATAACTTCCATCGAAAGTCCTAAGTTCTTCATATTTCGGGCAGTTTCAATCTTGTTTTTGAATTCACCTTCTTCCCTGCCTTTCTCTATGCCTTCTTCTAAAGCCCTTTCATATAAAGTCATTGTTTTTTGCTTACCCATAATAACCTCCTCAACTAATTCTCTGCTCTCTAATCTAGACCTAAATATATAATCTAACATTTCCTCTTCCAAATCAATCTTTTTTGATTCTTCCATAGAATTTAAGATTTCTTTGATTTTGTGCCATCCCTCTATAAATTCTTCCCAGGGATCACGAATGATTTTCAAAAGGAACATTCCCGCCTTCATCTCAGGAGACTCAAACTCAATCAATGGATTTATCTCTCTAAGATCAAAAATTAGTATATCTGTTCGATTTTGGGATAAAATTGGATTAGATAGTTTTCTTTCTTCCTCTAAATCAATTGCAGGATCCCAATTGTCCAATCCCTGGTAAAACAAGATGGGAATGATAGATGACAATTTACCGTACTCCTTTTTTTGCCATTTGTATATGACATGTTTATATTTCATTATCTGAATCTCAAAATCATTGGCTCTTCGAGACTTATGTTCTATTAGAAAATAAATTTTCTCACTTGAATTCCGAATAGGAATTTCGTAGAATATGTCATACAGTAATTTCTTTTTTCTATAATAGATTTCTTGGATGGAAAGTAGATTTTCTAATTCTAGGAATTCTGCTTTTTCTTTTAGAAGAAACCGAAAGAATTC
>Ga0214917_10006641_pt1 | contig 11943 bp, 13 predicted proteins | sample LL_1208_BB_MetaG_FD_177983 | JGI IMG/M metagenome (GOLD analysis project Ga0214917, IMG submission 177983) | Freshwater microbial communities from Lake Lanier, Atlanta, Georgia, United States - LL_1208_BB | ecosystem: Environmental > Aquatic > Freshwater > Lake | place: USA: Georgia | collected...
GATTATTATTGTAAAAAAGAAGACTTTGATTTAGAAACAGCAGAATGGTTGGAAAACAAATTAGAAAATTATATTTTTGATGCTTTACATGCTTTTACAGGTATTGAACCAAATATTGCAATTGCAATATCTCATACTAACAATTATAGTGAAACTGAGGGTAAATATTCAATTAGATTTTATATCACTAATTTAATGGATAATAAAGAAAATATGAAATCATTTGTCGAAGATTTGAATGTTATTATTTCTGAAATAAAAGATGACCCTATTACTGGTGTAATTAATATTGATAATAAAGTTTTTGATACAAGTATTTATTCTCATAATAAAAAATTGCGTTGCGTTAATACCAGTAAACCAAATGAAATTAGACCATTAATATTAAGAAAGGGAAACATTGAAGACACGATTGTTACAAACGTTACTGACTGCGTCATGGTAAATTATGTCAGCAACAGAACAAAACCAAAAGCAAACATAAATGCTATCAAAAGAGAGAGAGTCATTGATGGTGTCACAGAAACAAAACAAGAACATGAATTAACAAAAGAGCAGGAACTCTTATACATGATAAGAATGAGTGATAAAAAGGATAGAAAGATGTGGATGCGAGTTTGCTCTTGTTTGAAGTTTAATAACATGACAAACAAAGATTGGTTAGAATTCTGCGAATTAAATGAGTTAAACATGGATAAAGAAAAGCTTGAATTATATTCAAAAATTAAAACGGATGCTGATATGAGTATTCATTATATTCAATCATTAGCCAAGCAATCAAATCCAACGGAATATCGGGAATGGTTAAAGAAATGGAATGTTTATTATATTTCTGCAACACAAATAGCAAGTGCTTATGAAACTTCAAATATAATTAAACAAACCTTGAAACACAGTGTTGTCATATGCAAAGACCAATGGTATGTATTAAATAATAAACAATTATGGCTTATTCAGAAAGACCCAACACATTATATTATTACTGAAATCAAAAAGTATTTGGACTACAGCAAAGATATATTGAATTATAAAATCAATAATGCAGATGGCGACAAGAAGAAGGAATTAATCAAAGAATTAGAGGATTGGTTGAAATTCTATCATTTGATTGAAAAGCCATCCTATTTGAATGTGTTGACAAGATGTTTAAGCACAACTCTACGTGATGATGAATTTTCAGAAAAGTTGGATGTAAATCGTGGCGAATTATCTTTTAGAAATGGTATTTATGATTTGGAAACCAACAAGTTTCGTCCTAATATCATGTGGTCTGATTATATTACAAAGACTATACCGTATGATTATACTCCTTGCAGTGATTTTACATTTGTCAAATCAAAGTTGAAAGAAATATTAAATAACAATGACGAACATTTGGAATATTTCTTGTCTATTATTGGATATTCATTTTGTGGTTATGCAGACAAGGAAAAGTCTATATATTTCATGATTGATAAGACAGATGGAGGACGAGGTGATAATGGTAAAACATTCTTCTTTGATATACTAAGTCATTTATTTCCATGCTATGTTTATAAGAGTAAAGCTGAACTTATTGCAAATGATAATAAGAAGTCACATAAACAATTGGCAAAAACAAAAGGAATGCGTTTAGTTTGGTTGGAAGAAATGCCAAAAGAAAAGCAGACAAATGCAGAGTTATTAAAATATATTGGTGATGGTAAGCCTTTTGAAAATGAGGTTATGTTTGGCACATGTGAGCAAATTAATATGTTGTTTAAGCTGTTTGCACTTTCTAATCATTGTCCTAAGATTGACCCATCTGAGTTGGCAGTGTATAATAGATATAAGCAAGTATCATTTAATTCACATTTTGACCGGACTGGCCAAAGAACGGAGAGCATACCTAAAGAATTAAAGTTTATTGCTGACAATCATTTGCCACAAACCATAAAAGATAATTATTACGATCAGGTTTTTAATTTGGTAATACATTACGCACATCAATATTTTATTAGAGGAATGCCATCTATTCCTCAGCAATTCTTGAAAGATACAAAAGAAACGCAAAATAAGAATGATGAATTTGGAAGTTGGTTTGATGATAATTGTATTCTTAAGTCAGATGGCCAAGTATCTTTAAAGGCATTGATTAGTAATAGCGGTTTCAACAAAACATTAGTTTCGGAAGGTATGGAAAGAAAGGGATTTAAATATAATAAAGATTTATACGGTTTTGGTAAAGATGCAAATGGTAAAACTATTAGAGGTGGATACACCGGAATAGAAATAAAAGATATTGCTCTTAATGATGAAGTATAAATAAGAATAATAATATTTTATGTTTTGAAATGATATTATTTGAAAACTTAGATTCTCCCGATTCTCCCTATCTCCCAAATCTCCGCAAAAAAACTCTATGGTAGATAAAATCTATAAAATATATGGAACCTTGTAAAATCGCGGAGAATCGGGAGAAAGGGAGAAAGGGGGAGAAACATAGGGGCTTCCTCTGATAGATACATATATGATAAAGCTTATAAATAATATGTGCATTTTATAAAACTTAGATTCTCCTTTTTCTCCCTATCTCCCAAATCTCCGCAAAAAAACTCTATGGTAGATAAAATCTATAAAATATATGGAACCTTGTAAAATCGCGGAGAATCGGGAGATAGGAGATAAGTTAATATAGAACCATTCAAATTTATTCTCTACTTTAAAATAATTTTTCAATATAATCTGCTAATTCATTATAATATGGTTTTGATGTTATTATGAATTCACTATTATTCATTCGCTCAGATAATTTCATAAAGTAAATATAATTACTCATAAGTTGTTTTACATCAAATTTTGATTTAAACTCATTTTTATCATCAAATGCATTTATAAAATCATTAAAGTTATCATAATACGATTTATTTTTTAAACAAAATACATCATAAGATGGTTCAATAATTGTTTCATCATCTATTATAACAAGATGACCGCTTACAATAATAACAGTATTTTCTTCTTTATTATTTGACACCACAAAAACAGACTTAATTTTTACATTATTACTTGAATGTGTTTTTATAATATCATACAAGTATTGAGCATTAGTTACACATTGTTTTTTAATATTATTTTGTTTTTGATATTCTCTCATAGAAAGAATAACGCTTGAAATAAAATTAGTAATATCCATAATTATTAATTTAGAATAAATAAACTAATAAGTATAATTTCAATTTTTTTAGCTCTATATTAACCCTGCCTCAAAATAGAAACCAAATTAGGTAAAATAGGAACCAAATTAGGTAAAATAGGAACCAAATTTACTAAAATTAGAAACCAAAATTAATTCAATAAAAAGAAATAATTTAATATTTATCTATTTTATAAATATGAAATGTTGTTTATGCAAGAAAGAATTAAAAGTTAAAAATCCAACAACGGATCAACCAGATGTAACAGTGTGTCATGTAATTTGTTTGCAAAAGGCAATACAACGAAGAAGATTAAATCTGGAGTATTATTTCTTTACTGAACTAACAAATTTTTAATAAATAATTAAGGAATTTTTGTTTAAATTTTTATCTAAACTTAATTATATAATGGAAATAAAACCAATTGAGGTATCCAGTGAAGAAGAATTACAAGCTCTAAAAGCAAAGGCAATGAAGTGTAAGGTAATTTTGTTAGATCAATGGGAGAAACATCCTTTAACAAATCCTAGCACATTTAACAAAAGACAAAAGGATAGATTTTTACGAGAACTAACAACAATGATGATGTATATGACAGAAGAGGAAATGAATAAGGAATTCAATTCAATTATTACCGATGATATATTAGCATCAGGAAAGGACATAAGCAATTATCCAGTATTGCAAACATCTGCGCCTGATTACTCAGTGTTATACCCTGAGGGGGTTAATATAGAGGCGGTTAATATAGAGCAACCATGTATAGAGGATTCTAAGGTAGAATAAATTTGACGAAATTTTATAACAAAGTAAGGAAAATATAAATTATAGAATTTATTTTTATATTATCTATTAATATGAGTGGTCAACCATATAAGAATCCTCTTGACGTAGCCAAGTTTAGGAATGAGTATTTAGCCAACCTTGCTTTAGAGGTTAAGAACAATGACTTGAATTTACAAGCCAATAAAGTTTATATTCGAACGGGAGCACCAAGTCAGCCGACGGACACACGAACTACGAGTGAGAAATTAGCAGATCTTTATCGTTTGAGAATTGAAATCCGTAGCAAATTAGCAGAAATAATGAGCGGAGACAATGCTCAAAAAGTTGCAGATGGATTAGATGATAATGAGGCACAATTTTTAGCACAGCAAATAGGTACAATTATAGCGGATTTAAAACCAAAATATGCTTTAGGTGTTTCTGCAGATGTATTTAATCCGTATTTTCAAAAATATATGCGTAAATATTTAGAAACAGAAGGAGTAGATTATGGACTACAACAGGAAACAGGAAGACAACTTTTAGCGAATCAGCAAACCATAATGAATACTATTATTTCAGTGCAAGATATTAGAGATATTAAAGATAGTTTAGAACTATTGGGACTTCAAAACACATTATTGGGAAAGAAAATTGAAGGAAATCTCAAGGAAACATTAGATGCAATTGACACTTCTATTGAGGCATTTAGGCTTATTGCTGAAACTAACAATCCTATATTGAAAGATGAGATTTTACAAGAGGTGAATTTGTTAGTTAATGAATTACCTACTCGTAATGAAATCCAAGTGTTAGTAGATAGATTAAGAATAGCTCAGGAAAAAGGAGACGAAGCAGTGATTGTTTCTATATTAAAACGAATAGATGAACTAACAAGTTATGATGAAAGCATGAAACCAATAATGGAACAATTAAAGGCAACCCCTAAAAAAACACCTAAAAAAACTCCAAGAACTCCATCAACTGGAGGTAAAAAAGATTGGGATCCATCTATGCGAATTGAAAGTTATGAAGATTTTGACAATTTGGGTATAAAAGGGAAGAAGAATTTTCTTAAGTCAAGAGTAGAAGCAGGTGAATTACAAGTGCCAAAAAAAAGAATAGATGCTGCTAATAAGCCTGAACTAATACCAATATTTACAGCTTGGTTTGAAAGTAAGCCAAGTGGAAAATCTGAACCTATTGCGGAATTACCAGTTGAAGGTAGCGGCCTCAAAAAAGTAAGAAAAATGTTAGGCAAGGGTTTATCTTCTAAAGTAGATTATAGTGCTGGTATTGCTGCAGAACCAGACTATGTTCCATTTGGAAAGTTTTTGATTAACCGCAAAAAACTTATTGATGGTGTGGTGATGATAAAACGTCACGGAGGCCAATTTATGCCAGATATGAAAACTCGTCGTGTTAGTCCAAACCTCACAGTGGTGTTTAAGCGTATTGCTGGTGGTGCATTGCCGTCTTTTTCTGAACTTGAAAAGCTGGACGATGATGAACGCGAATATCTTAAATTTGTTAGTAACAAGTCAAATCTAAGTTCAAAATTAGATGTTCCAACACCAAAGAAAGATAAAAATGAACAGTTAATAAATCAGTTTGAAATAATGCGTGGCCAAATGATTGCAGGCAACGATAGCAAAGATTTATTTAGAAAGTTTAAACAGACTTTAGTGGAAATGTTAGAACGAGACCTATTACCAAAGGGTCAGGCCAAAGACATTCTATTGGAGATGTCAAAACGAGAAATCTAAACAATATGAACTAACAAAATAAAATCTATGGATATAGTATAATGAGTGGAAATTTTAATTTTAAGGTCGCTCACCCTTATATGTCCAATAACATACCCCAAATGAGGTCAGAAGAATTTCAACCTGCATTCTTTTTTGGAGGGTCTCAAGTGCCAAACGATTTAGGTTTAAAGCCCAATACCTTTAGTGGATCAGGTCTGCATAACTATTTAGACGGACAGAAAATTAAGACATCTAAAAAGAAATTAATAATGCCATATTTATTAAGACGATAATTTTATATTATTTTTTATCTATAATAATATATAATGGTTAAAACATTGGTATTAAATCAAAGTAATCTTGTTCAAGATGGTCAGAACAACAAATTCGTTTATAGATTTCCAAATTCAGTGCAATTTAAGGACAATTATTTGGCGTTTGCATCTTGTTCTATATATTATAGCTGGTTCAATATAACATCTAATTACCAAAATAATTCTTTTACTTATAATTGGATTAATGGAGCAGGCGTAGTCACTACATATACAGTGTCAATTCCAGATGGTCTGTATGAAATATCTACATTGAATCAATTTCTACAATTTACAATGATTCAAAATGGACATTATTTAGTAAATAGTTCAGGTGAAAATGTTTATTATGCTGAATTTATAATAAATCCAGCTCGTTATGCAGTGCAAATTAATACCTACTTATTTCCAACATCATTGCCAGTAGGTTGGACGAATCCAGCAGCCGTTCCTTTTCCACCACAGAGTTTTAATCCTATCATAACGATTCCTTCCAAGTTTAACATAATTGTTGGGTATAGTGCTGGTTTTGCTACGGCTCAAAATTTAAACAACGCTTTTGTTCCTCCTACAAGCCAATATGTAAGCAAATTGGCAAATGGAACAATATCATATATTTCTACTGTTGCCCCAAATGTCCAGCCAAATTCATCGCTATTATTTTCATTATCCAATATTGATAATGCTTATGCAATGCCATCAAGTATTCTTTATACATTAGTGCCAAGCGTAGGTGTAGGAGAATTAATTTCAGAAAAGCCACCAGCATTTATATGGACTAAATTAATAAATGGAACTTATAATGAATTAAGACTAACAATTTTAGGAACTGACCTAAATCCAATTGCGATTAATGACCCATCGATAACAATTGTTTTATGTATACGAGATGCGAATGAACAGGCAGCATAATAGTTGTTAATATAGAAAACACAGTATTTTAGAAAATTAATAATCTTGCTAAAATACATAGTCATGAATTTTACGAATGATATAACGGAACAATCTTTAACAAGAATGTATGATGATTTGCAAAAAGAACAATTAAGATTAACAAATGATTTGAAAACTGGAACTGATACAGTTAAGGAAAAAGATATAATGAAACAAATAACAATTATAAATTCTTTAATAATGAATATTTTAAAATTAAGGAATTTAAGGAAACGAATATCAAATATTGAATGATTAAATTATAATATTATGTTAGTATAATAATGGTTAGGATAACCTCAGTTTATGTTCCTGGAAGACGAATTTCAAGAATGCAAGGCAAGGGTGGTTCTGTTTTACTGAATCAAGGTGGAGCAGGTTCAGCATCAAGCTATGATAGCGTAGATGAATATATATCAACTACTGGTAGAGTTCCAATGGCTGGAGGAGCTTTAAGCAAAAAATTGGAAAGCCTAAGTTTAGCAGTTAAGCCCCAAAAACCTAAAATCAAAAATATTAAATTTAATTTGTAGGCATTTTTTATAGATTGAACTTTATGGTTTCTTTTTAGCCAATTCCATATTATTTTGAAATTAGCCAAATTTTTTATCTCATCAATAATTATAATATGTCCGATAAATTAGTATTTGACTTATCTCAGGAAGTAGAAGGCTCAGCCTCCATTTTTGTTAAGAAAGATTGGATCAACATTTTAGACAATATGAATTCGGTGTATAATTCAAATCAGTCAATTATTGATACCTTAAGTTGTAGGGTATAAATGTCTTACCAAAAGTAAGGCAAGTCGTCAAATGACGGCAACACCTCCAAATTGACGGGAAACTCTTGAAGGCATACAATACTAAACTATTTAGGAAACTCTATAGTGGCGATTGCTAATCACAATCGGTATAGTAAAAACTTGTATGTTATAAGACAATCCGCAGGAAAGTCCCTAACCTCGCTATGATAAGAGTATGGGAAATCTTCAACGACTAAATGCTGGTGCGATGGAGCAATCTAATCAATTGCTATGAAATCGTAAGATATAGTCTAATCCCACTCGTGAGAGTGCTTATCCCATTTAAAAAGGTAAGAATGTTTGTAAGAGGAAATGCTTACAAGTAATACATTGGTAAAAATGCACAGCTTTCAAACAGCAACAAGTATGTCTCATATAGAGAGGCATATTTAGCTGTCCCAATGCTTTTAACTTTAGCAACAACTTCTTTAGCTACTGCTGCTAATTTTGCTCCTGCTACTGCTGCTACTAGTGCTGATTACGCTATTGGTTTGAAATCTTGGTTTGGTCAAATGATTCATTCCTTTACACTTGATATGAACGGAACTACTGGACTTGTTGTTTAGGTAGTAAATGTCTTACCAAAAGTAAGGCAAGTCGTCAAATGACGGCAACACCTCCAAATTGACGGGAAACTCTTGAAGGCATACAATACTAAACTATTTAGGAAACTCTATAGTGGCGATTGCTAATCACAATCGGTATAGTAAAAACTTGTATGTTATAAGACAATCCGCAGGAAAGTCCCTAACCTCGCTATGATAAGAGTATGGGAAATCTTCAACGACTAAATGCTGGTGCGATGGAGCAATCTAATCAATTGCTATGAAATCGTAAGATATAGTCTAAACCCACTCGTGAGAGTGCTTATCCCATTTAAAAAGGTAAGAGTATTTGTAAGAGGAAATGCTTACAAGGAATATACTGGTATAATTGATAATTCAACAAACCCCCTTTATCCAGATGATTAATTCATTTCAGCTACTAACATCTCTTTCATGGGGAGATGTAGCAACTCAAGGTGCATCTATGGGTTTTTATCCTGATAATCCATTGTCTTTTAGTTTTCAGGCAGCACCATCTACAAGTGGTAGAGGTGTTTCTAATAATACCAACTTTTCTACTAATGCTTTTCAGAGTATTGTAGTTGGTGAACTTAATAGATTTAATAGTGCAAATGGTAATTTAGGATTTTTAAAAAGACAACAATATATTAACTACGATCCTGATGCATCAAGTGGATCATCTACTTATGGAGCATCTCAATTATCTGCTGGTTCTTGTAATCTTTTATGGAAATCCTATGTTTTTAATAAAATTAATGGTGTAAATGCTACTACTCAGGGTGTTTTCCAAATTAATCTTATGGGTTTTATCCAGTTGAAACATGTTCATTCATTCTTTAACTTTATTCCTCTTTTGAAAGGTGCTTTTATGAAGATGACTTTGAACTTGAATAACACTACTGTCGATTATAGCGTTGATGTTAATGATGTTATGACACTTAATAGCGTTTCTAATGCGGTTGGAGGTGTTTGTCCTTTAATGATATCTAGTGCTGCTGGTTCAAATGGTGGAGCTAGTGCTTATAATGGTGTTAATACTTTTAGAGCCAACGTTTCTGTTGGTGCTACTTGTCTTGATTCTCAACTTGCCTCTATTGCTGGTGTTCAGCAAGGTAGACTTGCTCGTAGCATCTACTTGTATGTTCCATGCTATAGCTTTAACCCAGTGTTTGAATCTGCTTATCTTTCCAGTCCTATTAAGCAAATTAAATATACTGATGTTTACCAGTATCAGATTAATAACATTCCTGCTAGCACAGGTCAGATTAATAATTTAGTAACCAATGGTATTGCGGGTCTTGTTAGTGTGACTATCCTTCCATACTATTCTGCGGCAACAAACAACATTATTGGAGCTGGTGCAAGTCCTCTTCCTGCTTATCAATCACCATTTGATCCTGCGGGTTGCGGACCTACGTCTCCTCTCTGTTTGCTTACTAACTTTAATGTTGTAGTTTCAGGACAGAATATGATATACAACACTGTTCGATATTCTTATGAAACTTGGCTCAATCAGGTTTATGGTGCTAATGCTGTTGATGGAGGTATGGTAGATGGTTTGTCTAGTGGTTTAATTGACCAACTTGGTTGGGAAATGGAATATTGCTACCATCATGTTGATGTTTCAAGAATGCTTCCAGTTGAGGAATCTGTTCCTAAATCAGTTCAGATTATTGGACAGAATACTTCTGCTCGTGATATTGACCTTTTCGTGTTCTGCACTTACAGATGCTCTGTTTCAGTGGACGTACTCAGCGGAGCCCGCGTTTAAATATTTGAGAGCATATATCGTAACAAATTTTTAATTTAATTATAAGAACATAATATTATAATTAAAAAAATTGAATTAAAAAAAATTGATTTGGATTTCAACCAATAAATTATACGCAACAACTATGGACGGAAAAGATATTAAAAAAAAACAAATTCGTTTTATTAATGAGAGAGAATATTATATTAGAATTGAAATTATGGATACAATAGAATATCATTGCTTTGGAGAGGACTATGACAGTGCTAAGACATATTGTATAAATAATAATATACCAAATTCAAGCATTAAACAATGGCGTAATTTTGATTTTACTGATATAAAAAATTAATAAAACAAAATTAACTTGAAAATAATACACGAACTAATAATTAATAATTTTCTATTATCTTTTTTTGTTAGTATAATCTATATGGAGGAACATAAATCCGTAAAAGTTCATGTATCGCCCAAACAATTATCTCGTCTAAGAAACGGACATAAAGTTAGAGTCAAAAAGCCAATGGAAGGCAAAGGTGTAGCAGTAATTGTAGACCCTGCAAATTATTCTCTTGTTACAAAAAGCTTTAGCAGAAACAAGGGTATGGAATTAGCCCTATCACCTCAAGAAATTGCAATGAATAAAGGTGCGGCATCTCAGATGGAGGGACAAGGAATCTTTGGCAAGCGTTTCGATAGAGCAGTAGGTAGAATAGTTGGAAAACCAGCACGTAAGCGAATTTATGATATAGCAAGAGATTTTTTACCAGTAGCTCAAGCAGGACTTACGGCAGGTTTAGCGTCAGCAGGAACTGCTTTAGGTGTAGCTCAACCCGAATTAATTCCATTTATTGCTCCAGGTGTTGCTGGTTTATCAGCCCTTGGTTCAGATTATTTAGCAAATCCATCGGCATATCAATCAAATGCAGGAGGTCCAAAGGCAAAATTAGCAACAAGTCTAGCAGGTCGCTATGTTCAAGACCAAGCACTCGGTTCTTTAAATGCTCAATTGGGAACTAACATGGGTAATTTAAGCAGAGCCTCAATTACAAATGCTCTTTCAGACAAAGCAATGGCTGAATTAAATGCAAGAGCGGTTGCTGAAAAACAAAGAGAATCTGTTTCTGCTTATGAAAGAGCATTAGCTGGTCAAGGACTATATGCAGGTCAAAGTTCAGGCCGAGGTGTTAGTAAGAGTGCGGCGATTGTTGGTCTCAATGGAGGTTTAGTAAGACATACACCTCAAGCATTAAGGTCTCAGCCATTAGGTGCAAATTATCAATTTAGATATACATTGCCTCCAGCTTATCAGAATATATCAGGTTCAGGATTAATGTTGTAATATATTTTTAATTTATAATTAATTAAGAAATTTTTTATCTAAATTAATTATAAATGAGTTTAACAGACAGACAAATTAGAGAACTTTGCCAAAAGATGAAAATACCACTTGCAACAAAAAAGGGAATCATATTTAAAAATGAAATCCCGTGCAATTTAGAATATAATAAAGCATACTTTATTAATTTAGAAGATGAATATAATGCTGAAGGATTATTAAATAATGGCTCTCATTGGACTTGTTTTCAAATAGCAAAATATCCTAATGGTAAAGTTGCCCCCATATACTTTGATGCCTACGGTATGCCACCCCCAGAAATTGTAAAGGAAAAGATAATGAAATTCTGTAAACAAAAAGTTCCATTCAATACAAAGGATATTCAAAGCTTAATGGCAAATGCATGTGGCTGGTATTGCTGTGCCTATTTGCATTACATTAATAATTTTAGTCATAGAACAGGAGATATCTATTTAGATACAGAACAATTTTTAGAATATTTTGAGGATTTAAATAAATCAACTAACTTTTTGAAAAATGAATATGTTTTAAAAATGTTTTTTCAAAGTGAGGA
>Ga0214917_10006643_pt1 | contig 11943 bp, 11 predicted proteins | sample LL_1208_BB_MetaG_FD_177983 | JGI IMG/M metagenome (GOLD analysis project Ga0214917, IMG submission 177983) | Freshwater microbial communities from Lake Lanier, Atlanta, Georgia, United States - LL_1208_BB | ecosystem: Environmental > Aquatic > Freshwater > Lake | place: USA: Georgia | collected...
CCAAGGAGGTGACAGAGCAACTGAGGGGCCTGGGGTTCGCGCAAAGCCGGTTGGAAGCGGAGATTCGCCCGCAGGAGCCGGGACCGGACGGAGCGGAGGCGGTGGAACTGCTTTTTGCCCCCAACCCGGGCGAGAGTCCGCGTCCGTTGCGGAGCATCGCCTCAAGCGGGGAAATGGCCAGGGTGATGCTGGGTTTGAAGACGGTTTTGGCCGAACGGGACGAGGTGCCGATCCTGATCTTTGACGAAGTGGATGCCAATGTGGGAGGTGAGACGGCGGTGGCCGTGGCGCAACGGTTGCGGGGATTGGGCAAGAGCCATCAGGTTTTATGTCTGACCCACCTCCCCACGGTGGCCGCGGCGGCGGATGGTCATTTTGCGGTGACCAAGACGGTGGAAAAGGGAAGGACTTTCGCGGCGCTAAGCCGCCTGGAAGGGGAGGAGAGGGAAAAAGAGCTCACGAGAATGCTGGGTGGGGATGGGAAGGCGGCGAGGATGCTGGCGAAGGAGCTTTTACAGGCCAAAAGCAGTAAATCTAAAAAATAACGAGCTTCCCATTTGGGATGAGGCTGAGGATTAGGATCAAGGAAGTTCGGATGGTGAATCGGGAATTGGGAGTTGCGGGTTGGCCTAAAAATAAAAAAGAAAAACCGTCAGAATTTTAAGACGACGGGGTCGCCGGGGACGATACCGAGCTTTTTGGCGGCGCTGCCCTTGGACACGGCAATTTCGAACTCACCGTCGCTATTGAGGAGAGCGAAGGGACGGTCGTCGGGAGCTTCGGCGTAGGTGTGGAGAAAAGGAACCGGCACCGGTTTGCCCTTGATGGTGAGGTTCAGAAGCTGGCCGGTTTTGAGTTTTCCAAGTTCCGAGCCGGGGATGTTGGTGAGGATGTTGCCATAGTGGTCGATGAAGATGACCACGCCTTTGGCAAGGTTGGGCATGACGGTGGCCGTGTTGCGGGGGAGGCGCACGATTTTGTCTGCCTTGGGTCCCACCTTTTCGAAGGATTCTCCCCTGGCCAGGTGGGCGGCCACGGGGGCAAAGATGTCACGACCATGGAAGGTGGAGGAAGCTTCCCCCGGCAGGAACAGATCCTTGTTTTGAATCAGGCGGGCTTCGGTGAGTCCTTCCCGGGCAAGAACCTCGGTCAGCAATCCGTTGTCCGGGGCCACGTAGACCCGCCCTGTTCCGGTGCGCACGGCGAGGGCGGCCCGTTCGGAACCCACCCCGGGGTCCACGACGGCGATCACGACGGTTCCGGTTGGCAGGGTGCGGGCCGATTTTGCCAACAGGTAAGAGGCCGCTGAAACATCGAAGACGGAGCTGTCATGCGAGAGATCGAGAAGTTCGGCTTCGGGATTGACGGTTTTGACGGCCCCTTTGAGTTGACCCACGTATGGGTCGTTGATTCCGAAATCCGTATACAAGGCGACCAAGTTGCCCATCTTGGAAGCAGATTGGCATCCTGCGAGCCAAGGGGAAAGCAGGGCGATCAGGAGGCAGGCAGAACGCATGGCTACCGTGATTCCAGGGAGGATTGGTGGGAATCGATGAGTTCCCAAAACTTGGGATTTCCGGCGAGTTCCTCGTCCTCCGATCCGGGGAGTTGGGAGCGGAAAGCGAAATCTTTGAGGGAGTTTTTGTGAAGAACACGGTGGATGACCAGGCCGGTGTTTTTCTGCTCGAAGTAGATGCGGTAGTCGCCCGCCCGGTAGCGATAGAGTGTGCGGTCGGGATGGCGCACCGTGCCAAAACGATCAGGATGGCGGGTGAGAAAATCGGAAGTCAGGACATCGAATTCCCGCAACACCTCCACCTGCAGAGGGGTGGGAAGCTGGCTGATCTCCGCCGAGCTGGCGGGGGAGAAGATGATCTGGAAAGCAGGCACGCCGTGTATCTTAAGTTCAAGTTCAAGTCGAGGTAAGCAGAAAATCAGGCGTTTTAGTCGAGGAGGCGGTTTTTTCAGCGTGCGGCGGGAACCAAGTTTGCTTATGCCAAAAGGGATGGATGTCCACCCTGCCGGACGGTTGATCGTAATGGGGGTACCCGGGCCGGAGCTCAACGACGGCTTGCGGGATCTGATTCGGAATATTCGTCCCGGAGGTTTCATCTATTTCACGAGAAATATGGCCGAGGCCGCGCAATTCCACGCATTGGTACGGGAGTGCCGGGAGTTGGCCGGACATCCGGTTATCCTGACGGTGGATCAGGAAGGCGGCCGGGTCAGTCGCCTGGCGGTGATGGGAGAACGTCCCCCCAGCGGTGAGGATCTTGCCAGAGCCGGCAAAGTGGAATGGTTTGCCGAGCATGGACGGTACACGGGGCGGGTAATGCAGGCGGTGGGTCTGAATCTTAACCTCGCCCCGGTCCTGGATTATGCTCCCCGGGAGCGCCAGGGGATCGACAATTCGTTGGCCGGACGTTGCTATGGCTCGAACCCGGGGGAGGTGATCCCGAGAGCCCGCGCCTACTTGAAAGGAATGCAGCAGGAGGGAGTTGGCGCGACGGGCAAACATTTTCCCGGCTACACCTTTTGTGGCCTGGATCCGCACGGGGATCTTCCGCTGGTGGATCGACCAAGGAAGAAAATCGAGGCGGAGGAGTTGTCTGTGTTTCGCGAGGTGGGAAGGGAGTGTGATTCGATCATGGTGGGGCATGCGCAGTTTCCGGCGTGGGGAAAGAATTCCGGTCCGGCCAGTCTCAACCGGGACATCGTGACGGGCCTGCTGAAGGAGGCGATGGGGTATCAGGGGTTGGTGATGACGGATGATCTTGAAATGGGTGCCATTGCCAACCGCTATGGAAGCGCCGAGGCCAGCCGGCAGGCGGTGAGGGCGGGAGAGGAGATCCTGCTGATCTGCCATAATCCCGCCTGTGCGGTGATTGCCCGGGACGCCCTGGCGGAGATGCCGGAAAACGAGTGGCGACCCGCGGCGGAAAAAGTGGAGGCGTTCAGCCGGAAGCTCAAGGAACCGGCGGAAAGGTTCGATGCTGCGGGTTGGAAGCGGGTGAATGAAGAGATTGCAACCTTCAGAAACAAAGTGCTGGAGGCGGAACCGGGATTATGAGAGCGGCGGCGTACGTCCCCACCTTTGCCTTGCGCTTCACCATGGGATTTTACCGCGTCCTCAGTATCTGACCTTGAGGAGGTAGAGCCCTTCCGCCGGGGCGGTGGGGGGCGCGATGCAGCGGGAGCGGGCGGAGAGGATTTTTTTGAGATCCGTCACGGACAGGCGCCCCTGGCCCACCTTGACCAAGGCTCCGACCAGGTTTCGAACCATGCGGTAGAGAAAACCATCCCCGTCGAAGCTTAGCTCCAAAATATTTCCGGGTTTACGGTTGATGCGAATGGAGCGGAGACGACGGATGGTGGATGTGCGCTCGTATCCGGGGTTGGAGGTGAAAGAAGCAAAATCGTGTTTACCGACGAATAACCGGGCTGCTTGGCGGACGGCGGCAAGATTCAGGGGGCGGGGAACGTGCCAGACCCGGCCCATTTCCATGGGGTGAAGGAAAGGGGCGTTGACGATCCGGTAGAGGTAGGTTTTACCGCGGGCGGAAAAACGGGCGTGGAATTTTGCTTTTTCCCTTTTGACGGAAAGAACGCGCACCCCGGGCGGGAGATGAAAATTCAGGGCGCGAAGGAGAACCGCCGGGGCGTGCGTGGGTGGAAGTTGCACCGAGGCCGTCTGGCCGAGAGCATGAACACCGCGGTCGGTCCGACCGGATCCGGCCACGGGAACGGGTTTTCCGAAGATTTTTCCGAGAGCTTTCTCCATGGCGAGCTGGACGGTGGGGTGGGGATCCTGGCGTTGCCAACCGTAGAAGTCGGATCCCCGATAGGCCAACACGAGTTTGTAGTTTTGAGTTTTCAACGAAGTGCGTCCAACGGAGCTACGGGACTCTCCCCAAAGACGGGATTCGCAAGTTGGCCACTTTGATCGAAAGTGGCCCGCCCAACAAAAATTTAATCAGACCAGATTTTGTCGAAGACGTAGGTGAAGCCGACGAACCCACCGTAGGCGTTCACGCCCTCGTTACGAGCGGAGGTGTTGGCATTGGAAATGTGCTGGAATGCGCCTTCGATGTTGAAAGTCCAGTTTTTGTCCAAAAGAAACTTAAGACCCCCGCCAAATTGCGGGGTGAACTCCCAGTTGCCGCCGATGGCATCCTGATTCGACCAGTTGCGGGCATTGGTATAAATGATGCCTGCGCCGCCTTGGATGTAGGGAACGACGATCCAGTTGGGCTGGACAAAATTGTAACGGACAAGGCCGGTGATTCCGACCATGTAGGTTCCAAAACTGGTCCAGACATAGGAGCCGGTAGTCTCCAGGATGGCTTGGAACGATCCGCGGAGGGGGTCATCGATCCCGGCTTGGGGACCCCAGCCGTCCGGGGAGTCGAGAACCCAGCCCAAGCGGATGTTATTCTGCTGGTAGTTGTAGACAGGAACCACGGGTCCGATGCCACTGGGGGAGAACATGACTCCGGTCATGAACTCGAGCATGATCCGGTCTTCAACAAAGATGTGGGAAGCAAGATCGTCCGGTTGGGCGGATTGGGAATTCGAGGAGACCGAAAGTTTGGCGTCCCTCGCCTGAACCGAAAGGTCTCCGTCCCCGGCATGGGAAAGGCTGGAAAATGTGAATAAACCGGTGAGTAAAATCAGGGGAACGATCAAAACACGAATCTGGCTTCCAAACTTGCCTCCGAGGTGCATTGAGACTGATTAGGGATTTGGGAGGTTGCGGTCAAGGTATTGTTGAAGAATTAGAGTGGCTGAAGAGCTATCGATTTTTTTTCTTAACTCCTTCTGGCTTAGTCCCATCTGGACTAAATCGCGGGAGGCCTGAACGGTGGTTAGGCGCTCGTCTTGGGTGACGATTTCGGCAGAAAGTTTGGGCTGAATTTGGGTAATGAATTCCCTGACCTTCAGTGCCGATGGTCCGTAAGTCCCGTCCATGTTTCGGGGAAGGCCAATCACCAGAGTTTTGACCCCGTGGGATTGGACGAGTTCCTGAAGTTTGGAAACAACCTCCCGGTTACCCGCGTTTTCCAGGAAGGGGAGGGGCGAAGCCATCATTCCGGTGGGGTCGGAAAGGGCGAGGCCAATCCGGCGCGTGCCGAAGTCGATGCCGAGGATCCGATTCACACCGCGTGGACGGTCTCGGCGATGGGTCGGAGGAAGGAACCGATCTCGGAGGAGAGCTTGGGGCTACGACCGATTTTTCCGATCCGGTCCACGATGGCACTGCCGACCACCACGCCATCGGCCAGTTTGGCCACTTGCCCAGCCTGCTCTGGATTCGAGATACCGAAACCCACGCATACGGGGAGCGTCGTGGTTCTTTTGAGAAGTGCGGTCCGATCCGAAAGCGTCGCGGGGAGGTTTTTCTGCATGCCGGTGACACCCTCGCGGGAAACGTAATAGACGAAGCCGGAAGCCCGTCGGGTGATCTCCCTGAGTCTGCTTTCGGGGGTGGTGGGAGCCACCAAAACGATCCGGCAGAGATCGGCGGACGGGGGAAGATCCTGCTCCGCCTCCTCCGGAGGCAAGTCGAGCAGAAGAAGTCCGTCTGCCCCGGCCTTGGCCGCATCCTTCTCAAACCTTTTCCGGCCGTAGGCGAAGACAGGGTTGTAGTAGGTGAAAAGAACCAGGGGAATTTCACATTTCTCACGACGGAGGCGGGCGACCAGTTCGAGAACCTTGGGCAGAGTGGTGCCGGAATCGAGCGCCCGCTGGCAGCCGAGTTGGTTGACGATGCCGTCGGCGAGGGGGTCGGAAAAGGGAATGCCCAGCTCAACGAGGTCGGCTCCGGCCTCGGCCAAGGCGGGGACGAGTCGGGCGGTCGATTCCAAGTCCGGATCCCCGGCGACCAGATACGCGACCAAGGCCTTGCGCTTCTTGGCGCGAAGATCGGCAAAAAGTCGGTCAATCCGGTTTTGGCTCATGGGAGTATGAATTTTGCCCAAATGAGGATCGGGTTCACGCGGGAAAATCGACCTCGCCGGAGGCGAACACCCGGACGGAACCGTCGGGCAGCCGGAGATGAAGATGTCCCGTTTCGTCGACCCGTTCGGCCACGCCTGGAAGCTCCTGATCCCCGCAGTGGACTCGCACCGTGCGCCCCGCCTGTCCCCAGTAAGCGCGGAAATCCTCCATGATTTCGGATGGAGTCTGGGTCAGGCGATGGATGAAGGAGTCGAGAAAGGCTGCCAGCATCTGGGTGCGGGGAACGGTTCGTCCGGTGGCTTGGCGAAGGGAGATGGCGGTGGTTTTGAGGCCGGGGGGAAAATCGCCGGCTTGGTGGGTCAGATTGAGTCCAAGCCCGAGGATGGCGAGGGGATGAAGACCTGGGCGGGCGACGGTCTCCACCAGAAGGCCCGCGAGCTTGCGATTCTTGTGGAGCAGATCGTTTGGCCATTTTAGGGAGGTTTCACACTGGGTGAGGGCGCGGACGGCATCGGCCGTGGCCAAGGAACCGATGATGGAAAGAATCGGGAGCTGGTGTTCGGTGGGCGCCAGCACCAGCGAGCACCAAAGACCGAGGGGGCGATCGGAAACCCAGAGATGGCCCTGGCGTCCGCGTCCGGCGGTCTGGATCTCGGCGGCCCAAGCCGAGGGGATATCCCCGGTTTTTCGGGCCAAATCCTGGGTGGAACTGGCGGAGGGGACGATCCGGATTCTGCCCCGGAACGGATTCTCCGGCGACAGCAGGGTATCGACCAGCGAAGGAGTAAACGGGTCGGGAGCGACCGATCGCGGAGATTTGGTCTTAAAGGGAGAAATTGCCGTAAAAGTTGATTTTGGGCTCTTTCATCTTCCGCCGGCGCTTCACGCTGGGCTTCTCGTAAGAACGCCGGGCGCGCACATCGCGGAGGATGCCCTCGCGATCGAGCTTCTTTTTCAGGCGGCGGAGGGCCTTATCGACCGACTCGCCGCGTTTGAGCCTGATTTCAACCATAAAGGGTCTTTATATCGAAAAATGTGGAGGCGGGGAAGGGCGTATTTTGGTTTAAGTTTGAGCCGGCGTTGGAGAAAAAATAGGTCCCCCCTTGTCCAGTTATTCCCGCCCGAATCCAAAAGCCTTTCGAAATGGCTGGAAGGGGTTGGGCGGCAGCACAAAATCTTCGGTTGTGGCCAAGCCGTTTGTCCATCTGCATTGCCATTCCGAGTATTCCCTGCTGGACGGGGCCTGCCGGGTTCCAGATCTGGTGGGGAGGGCCAAGGAACTCGATCAACCGGCAATCGCACTGACCGACCACGGCAACCTCTACGGGGCGATCGAGTTTTACCAGGCGGCGACCCAGGCGGGCGTGAAACCGATCGTGGGGTGCGAGGTGTACATGGCCCCGGGAGACCGTTTTGAAAAAAAATCCACCACCGGCGGCAAGGACGCGAATTACCATTTCCTGCTGCTGGCCCGGAATCTGGAAGGCTACCGGAATTTGATCCGTTTGGTGACGGCCGCCCACCTGGAGAGCGTCTACTACAAGCCAAGGATCGATCACAAACTTTTGGCCGAGCATGCCGCGGGTTTGATCGGAACCAGCGCCTGCCTGAAGGGCGAAGTGGCGGCGGCTTTTTTGGAGGGGCGGGAGGCCGATGCCAAACGGATCCTCGGCGAATACCGTGAGATCCTGGGCGCGGAAAACTTCTTTCTCGAAATTCACAATCACGGTCTGCCCGAAGAGGAAAAGGTGAGAAATTTTTACCGGCAGCTGGGCAAGGAGACCGGGACACCGTTGGTGGCGGCCAATGATGTGCACTACGTCCGCAAGGAAAACGCGATCACCCAGGAGATTCTTGTCTGCATCTCCACGAACAGCCGGATCCACGACCCCGAGCGGAAGATGAAGTCGTACGGGCCGGAGTTTTACCTGAAATCGGCCGAGGAGATGGAAAGGCTTTTCGCCGGCTTTCCGGATGCCCTGGAAAGTGCGGCGGCGATCGGGGCACGGTGCGACTTGCAGCTCGATCTGGGCGGAAACAAGTTTCCGGCATTCCCGGTGCCGGGGGGAATGACGCGGGAACAATATTTCCGGAAGCTGTGCCATGAGGGATTGCGCAAGCGGTACGGGGAACGGGCGGGCACGGACCAGGAGTTGCAGGAACGGCTGGAGTTCGAAATGGGGGTCATTGAGAAAACCGGCTTCATCAGTTATTTTCTGATCGTCTGGGACTTCATCGACTACGCGAAACGGCAAGGCATTGCGGTGGGGCCAGGGCGGGGCAGCGCGGCGGGCAGCCTGGTTTCGTATGTGCTGAGGATCACCGATCTGTGCCCGCTCCGTTACGGGCTGCTTTTTGAGCGGTTTCTCAACCCGGAGCGAATTTCTCCGCCCGACATCGACATGGATTTCTGCCCGGACCGCCGTGAGGAGGTGATTGCCTACGTGCGCAACAAGTACGGGGAGCGGGCGGTCGCGCAGATCATCACCTTCGGGACGATGGGGGCCAAGATGGCGGTGCGGGACGTGGGGAGGGTCATGGGGATGAGTTTTGGGGAAACCTCGCGGATCGCCGACCTGATTCCCAAGGTGCCGGGAGCAAAGTTGTCCGATGCGCTCAAACAGGTTCCCGAGCTCAAGAGGATGGCGGAGGAGGATGCGGTGAAACCGGTGATCCAGTCGGCCTTGCAGCTGGAAGGGATGGTGCGGCAAAGCGGCACCCATGCCGCCGGGGTGGTGATCGCGGACCGCGACCTGACGGACTACCTGCCGCTGACGCGGGATGATACCGGGGCGGTGATGACCCAGTTCTCGATGAACGAGGTTGGGGATATCGGGCTGTTGAAGATGGATTTTCTGGGGCTGAAAACCCTGACAGTGATCCAAGACTGTCTGCGTCTGGTGGAGGAAACCACCGGAAAAAAGATGAAGCCGGAGGAGATTCCTCTGGACGACAAAAAGACGTACGAACTACTTAATCGGGCGGAAAACATCGGCGTGTTTCAGGTGGAATCACCCGGCATGCGGCGAACCTGCGCCATTTTTGACCTCAAGGGCATCGAGGATCTCATTGCCTTGATTGCGCTGTACCGGCCCGGACCGATGGACCTGATCGACGAGTACGTGAAGCGGAAGAAAGGGAAGTCCCAGTTCAGCTACGAGCACCCGCTCTTGGAGAAGATCAGCGCCGAGACCTACGGGGTGCTGATCTACCAGGAGCAGGTGATGGCGGCGGCCCGCCTGCTGGCGGGCTACACCCTCGGCCAAGCGGACCTGTTGCGCCGGGCGATGGGGAAAAAGAAGCCGGAGGAGATGGCAAAACAGAGGGAGACCTTTGTGCAGGGATGTGCCCAAACGAACCAGATCCCACGGTCCCAGGCCCTGCGAATCTTCGATTTGCTGGAGAAGTTTGCCGGTTACGGCTTCAACAAGAGCCATAGCGCGGCCTATGCGGTGGTGGCCTGCCAGACGGCCTACCTCAAAGCCAACCACCCGACGGAGTACATGGCGTCTCTTTTGTCCCATGAGCTGGACAACACGGACAAAATCGCCCTGTTCACCGCGGAGGCGCAGCGCATGGGGATCCAGATCCTTCCGCCGGATGTGAACACCAGCGTGAAGCGATTTACGGTCCAACCCGGCAAGATCCTTTTTGGACTCGGGGCGGTGAAAAACGTGGGCGAGGCCTGCGTGGATGCCCTGATTGAGGCGCGGACGCAGGGCGGACTTTTCCGCTCCATCGAGGACTTCTGTGCCCGGGTGGAGTACAAGGCAATCAACAAGAAGGCAATGGAAAGCCTGATCCGGTGCGGGGCTTTTGATTCCATCGCCCAAAACCGGGCATGGATGGCCTCCAAGCTGGACGTGGCCTTGGGCTCGGCGGCTTCCGTGGCGCGGGACAAGGAAAGAGGCCAGGGAACGCTCTTTGGGCTGGAGGAAGCGGTGCAGCCCCAGGCCAAGCCGGGGGCGGAAAAGGCGCCGGAGAATTTCCAGGACTGGACGCCGAGGGACAAGTTGGCGGCGGAAAAGGAGTTGCTGGGATTTTATGTCACCGGTCATCCGGCGGACGAATTTGAGGCCGATCTGCGCGCTTTCCGGACGGTGAATCTGGGGGAACCGGAGGAGATGCAGACGGGGACGGCGGTGCGGATGGCCGGGGTGGTGACGGCGGTGGAGGTGCGCTTGACCCAGAAGGACAAGCGGCCGTACGCCCGGACGATTCTGGAGGACAAGACCGGGCGGATGGAGGTGATGATTTTCCCGGATCTTTACCGGGAATCGGGAACCTTTCTCAAGGTGGGCACCCCGCTGGTGGTGGGAGGCTCGGTGGACACTGATGCGGAGGAGCGGGTGCGGTTGCGGACTTCGGAGTGTGTCACGTTAGATAGTGCGGTGGCCAAGTGGGTGACGCATATCCATCTCGTGCCGACCCGCGAACAGCTGGCGGGGGAGACGATGGTGAAGGTGAAGGAGGTGGTGGCGAATCAGGCCGGAGAGATTCCGATCCGGTTGGAAGTGGAGGCGGACGGTAAAAAAGTGCTGCTGGAGGCCGGTGCGCAGATGCGGTTGCGCCCGACGCTCTCCGCCATCGGCAAGTTACGCGAGGTGCTCGGGTCCGATCGGGTAAAACTGGCGGTGCGGGAAGTGGAGGTGCCCAAGCCACGGTGGCAGATGAGGCGAGCCCAGGCGATGGCAGGCTGAAAATTTTCGGAGCTTCCGGAACCATCAGCGTTGATGGCGGCTTTGGCGGAGGCGCCGACCCTCGCGAAAGGCCGTCCAGAGCAAATGGATCCCATCCCGCAAAAATCGCACACGACTCCCGGGGATATGCCGCCAACTGACCGGAACCTCACGGATGGGACAGGCTGCCTCCAGTAAAGCCCCCAGCAACTCCACATCCCACGCGAAGCGCCGACCCCTCAGCCGGGGGGAGATTTTTTCAAACACGGCGGCAGGAATAAATTTCAGGCCGCACTGACTGTCATAAATGCCCGGCTCCACAAAAGCCCCCACCCAGGTGGCGAAAATTCTGCCCAGATAATGACGGACAAGCTTGCGGTCCACTTGATGGCCCAGCATCTTCACGCGCGAGGCAAAGAGGGCCGGTCCGTGTCCCCCTTTTTTCAGTTGTTTTGCCAGGCGGATCACTTCCGTGGGCTCGAAGGCGCCATCGGCATCCACGAAACCAAGATAATCGAAGCGGGGGAGTGCGGATCGCCAAGCAGCCAGGACGGCGCCGCCTTTGCCCCGGTTGTTCGGAAGAAAAAGAAAATCAAAGGTCTGAGGATGCCGGGAACGGATCCTTCGAAGGATCGGCAGGACGGCACTCTTTTCAGCGGCCCCCGAACCATCGTCGACGAAAACGACTTTGGCGTTTCGAAACTCCTTGGCAACGGAATCGACCAGTCGGGGAAGAAACTTGGGGAGCCGGTGGCTTTCCCGATACGCTGGAACGGCCAGAAGAAACCGAGCCCTACCAGCCACGCGGCAACATCCTCCCCGAAACTAGAACTGGTTGAGGCGATCCAAGAGAGCGCGGAGGCGGCCGAGATTCCTGCGGTTGAAGGGGACGCAGAGGCGGGCGAGGGAGGCGAGCTCGGGCTCGTTCGCCTCTTCCGGGTAAGGAGCGCAGGTGGTGATCACGGTATCTGGTTTGAGGATGTCGGAAAAATCCTCGTTGAGGCGGACCAGGGCCCCTGCCGGAATCTGGCGCTGCAGCCGGATGACCATGACTTCGCCGACGTAGCGGTAGGAGTGGAAGTTATAGTAGAAGTTTACCACCTCCCGGCGGGCGAACTGGAGATCGTCGGTGATCTTGAAGAGGGTGAAATCCTCCTCGGAAATCAGACCGTCCCCGAGCAGATGCTCGCGCATGTATTTCTCGAAAGTCCGCCAGAAATTTCCGCGGGGGGCGTCGACCATGATCAGCGGGATGATGTTGGACTTGCCGGTCTGCATCAGCGTGAAGGTCTCAAACGCCTCGTCC
>Ga0214917_10006644_pt1 | contig 11943 bp, 14 predicted proteins | sample LL_1208_BB_MetaG_FD_177983 | JGI IMG/M metagenome (GOLD analysis project Ga0214917, IMG submission 177983) | Freshwater microbial communities from Lake Lanier, Atlanta, Georgia, United States - LL_1208_BB | ecosystem: Environmental > Aquatic > Freshwater > Lake | place: USA: Georgia | collected...
TGCCTCAATTGCCTCAAATGGAGTGCGATCCTCCCAGGCCATTTCCACAATTCGGGATAAATCAGATTCTTGAATAGTAATCATCAGCCTAATTAAACACGAAATTGACAAATCAGGTATGAACCTGTGTCCATGACCCTATCTGATCAATCTCTAAGATCTAGTTAGGTATAGTCGATTAATTGATGCGCCACTAAATAACTGCTTAATTAAAAACCATCTTCCGACTCTAAGGGACTTAGAAATAATGCTGCCGAAGCAGCATTAAAGAGCGAGAAAAACAAATTAATTCTAGGATAAGGAATTTTTAATTTGATTGATTTTAGCTATTGGTACTAAGCAAGCGCCAAAACACTTATAAAATTAGCTCAGCCCAACGACGTTGATATTCGCCATTCGCATCATATTCTTGGGCCTGTTTAGCAATATTAAATGCCCTGCCTCCACGTGGGTCAGTACCATGCCCGGCTATATAAAGCCAATTTCCTTGATTGCTATAGACGTCGTAGTCAATTAATTGAGACTCAAACCATGCGGCACCCGCTTGCCAGTTTCCCCGCATAGTGTGAATCCAATAACTGGCCACAATTTGCCTCATTCGATTGGATAAAAATCCAGTGCTAGCTAATTCATGCATACCGGCATCAATTAGAGCCTCTCCAGTAGTTCCGGACATCCACTTTGAAAATGACTTTTGATCAAAGCTATATGCTGGTTTAGTGCTAAGACCATTTTCGTGAAAAAGTTTGACCCCGTATTTAATTGCAATAAACCGAAAGTAGTCTCGCCACAGTAATTCAAACCAAAGCCAATACGTGCCATCGTTAGCCCCAAATTCTTCTTCATAGAGGTAAAGTTCATGAGCAATCCTTCGAGCCGAAATACACCCCAAAGCCAGCCAAGGGGAAAACTTACTCGAGGAATCAAAGCGACTTAGTTCGTTTCGTGTTTTTTTATAACTATCCGGTAAACGCTTTGTAAGATATTGGTATAAATGATTTAGGGCTGCAGTCTCGCCGCCATCAAATAGCAAGGATTGATCGCCATCCTTGAAGGAGCTAGCAAATATGCCATCAATATCTGACTTTGGCAGTGGCGGTAATGTCTCAATCGCCTCAATTGGTGATGTAGACCGCAGTCCTTTTCGTTCGATGAGTTTACGAAATGCAGTAAAAACATCAGGAATATTTTTTGGTTCAAATGGAAGATCGCCCAAATCTAGCATGCTAGATTGCCAGTGTGTTTGAACATCAATTCCACGACTTTGTAAGGATTTAACCTCCTTACTTTCATAAGGCGCTTCTATTGCCTCACAATAAATGGCTTTTGCGCCAAACCGATTAGAAAGATCGGTTAAAATATCAACAGGGTTACCCTCATAACAGTAAAGTTGTGAACCAAGACCATTCAATTGCTGAGCGAGATCATTTAAAGATGCATCAAGAAATCGTCTTCGATGAAGGCCTTTGCGCTCAAAACCCCAAGGGGTGCTCCGGTAATCATCAGTAGAGTGAATAAATACTGGCAAAAGATAATCTGCGTTTTGGCAAGCTCTTTGCAGCGAAGGATTATCGTGCAAACGAAGATCGGTCCTAAACCAATAAATGACTAAATTCACGAAGTACCCTTTAAATGACTAATCTGTCATCATAGCTTGCTAAACACAACTATCTACAGAAGGAATTGTAATGACGCATCATGCATTCGTTGACCTAGAAGATTTAAAAATAAGCGCTCAAATTGGAAGTTATGGACCAAATGATGTGATTCCAGACCATCATTTGCTCAACTTACGATTAAAAATTAGCCCTGAATTAGTACTAATTCACGAAGACCAAATGTCTCGAGTTTTTGACTATGACCCCCTGATTGCTGAAATTAACCGCCTTGCGGAAGACGGGCATTATGAGACCCAGGAAAGACTATTAACTCGCATTATTTATGCCTGTGCTGCTTATTCTCAAATCGAGGCGATAGACTTAAAGCTAACAAAGTTTCCAATTCAAAATACTTCAGGATATCTTGGCATATCTCTTAGCATTGATCGTGAAGATCTTGTAGAGCTGCGTCGCAGTGAGAACGCATGAACCTCTAAGCAATCAAGTCGATTGAGACTTTGCTAGAGGATCATTCATACATTGTTTTTGGGCATCACGCTCACTGCGATTGAGCCAGTCTGGTTTTACTTTATGAGCATTTTGATTGAGTTCATTTAATTGCTGATCATTAATACCATTACGGACGACTCTTGCAACACAACTACAATACTGATTGAAATCACTTGCAACCAATGGTTTACTTTTGATATTTTGATGATTGCGAAGCTGGTCGCTGATACAATTTTTTATTAAAGGATCATTGTTTTGTGTCGCAAAGGCAAAACTACTATTAATCAAAAACGAGATGCCAAGTAGAGCCTTTGAAAATTTTGTAGATAAAATCATTGAGGATTCCTTTTAAAGAAAAGCCAATCGGAAAGTAAGCGGTAATTATCTTGAGAAATTATTAGTCATACTCACTAGCAAATTGATGATTTGTATCTCTATGATGAGCCTCATCATTTCGGACAGCAATCACAACATCACGCAAGGTTGCAGTAGAGTCAAGTTTCCAATAATCGATAGCAATCTTAGGCGCCGGAACATTGGGTATGCGTCCCTCATCAATTTCTTTTAAATACTCGGTATAGGAGTAGACGGCCTCTTCCTCAAAATAGCCAACTATGCGATGTGCCGTTCTTGGGAAAAACACATAGATAATGAAAAAGAAATTCCAGAAAATGGCTTGTGTAATCAAGACCAAATAGCGCTCAAATAAATTGGGCTTTGCAATCTCGATAAAGGTCATTAAATGCATTCTTTCATTTTCAGCCTCGGCTAAAAGCGTACGAATCTTTGGTCCATAGCCAATTTTCATACTACGTAGGCTGGTTAAATGAGTCCACATACCAGCAACCATTCCCGGAACTCCTGCGACTGTTTCCAAGATAACAGCTCGGTGCCCATAGCGTTTCTTAAAAAAAGTATCGGCAAAAAAACGCATGCCTTTAGTAAAAAATAGAGCAACTCGATCAGAAAATTGAATAGGGGTGTAGTGGATGGTTTCTTTCATAACAAATACTTTAAGTGTTTTTTGGCTTTTGTGCCCGCAAGTTGCTGTTTTCTTACTTAAGGCTTAAGTATTTGGCCTGCCCAGCACGATTGGCTTCGCCGATACTTCGTGTTCGAACGTGCGATCTACGCCTTTTAGAAGAAATCGTGGCTGCCGAAATATTCAATTATTTCAATGACTTATAGGTTAAAACTAGCACTGTGTAATAAACTGTGTAGTGCATAAGTCCTGCTTAAAAGACAATTCCTCATCTAGCTTTCAATACTCAATAAGCATTGTTTGACTATATTCATGCAATCATGCAATAATGCAGCACGAATATAGGAGAATGTCATGGGCGCAGTTATAGATCACCAAATTATTAAATCTATTGGATCGAGTGGGCAAATCTCGCTTGGAAAGGAATATGCAGGACGTCAGGTTCTAGTTGAAAGCCCAGAGCCTGGAGTTTGGGTAATTCGCACCGCCACTGTCATTCCAGATAATGAAAAGTGGATACATACGCCAGCTCTTAAAAAGGATTTAACTGCTGCTTTAGCCTGGGCACAAAAAGCACCCGCTAAAGCAAGCGACCTTTCTAAATTAAAAATGGCTAAAGCGCATGGCACGAAACGTAAAGCCTGAGCCATTAGTCGAGCTTGATCTTAATAGTCCTGTTTTTCAATCTGCCTGGAGTGATTTGGAGCTAGCAGAGCAAGAAAAGGCATTGGCCACCTTTAAAAAGATCACACAACTAACCTGGAACCAGGTCTATCGAGACAAGGGCTTGAAATGGGAAAAGATTCACAGCATTGCAGCCCCTAAAAATATTGAAGCGCTCTACTCCTTTCGTGTAAGCAAATCGATTCGAGGGATTGGCTTTAGAGAAAATCACTTTTTACGAGTCTTATTGATAGAGCCAGACCATGATGCCGCTTATGGGAAAAAATAGTTATGGTGAACGGCAACTGTAAACTATGTGCTCGGTACCGAATGTAAACCATGTGTCCGGTACGGACCCTCAGGCATTTGGCCTGCCCAGCACGATTGGCTTTGCCGATACTTCGTGTTCAAACGTGCGACCTACGCCTTAGAAGCTTTAAAAATGAGGTAAAACAATAAGTTAAACAATGGTTTTAAGGTGTTGAAATCAGGTGTGGCATAGGCACCGAGAAGCTTGGTGTTGGGTGAAGTGCCACGGATCCGAATTGGTATCTGCGGGCGGTCAAATGTCTAATTTGTCGGGTAAACCGACATTCTCAAGCATCCTTTTAAGGTCAAAGTGACGTCATTCGGTCCAAGTGGGATACCTACACTGGAGCGGCACTAGAAATAAAGACAGTTCAGTAGAAATAGTGATTCGCCGTCTCTTTAGCTTTCAACCTTAATCAAAATCACTCCTGCTAATACTAATAAAACTCCAAACCACCTATATTTTCCGAACTGTTCTTTGAGAAAAAAGATGGCTATTAAAAAAACAAATAAAACTGATATTTCTCTTAATGCAGCAACAATTCCAATAGGAGCGACAGTCATTGCCCATAGTGCTATACCGTATGAACTAATAGTTGCAATCGCACCACTTAGAAAGAATGGCCAGCGCTTGATTGAATACTGTCCAATCACTTTTATTGACCATAAGCGCTGATTAAAAACAATAGTTGAATATAAAAATCCATCTATAAATAACAGCATGGCAATGTATGAAAAAGGATTTTCGGAGGCTCGCACCCCAAGACCATCCACAATTGTATAGAGTGCTATGGTTAAGGCATTTAGAAGCGAAAAAGATATTGCTTTAATTAATTTTTGATTTTTTTGGGATACAGTACTTAAAAAAATTAAACCAAATCCGATGAAGAAAATTGCAATAGTTTGATATAAGGTAAAGCTATCTTCATTCAAGAGAATCGACAAGATCAGCAAAATAATAGGCGCAACTCCCCGCATAATTGGGTAAGTGAGGGACATCTCACCCCATTGATATGCATTAGCCAAGGTGTGATAATAAATAATATGCAAGGCTAAAGAGACGGCTATGTATGGCAATACAGATTGATCAGGAATTCCAAAAATTATTAAGGCCGGGAGGACTAAAATACTTCCAGTTAAATTCATTAGAGATGTCTCTAATGGCTTATCTGGGGATAATTTAATCTGCGTATTCCAGAATGCATGCAATAAAGCACCAAATAAAACAACTAGAAAAATTGTTGTATTCAAGTCTAATTTTTAATTTTTTGGAAATTCACCTCTTGAAATCCGCTCATTAATTTCATCAACGATGGGCAATAAATCCGCAACGGAATCTATCACAAAATCAGGCTTCATTTCTTGCATCTTTATTCTCGCTGCATTTTTTAGGCGAGCAGCCTCTTCTTCTGGTAATGCATTTAACTCCTCAAGAGAAAGGCCAAGCGTATTTCCACTCACCGCGACGCCAACGGTCCAAGACCCAAATGACTTACCCTCCTCAATCCCCGGCTGCGTATCATCCACCTTAATGAATGAGAGAGGATTATCCAAGCCTAGCTGTCTGGCACATTTAATCATCATTTGAGCGGATGGTCGACCCAGCGGAGTATCTCCTGAATAAGAGAAGACATCAACTTCATAACCTTGCTCTTTAGCAATTGGTAGCAACAACTCTAAGAGTTCTCTGGTGTACCCAGTTGTTGAGCCAATTTTAATGTCACGCTCACGCAGTGCTTTGGTTAGCGTGGCTACACCCGGAATTAATTGGCTGTACTCCAGAATGCTCACCTTATTAATCGGCACAAAAATATCTAATAACCGATCAACATCTGCATCAGTATGAGGTACTTCATGAATCTTAAGCCATTGATTTTGAACTTCAGGAAGATTCAAAAGGAAATTAATATGCTCCCATTTAGATATTCCCATCGGAATACGGGCTTGAGCAATAGTCATCTCAATTCCTTCAGACTCGAATAATTTAACAAAAGCACCCATAGGAGCTCTGCTACCATAATCGACCGTCGTGCCGGCCCAATCAAAAATAACTGCTTTCACCGAAGTTTTCATTATCACCCTAACCATTCATCAAAATTATCTTTTGCAAGTCCAAAAGCTGTACTTGCCCCTGTTCCACTACTTACTATTGCAACTCTCATTGTTGGGGATACTTTTTCAATCAATGCATCGAATGCATTGGAGACTGGATAGACCCCAGTCCAACGCTCAATCACCGAATGCTCTGTAATACTTAAAACCCGGTACATCAATTCAATAATCAGTTGTTCAATTTTGTCACTTGCAAATACATTTTCAGAAGATCCATAACGATGGGAGTCTCCAACCACCAGGCTACCATCCGCACTTTGCACAACAATCAAATGAATGCCCTCTTTGACATATTCAGGCATCTCTATTGCAATGCGCTCTTTAAGGGCTTTGGCTTCAGGCAGCTCTGACCATCCTAAGTATCTAGCTAAGCTGTTATCGGTCATGACACTTCCAGGCAGTATGAAGCCTTCCTGAACCTTGATTCTGAGCATTTGAAGCGTACAGAGCTTCAAATCATGTTTTTCAATATAAGGTTTGGCTATCCCCGTTAACTCAGCGCCGGGACAAACAACAATTCTTTGAGCATCAAACTGATTATTTGAGGTATGAACAGATGAGTCATCAATGGATAAGACCTCGGTCTCCCAATAAAAATCTACGCCTATTGTGGTTTGCAAATAACTCGCTAACTGAGGGATGGCCTCTTTGGACTCTACTCTAAATTCATAGGGGCTATAGAGAAGTCCTGCAATTTGTTTAAGCCTCAAGGAATCAATATTTTTAATGCCTAGTCTGGGCAGCACCGAAAAGTCATCTGAGCTAAAAAGCTCACAACCCTCTCCCATCTCAGTTTTTAAAAATGCATGCGCTACATCAAATGCTTCAGACCTATTACAAACTACCCAAGAGCCATTATGAATAATTGGGATACCTGCCTTTTGAGTAATTTCATGCCAAACATTTCGAGAATACATAGCGCGCCGCCATGTATCTCGACTTGACTGTCCAGATACTGTAATAAAACCAAAGTTTCTTATGGATGCGCCAACACAACGAGTATTTTTCTCAACAACTACAACTTTTAAGCCTCGTTTAGAGGCTTCGTATGCATGAGCCAATCCAACAATACCTGCTCCAACAACTAATAAATCATATGTTTTCATGTGATTGCGAAAAACCTACAAAGTTTCTACCTCGCGGTGAAGGTTTAGCCATGCTAATTCTTTGATATATTTCAGGCGTCATATTTAATGGATCATACGACTTAATGCCAAGATTATCTAACCATCTGACCATATCCATCGGTGATTCAAAAAAGTCCCCAATCGCTTGATGAATAAAATCACAAGTCAAATGATTATTTGGAGTATCTAGCACAAGCTGCCAGACAACTGGCAGCCAACTCGCACATGCGTAACCATGCGAAACTTGTTTGCTAAGGGTGTCCTCATAGGAAAGACTATGAGCCAGGGCTGTCTGAGTCTGTGACATTGCCATTCCAGCTAATAAGGCTCCTTCGCTTAAGGCAAGACGTGCAATATGGCTGTTTAAATTGTTTTTTATCACTGAAAGCTGAGGACATATCTTTTGACATGCATCTATTGCCAAACGCCGCGTATCGTCATTTGCGTGGATATTCCATATTGATTCAAGCGCATGAGATAGTGCATCTAACGCTGAGTCACGCGTCACAATCCAAGGAGCTCCGTAACATAGCTGAGGATCTACGATGGCAAAATCTGCATAAACCTGATTGCCGAATAAAGAGTGCTTAGTTTTATGCTTGAAATCCCAAATGGTTGCTGTTCCAGTAATTTCACTACCCGTGCCAGCTGTTGTTGGCATCAAAATCAAAGGCTGACGTTTACAGTCTTCAGTAACTTTGTCTAAGGCAACATTCAAATTTTCATTTAACCAGTTTGGGTTCAAAGAAGAAAATCTTAACGCCTTAAGAAAGTCCATCAAACTTCCACCGCCAATCCCCAAAATGACACAATCTTTGACCTGATTATTGCGTGCGTTCTCATGTTGGGCTGCGGAAACGGCATCTAAATCAGGCATTCCCATTTCATAAATATGCTGAGACACAATTCGATTACCTAATTGACTTTTGATTTTAAAAAGGATTTCTTTGTTAATTTCAGGTATATGCCAAATGCTGAATTTTTTATGGGGGTATAAGTTGTTTAGTTCAGCAATTGAATTTACGCCCAATGAAATAGAAGGCTTCATCTCTAACTTACAAAACGCCTCAAATAGGATGAAATGACATCAATAATTGAAACGGCAACCACAAGAATAATTAATACTGCACAAGTTTGCTGATATTCAAAACCGCGAATGACTTCAAACAAGACAACACCTATACCGCCAGCGCCGACCATTCCAACAACTGAGGCAGATCGAACATTTGATTCAAAACGATATAGTATGTAGGAAACCCACAAGGGCAAAACTTGCGGAATAATTCCAAAAATAATCTCAGCTATTGGATGGCTGCCAGTGACTCGAATCCCCTCAACTGGCCTGCGGTCAACTGCCTCAACTGCTTCAGAAAATAATTTTGCAAGTGTGCCTGTTGTGTGAACGAATAACGCCATAACTCCGGCAAAAGGTCCCAGACCAACTGCAACGATAAATAATAGGGCAAAAACCATCTCATTGATTGCACGAAACGCATCCATGAGTCTTCTAACGGGTTGATATACCCATGGCTTCACAATGTTTGATGAGCTCAACAAACCAAATGGAACGGCAAAAACAATTGCCAGCAAAGTACCCCAAATGGCGATTTGTATCGTCACCAACATCTCTTTTACATATAGCTTCCAGTCCTTAAAGTCTGGAGGAAAAAAATCTTTGGCATAAGTTGCCATGTTTTGGGAATCATTGATTAGGCCTAGGGGGCGTATTTCAGCCCCATTCCATGCCCACGCCAGGACAACAAAAACCAGTGCCCACCCTAAGTAATAAATTAATCCATGTCTTTCAGCCAAAGCTCTAGCATGAACAGACTTTAAGGAGTGGGTACTGGGACTGCTAAGCATTGATTATTTTACTTTTGCAAGAGCCGCATCAATATCAGCTAATTTTTTCTTTTTATCAGCATCTGTTAAAGAAGCATCAGCTTCAACTTTTTGACGATCTTTAAAAAGCTCTAACTGTCTAATTGGATTTAGCTGTGCATCTGTAGAAGCTCTGAATCCAGCGTAGTTATAAATATTTTTGAGGACTTCCTTTTCAGCTGGATTATTTTTGGCATATTCCAGAACGAATTTTCTAATCTTGTCTTTTGTTTGCTGATCAAGGTCTTTTCTCCAAACAAAAGGATCGCTTGGAATCAAAGGGCTCTTCCATATGACTCGGATTTGGCTTGCAAGCTCAGGTTTTGTAGCTTCTAACCTACCATAATCTTCTGTGTTATTGGTTGCAACATCAAGTTGTTTGGCTAAAACAGCCTGAATATTAGCGCCATGGCTTGCGTTTCTTACTGTCTTGAAAGTGTTGCGTGGCTCAATATTTCTCTGCGCGAAGATATAATAAGTCGGCACTAAAAAACCAGATGTTGAATTTGGATCACCAATACCAAAATTAATATTCTTACCATTCTTAATAACATCATCAACATTCTTATATGGCGAATCTTTGTGTGTAATCAATAGTGCATGGTAACCCCAAGTGCCGTCGGCATAACCAACCTGAGCAAATACTTCACCATTAGCGCGATCAACTGCTTCCATAGCTGCTTTGTTACCGTACCAAGCAACTTGAACCTTGTTAAAACGCATTGCTTCGATAACACCAGCGTAGTCTGGTGCATAGAAAGATTTAACCGTCAAACCTGTGGCTTTTTCCATATCTTTAAAGAATGGCTCCCAACGTTCTCTTTGGGCTGATGCGGAATCGGTAGCAATAATTCCAAAACTGATTTCTTTTGCAATAGCTGGCAATACACTGATTGCCAACATGCCTGCCACAATAATTTTCTTAAACATAAATTTCCTTTTCTAGGGGTTGGTTAGTGAACTAAATCTAATTTAGAGCTATCTTGCGGGCTAATACTTGTGCTCAATTCGTCTTCCATCTGAATATCGCCTAAATTTGAGCCGTAAAGTTTAGCTAAAGCATTTTTATCAAGCCGACTGGTGGGGCCATCGAAAACCAATTCACCATTATTTAAAGCAATGGTGCGATCACAACATTTACGAGAAATATGAATTTGATGTAAGCTGGTTATGAGCGTTAAGCCATACTGATCACTTACAGAAACAATCAGGTCCATGACTTTTCTTGAAGACTCGGGATCTAAGGATGCCACTGGCTCATCGGCTAATAAAATTTTCGAACCTTTAATCAAGGCCCTTGCGACAGCCACACGTTGCTGTTGACCGCCGGACAGAGTAGAAGCTCTTTGATAAGCAAAATCAGCCATCCCCACATTTTCTAAAACATCCAGGGCTAGAGCTTTTTCTTCTAGAGTGAATTTTTTAAATACCAATTGAACTATATTTTTTTGCGAGCCAATACCAATCAATACGTTAGTTATGACATCTAACTGATTCACAAGATTAAATTGTTGAAAAATAACACCAATAGAGGAGCGAATTTTTCTCACATCAGGATTTATTTTTCCATTGGTTTGAATTTCAGAACCGCAAACAGTAATTGCACCACTGGTGGAATCAAGCCTCTCTAGTCCAGAAATGGCTCGTATGAGAGTTGACTTACCAGACCCTGAGGCACCCAATAGGGCAACGCGCTCACCAGCCTTTACCTCAAAGGAAATCCCGTTGAGAGCAATTGTTTTTCTATTCTTAGATACAAATGTTTTTTTGGCATCTGCGATTGATAAAATTTTGTCGTTCATGCGCTACCCAAGGCCAATTCTTCTAATTCATAGATCACTTCGTCCAGCTCGGGCATTTTGCAATCGGATTTTTTGCCCAAATCATCCCAGCGTCGGAGCTGTATTGATTCAGCTGCATATGGTTTTGAAAGAAAATTATGGCATTCGTCCATTGTCATAATTCCACCCTGCAATTGAAGACTTCTAATCGAATCAACTGATAATTGATCTCTGTACGCAGGTTCTGTTGAAACTAAAAACCTTTTAGCATCAACATGAAGCTCAATAGATTTGTACACAATCTCTGGGAATATAGAACTGAGGTACTTACTCCCAATCAATTCGTGTCGATCGTCTTTACCAGAAATAGTTGGCGAACCCTCTAACTTAGAAAGTAAATGGCCAATGTCATGTAACCATGCAGCTAATTGAAGTTGCCGAGATGCACCCTGACTTTTTGCAAGTTGACCGCATTGCCAAGCATGCTCAATTTGAGTTACGGCTTCACCTTGGTACTGAAGCTGACCTTTGAGTTCATAAAGATCAATAACGGGTGCGATTTTTGAGTTCATTACCGCAATATGTCACTCAATTATTACAGTATTAAGAAAAGATAGGTTTAACCAATTAATGGCTTAGCTACCCCCCCCCAACTTTCTATAGTCGGGTCAAACCGACGCCCGATAGGTAGGGTCAAACCAGCCCTCACCCAAATTTGTCGGTTTACCCGACAAAACTATTGATCACCCAGTTGCCCATAGTTGGCCAGGATCAACCACGCTAGACCAAGGTAAACCATGCGTTAGCCAGCTTGATCATGATTAATCACAATCGAGCCAATAGGTCAGCCTACGTTTATAAGAAAAATGAGATTTTTGGCCTGCCCAGCACGATTCGAACGTGCGACCTACGCCTTAGAAGCTGGAAAAATGAGGTTAAACAACACTAAAAACAATGGTTTAAGCCTGGCTAGATCAGGT
>Ga0214917_10006645_pt1 | contig 11943 bp, 13 predicted proteins | sample LL_1208_BB_MetaG_FD_177983 | JGI IMG/M metagenome (GOLD analysis project Ga0214917, IMG submission 177983) | Freshwater microbial communities from Lake Lanier, Atlanta, Georgia, United States - LL_1208_BB | ecosystem: Environmental > Aquatic > Freshwater > Lake | place: USA: Georgia | collected...
ACGCACGAATTGAAGCAGCAAGTGATGGCATTATTGACTTTACCGAAGTGAATCCGTTTGGAGAACCTTGATGTTAGGTAATGCTCAATTTTATCATCGTACCATTCGTAAGATGGTTGTTGTATTTGGTACAATGTTCAATGATTTGGAGATTGTTCGTTACACCCAATCAGGTGCTCCAAGAGAAAAACTCAAGGTGCCATTGTCGTATGGACCCAAAGAAAGATATTTGACACAGATTACTTCTGATCCGAATCTTATTAAGTCAGTTAATTCTGTAATACCAAGAATGTCATTTAATCTTGACAGTCTTGAGTATGATTCCAGTCGTAAACAGATTTCTACATTACAGAACTTTGCCGCTGCCACAAATACTGGTGTAGCAACACAATATCTGCCTGTGCCTTACAATTTTGAATTTAGTTTATCAATATATGTTCGTAATACAGAAGATGGCACACAAATACTCGAACAGATTCTACCGTTCTTTACACCAGACTTTAGTGTTGTGGTAGATTTTATACCTGCAATGAATCAAAAATATACTGTACCAATTATACTCAACTCTGTTGCATCTACAGTTGAATATGAAGGTGGTATGTCTGACGGCACAACAAGAATTATTGTATGGGATTTGACGTTTACTGCTAAAAGTTTCATCTGGCCACCAGTCAAATCTGGTAAGATTATCAATCAAGCAAATACAAATCTCAATATCGACCTTACATCTAAGTTGATACAGAAGGTTTATGTTGACTATGCAAATGGTAACAATGTGTATACCACTGGTGAAACAATTCGTGACACTGCTAATGGATTCTTTGGTACAGTGGAATACTTCAGTAATACTTCACTTGGTACACTTGTTATCACAGGTGGCAATGAGTACATCAAACCTGGTTATACACTTACAGGTGATTATTCGGGTGCAAAATATAATGTTGCTACACTTGATGTAACCTCAATTAATGCTGCTGCGGTGATTACAGAACCCACACCAAATACTGCCGCACCACCTGCTGATTTTGGATTTATCGAAACAATTACAGAATGGCCTGATACATTATGAAAAAAATAAACAAAAATCTATCTGAGATATTTGATGTTGAACCTATTGAAGAAAAATCTGTAGAAACATTACCTGTTGTTGTAGAAGATAGTGTAAATCAAATTGATGCCGATGCTGAGTTTGCTCGTACTAATATGCGCTCACTAATCGATAATGGTAATCGAGCATTAACTGAACTGGCATCGGTAGCAAATCAATCAGAATCACCAAGAGCATACGAAGTCTTAGCTACGATGATGAAGAATCTGGCTGAGATGAATAAAGATTTGTTGGAACTTCAGAAACGTAAAAAAGAACTTGCACCTCAATCTGAATCTAACAAAAGTGTCAACATAGATAAAGCAGTGTTTGTTGGCTCAACAAACGAGTTACTTAAAATGATTAAAGGAAATAAATAAAATTATGGAACAACTAATCGAACAAATGAAAGTTATTCTGGGTACAAACTTTGGTTTGTATTTTAAAGCACACACTTTCCATTGGAATGTAGAAGGTCCAGACTTTGCACAGTATCACGGTTTCTTAGGAGACTTTTATGATGCAGTGTTTGATCAGACTGATTCAATTGCTGAACACATTCGTGCGTTAGGTTCATATGCGCCAACAACTTTAGCCAGAATGATGGAACTGTCAAAAGTACAAGACATCGTGGCTATACCTTCACCACTTATCATGATGTCAGAATTGGCACAAGACAACGACAAGTACATCATGGAATTACGTGCGGGTATCGCAATTGCCGATGCCGCAGATGAACCTGCCGTAGGCAATTTCCTACAAGACATTCTCGATGCTCATCAAAAACATGGTTGGATGCTGAAGAGTTTCACACGCTAAATTATGGATGACGGGTATCTTGGTAATGCACGACTCAAGCGGGTCGGTGTTGAAATATCCTACACTGAAGAGCAACTCAAAGAGATTGTAAAATGTACTGAAGATCCAGTATATTTTATTCGCACTTACGTTAAGATTGTCAATGTAGATAAAGGTCTTGTGCCTTTTGATATGTGGCCGTTTCAAGAAGAGATGGTCACACAGTTTCACAGCAATCGTTTTGTTATCGCAAAAATGCCACGACAGGTTGGTAAAACAACCACGACTGTTGGTTACATGCTGTGGTCTGCATTGTTCAACGAAGAGTTTGTGATTGGCATTCTTGCGAACAAACTTCAACTTGCTCAAGATATTCTTGCCAAAATACAAAAGGCATATGAGTATCTGCCCATGTGGCTTCAGCAAGGTATCATCAACTGGAACAAACGTTCGATTGAATTAGAGAATGGTTCAAAGATTTATGCGTATGCTACATCAGCAGCCGGTGTTCGTGGTGGTACATACAATCTAATCTTTCTTGACGAATTTGCTTTTGTACCACACAACATGGCAGTAGACTTCTTTACTTCTACTTATCCTGTTATCTCATCTGGTAAAACATCAAAAGTAATTATTGTTTCGACACCGAACGGTCTGAATCTATTTTACAAAATGTGGATGGATGCAATTGAAAATCGTTCACTTTATAAGACACTTGAGATTCATTGGTCGATGGTGCCAGGTCGAGATGAAAAGTGGAAAGAAGAAACAATACGAAATACTTCTGAAGAACAGTTTCGTCAAGAATTTGAGACAGAGTTTATTGGCTCTTCAGCCACACTCATCTCAGGTGCTAAGTTGCGTTCACTAGCATTTCATGATCCAATGCGAATTGAAGACGATGGAAATCTCTTCATATATGAAGATCCACGACCAGGTCGTATCTATATTGCTACCGTAGACTGTGCAGAAGGCGTAGCATTAGACTATCACACTGTCAACATTATAGATGCCACAGAAGCACCTTATAAACAAATTGCACGATACCGCAATAATAAGTTACCGCTGTTGTTTTTACCTACAGTCATCTATGCTTTAGCAAATCGATACAATCAAGCCTATGTGCTGATTGAAACAAACAATGTAGGTCAGCAGGTAGTAGATATTCTACACTATGACCTAGAATATGAAAACATCTACAAGTTAGAGCATCACCACATCAAAGGTCAAAGCATCTCTGCGGGTTTCAAAAGATCAGTGGCTTTTGGTGTAAAGACGACAAAATCGGTCAAGAAAATTGGATGTGCTAACCTCAAAACGTTGATTGAAAACGACAAACTAATCATCAACGACTTTGACACGATTGCCGAACTAAACACATTCGTTCGAACACGTGACACTTATGCCGCTGAAGAAGGCAACAATGACGATATTGTGATGGGTTTGGTGCTTTATGCTTGGTTGACAGCACAGACCTTCTTCAAAGATGAGACAAGAATTGACATCCGTAAAATCATGCTGGAAGAGCAGAATTTACTGGGTGAAGAGAGTATGCTACCCTTTGGTTTTATTGAAGACGGTCTGCGTAGGGAAGTGGAAGTGGAAGATGGTGACATGTGGGAACCTCCAGCAGGTTATTTATCATCAAGTTTGTAAAAAACTAAATAGACAATAAAAAGAATATTGACCCAACAATAAAAGGAGAAATCCAATGGCATTTCAATTATCACCTGGAGTGAATGTATCAGAGATTGATCTGACTACAGTTATTCCTTCAGTTGCCACTTCTACTGGCGCTTTTGTAGGACCTTTTAATTGGGGACCAATCGGTGTTGTAACAAGTATTTCCGATGAAGTTCGACTAGTGAACTCATTCGGTAAACCAGATAGTAATAATTATGAATATTGGTTCTCTGCTGCGAACTTTCTAGCATACGGAAATAATCTAAAAGTCGTTCGTACTCAAGGTTCAGGCGCTCTAAATGCTACGGCAAATGGCACAGGCGTACTAATCAAAAACGAAGACGATTATGTTGACAATCACAAAGGTTATGCTGATGGTGCATACGGCGCCACAGGTGGCTGGGCAGCACGTTATGCAGGCTCACTAGGCAACAGCATTCTTGTTTCAATGGCTGATGCTAACACATATAACGTATGGGCATACAGAGCCCAGTTTAGTGCAACTCCAAACACATCTTCATATGTTGCAAGTCGTGGCGGTGCTAACGACGAAGTACATATCGTTGTCGTTGACGAAGATGGTTTGTGGACAGGTACATCAGGTACAGTTCTAGAAAAATATGCATTTGTTTCTAAAGCATCTGACGCAAAAGATGACAGCGGCAATTCAAACTACTACAAAGATGTTATTCAAAATAAGTCACAGTATGTTTGGTCTTTGTCACATCCAACAAATCTAGGTTCTGGTACTGCTTGGGGTTCTGTTGCAAATACAAGTGCATTTAAACTTTTCTCAAGCAATTCATCCAATTCATTATCTGCTGGTGCTGTTGGTACAAGTGGCACAGCAAACGTCACATCTGGATGGGATCAGTTCAAGAATGCAGAATCAGTTGACGTTTCTCTGCTTATAACTGGAACAGGTAACAGTACAATTGCTTCATATGTTATCAGCAATATCGCAGAATCACGCAAAGACTGTGTTGCATTTATTTCACCAGAAAAAGCAGACTGTGTTGACAATGCCGGCCAAGAGGTAACAGACATTACAGCATTCCGTAATGGTCTAACATCATCTTCATATGCTGTAGTCGATTCAGGTTACAAATATCAGTACGACAAATACTCAGACACATACCGTTGGATTCCTCTAAACGGTGACATTGCTGGTCTGTGTGTACGTACAGATAATGAACGTGATCCTTGGTTCTCACCAGGTGGTTTTAATCGTGGTCAAATTAAAAATGTAATTAAACTTGCTTGGAATCCAACAAAGACAAATCGTGATGATCTGTATCAAGTTGGTGTAAATCCTGTAGTAAGTTTCCCAGGAGAAGGTACAGTTCTCTATGGTGACAAAACAATGTTGAGCAAACCAAGTGCATTTGATCGAATCAACGTTCGTCGTTTGTTCATTGTGCTTGAAAAAGCAATCTCACGTGCAGCACGTTTCTCTCTGTTCGAATTCAACGACCAGTTCACACGTGCCCAGTTTGTTGCATTGGTTGAGCCTTTCCTGCGTGACGTACAGGGTCGTCGTGGTATCACAGACTTCCGTGTAGTCTGTGATGAAACAAATAACACAGGAGAGATTATTGACCGTAATGAGTTTGTTGGTGACATTTACATTAAACCTGCTCGTTCTATTAACTTCATTCAACTCAACTTTGTTGCAGTACGTACAGGTGTGAGTTTCAATGAGGTAGTAGGTGCAGCCTAAATAAAAGAGAAACAGGAGAATAATAAATGGCATTTAACGTAAATCAGTTCCGTTCACAATTAACAGGTGACGGTGCCCGCCCAAATCTATTTGAGGTATCAATGCCGTTTCCTGCGTTCTCAGCACCAGGAAACGCACAAACAAAAATGACGTTCATGTGTAAGACAGCACAACTCCCAGGCTCAACTTTGGGTGTTGTGCCCGTTCAATACTTTGGACGTGAATTGAAGTTTGTAGGCAATCGTACTTTTGCTGATTGGACAGTAACAATTATCAACGATGAAGACTTTGTTGTACGCAATGCATTCGAGCGTTGGATGAATGGTATTAACAGCCATAATCTGAACATTCGTAATCCAGTTGCAAATACACCACTAGGTTATTCCGTCGATGGTGAAGTTACACAATTCGGCAAAGCGGGTAACTCAATTAAGAAATATAAATTCGTAGGCATGTTCCCATCAGACATCACACCAATTGATGTTGATTGGGGTTCAAATGATACAATTGAAGAGTTTTCTGTAACGCTAACCTATCAGTGGTGGGAAGCGATTGCAGACGGTGTGGTCTAAGAGTAGGGCTTTCGCCCTACTTTTTAATATAGGATGATTAACTAATGGCTGGAATTCGTTTATTTGGTTTCACATTTGGTGGAAAGGATGTTGTCAAGGTTGAAAAACCCGAGCAGGCATCCTTCACTTTGCCTTCTGCTACCATTGATGATGGTGCAGTTACCGTTACGCAAAATGCGTATTACGGTACCTACGTTGATCTAGAAGGTTCTGTTCGTAACGAAATAGAACTTATCACACGATATCGTGAGATGTCAAATCACCCTGAGTGTCAAATGGCAATTGATGAAATTGTCAATGAGGCTATTACTCATGATGAACAGGGTAAAGTAGTTGACATCGTTTTAGACAATCTTAAACAACCAGAAACAATCAAGAAAAAAATTGTTGAAGAGTTTAACAACGTATTAAAGATGTTGAACTTCAGTAATCTGGCTGACGATTTGTTTAAACGTTGGTATATTGATGGTCGTATGTTTTATCATATCGTAGTTAATGACAAAAACCCCAAAGAAGGTATTCAAGAATTAAGATACATTGATCCACGCAAGATTCGTAAGGTGCGTGAAATTAAAAAAGACCGTGACCCTAAAACAGGTGCGATGGTTGTTGTATCAATTGCTGAATACTATGTCTACAATGACCGTGGCACAACCACTCAAACATTTACCTCAAATGTAGGACAAGGTCTTCGTATTGCGCCAGATTCGATTATTAATATCAACTCTGGCTTGATGGATGCCAAGAATACATTTGTTATCTCATATTTACACAAAGCAATCAAACCACTCAATCAATTGAGAATGATTGAAGATGCGATTGTCATCTATCGTATTAGTCGTGCGCCAGAACGCCGTATCTTTTACATTGACGTAGGTAACTTGCCACGTGGTAAAGCAGAACAATATCTGCGTGACATTATGATCAAGTACCGTAACAAGTTGGTGTATGATGCCAACACTGGTGAGATTCGTGATGAACGTAAGCATATGTCAATGCTTGAAGACTTCTGGCTACCACGCCGTGAAGGTGGTAAAGGTACAGAGATTACTACACTACCTGCTGGTCAAAACTTAGGCGAACTAGAAGATGTCAAGTATTTTCAAAAGAAACTTTTACAATCACTTAATGTCCCATATTCAAGACTTGAAGCACAAGAAGGTGGGCTTGCTGGCCTTGGTCGTAGTCAAGAAGTTACACGTGATGAATTAAAGTTTGCCAAGTTTGTTGTTCGTCTACGCAATAAGTTTTCACAAGTTTTTGACGAAGCAATGAAAATACAATTGGTACTTAAAGGTATCTGTACACGTGAAGAATGGGATTCATTTAAAGAAAACATTTATTACGACTTCCGCAAAGACAATAACTTCACCGAACTTCGTGAAGCAGAATTACTACAAAACAGATTGCAAATGGTTCAATTAGTAGATCCATTTGTTGGTCGTTATTTCTCTAATCATTACGTTCAGAATAAGATTCTAATGATGACTGATGAAGAGATTGAAGCAATGCAGAAACAGATTCAAGAAGAAAAAGATACACTGCCTGATGATATGCAAGGTCCTGTATTAGGTGGTTCGCCACAGGGAGCTGCACCACAAGCAGAACCAGAAGACAATACAATTGAAAATACTGAAGAAACAGAAGAGTCGTTGACACCTGGTCTTGACGATGAGGTGAACAAGTCAGTTATCAGTATAAATAATAGACGCAGATAAGAAAGGTTATTATGGAAATCAAAGACGTTATTAATAATATTGCTGCTGGTGATAGCGCAGCGGCAAAAGAAGGTATAGAAAATGTTTTATCCGCAAAAGCGTTCGATGCGCTGCAAGGCCGTAAGCAAGAAATCGCTTCTACTCTATTTGGCGGGAAAGACCAAAGCGACGAAGAAACTTCCGATAGTGAAGAAACCGTAGAACAAGAATGAAGTCTTTACTTGAATTTAAATCTATCGTAGAAGAAGAGAAGTCGGACTATTCAAAGTTCGACGCTCTTGTTCGTGCAGGGTTGGCAAACAAAGCACAGTTGGCTCGCATTCACAAAATCTTAGATAAGATGGGTGAAGAACGACCACAGTTCAACAATGCTGACCGTGAGATTATGCGTAATCTTTTTAATCGCATGGTAGATTTAGTTTCAAGTAAACAGATTTATGGTAAAGCAAGACAAGCAGTACGTGAACAATTAGAAGAAGCAAGAATAGACAGTGTTGGAAGTGGATATCCTCTTATACCAGATCCACCGGCAGTGTTGGTTATTAAACGTAGAGCAGTAAGATTGTATCCAGATGGTACTCGTATTGCTTTGTATTTTAGCGACAAATTGAAACGTGTATTCAGTGTGCCTTACGGTCCCACAATAGATTCGCCTATTCAAGCAGAAGCATACATTAAAGAATTAATGGAAGCAGAAGAACTGTTGCTTGATGATGGTAATGTAATTAATCTAAACGAAGAAACAAAACAACAAATTATAAACACATACGGTCAGTTAGAAGAAGATAGCAAAAATTATTTCTGGCAACAACTAACAGAATCCGTAGCAACGTTTGGAAAACTCTATGAATTTTGTAGAACTAATTCTACAGAATAAACTAGACGAAGCCAAAGAGTTAATCTTTGCACGTTTAGACGAAATTGCTTCTGTGAGATTAGAAGAAGCAAAGCCATATATCGTTGATGCGATGTATGAAGAGATTGATGTTGACGAAGAAGTATTAGAAGAAGCGGCAAAAAAGCGCAATCCAAACATTGTAAAGATGGGTCGTATACAAAAGATTCGTCGCCGTATTCGTCGCAACAAAAAAGGTAGAATTGTCGTACAAAGAAATGTAAGACGTTCAGGTATTAAAGGCTATCGTTTGTCTGGTAACACAGTAAAACGTATACCAGCAACAGTAAGATTACGTAAAGCACGTTTGTTGAAACGTTCTTGGAAAACAACTAGAAAAAGTAAACTAAGACGCACATTGTTAAAAAGAAAAATGTCAATGCGCCGTCGTAAATCTATGGGACTAAAGTAAATGGCAAGCTACGAAATTACCCAATCATTGAAACAAAAAACTTTGATTCGTATTATTGGTACAGGCAACGCACGAATCAATCTTTCACAGATGGCCAGAAATTCCGGTGAAACAGTTCAGTCTGCTGACATTTCAATTGTGTCTGGTGTAACAGAAGGTGTATGGAAAGTTTATCGTGGTAATGATGCTACAGGGCAATTAATTTTTGAACTTCCAGCTTTCTCAAATTTTGAAATGACCGAATTTGATTCAGCAATTGCTAACTCTGCTACAGCAAATGTTTTTGTTACAAACTCTGGTGCAACTGGCACGTTGTTTTTACAAATGGCAAAAACATCAACATTTAATCCTCCATTGGATAGCGTATAAGGATTTCCATGAAACTCATTAAAGAACATATTGAAAATGTAAGATATCTTACCGAAAAAACAGAAGACGGTAAAAAGAATCTATACATTGAAGGTACATTTCTAGTTGGTGATGCAGTCAATCGCAACAACCGTATGTACAAAATGGATACACTCCGTAATGAAGTCGCACGTTATACAGAAGAATATATTAACACCAATCGTGCGCTTGGTGAATTAGGACATCCAGACACACCATCATTAAATCTAGAACGTGTGTCACACAAAATTACAAGTTTGGTAGAGAATGGTAATACATTTGTTGGTAAAGCACTCATTATGGAAACACCATATGGCTTGATCGCTAAGAATTTAATTGAATCTGGTGTTAATCTTGGTGTTTCTTCACGTGCTTTAGGTTCTGTCGTAATGACAAAAGAAGGTTATAATCTAGTACAAGATGACCTGCGCCTTGCAACTGCTGCTGATATTGTTGCTGACCCTTCTGCTCCTGGTGCTTTTGTACAAGGCATCATGGAAAACAAAGAGTGGTTATTCGTAGAAGGTAAATTTGTCGAGTCTCACATCGACCATGCTAAACAGCAAATTCGCAAAGCATCACGCAGAGATATTGAATCTGTTGGATTGCAACTTTTCGAAAACTTCCTACGAAAACTTTAAAATTTATAAATAGAAAATCATAAGGAGATATTCAATGGCAACAAACAAACTCATGGAAGCAGCAGCAGAAATTCTTGCATCTAGCAAGTCATCTGCTCCTGGTATGCCAATGCCTAAGTTAACTCAGAATACACCTCCAGGCAATCCTGGAACACCTGAAGACTTGGGCGGTCCTACACCACAGAACAACAAACCTACTGATGATTCCAACAAGTTGTCAAGCAAAGGCAATGCTAAGAGTGCAGCAGCACCTACAACTAAGCCTTCAGCAGCATCAAGCGATGTTCAACTTGGCGACAAGAACATGAAGTATGGTTCAGGTACAAACATGATGCCTGAAGAAGAAGATCGTGAAGACGAAGAGTTGATTGATGATGAATCGGCAATTGAAGAAATCAAATCACAAATTAAAGAAGATGTTGCTTCATTGTTTGCTGACGATTCTTCAATCTCTTCAGACTTCAAAGCAAAGGCTGCTACAATTTTTGAAGCACGTGTATTCGACCGTGTTGCACAAATTCAAGAGCAAATGGAATCAGAATATGCTGGCATGTTGGCTGAGGCTGTTGAGTCAATCAAAGCAGAACTAACAGAAAAGGTAGATGACTACCTGAACTACGTAGTAGAGCAGTGGATGGAAGAAAACGAAATCGCTATCGAAAGCGGTCTGCGTTCAGAAATCACAGAAGACTTTATTGCTGGTCTGCGTAATCTGTTTGCCGAAAACTACATCAACGTTCCAGAAGATAAAGTCGAACTGGTAGATGAACTTGCATCTAAAGTCGAAGAACTGGAAGTTAAACTGAATGAAGAAATTGAAGCAAATATTCAGTACAAAAAACAACTTACTGAAGCAATCAAAGTACAACTGGTAAATGAAGTTTGTGAAGGCCTCACAGCAACTCAAGTAGAAAAAATTAAGTCACTTGCAGAGAGTGTAGAATTTTCCACAGAGGAAGAATTCGTAGAAAAACTTGAGACAATTCGTGAGAACTACTTCCCATCAGGCGTTAAGAAAGCCGATGTTGCTCAACTTCATGAAGAAGTAGAAGACGATGGTAGCGAAAAGAAAACTGCCGCTGACCCATACGTAGCTTCGGTTGTACAAGCGATTTCAAAAATCAAACTTTAAATAATAACAAAAGGAGATACAATAATGTATTTGTCTGAAAATCTACAAAACAAATGGGAAAGCGTTCTGGATCATCCAGATATGCCAAAGATTGCTGACCCATACCGTAAAGCGGTTACAGCGGTCATTCTTGAGAACCAAGCTCAAGAGATGATCAAAGAATCTGGCATTCTGCAAGAAACAGGTTCACCAACTAACTTTGCTGGTACAGGTGGTTTCGGTGGCGGTGCTGCTGCTGCTGGTCCTGTTGCTGGTTTTGATCCAATTCTAATCAGTCTGGTTCGTCGTTCACTGCCAAACCTGATTGCTTATGACGTTTGCGGCGTTCAGCCAATGACAGGCCCAACCGGTCTGATCTTTGCAATGCGTACACGTTATGCTGGTCAAACTGGTACAGAAGCATTCTACAACGAAGCAAACACAGCATTCTCAGGTGCTAACGGTGCAATCGTTGCTTCTTCAATGAGCATCGCTGGTAACACAACTGACTATCTGTTCGTTGGTAATGCTGCACCAACTGGCGCAATGACAACTGGTTCTGCTGAAGCACTGGGTGACGGCGCTGCTGGTAACACATTCCAAGAAATGGCATTCTCAATTGAGAAAGTCACTGTAACAGCACGTACACGTGCGCTGAAAGCAGAATACTCAATGGAACTGGCACAAGACTTGAAAGCAGTTCATGGTCTTGACGCTGAAACAGAACTGGCTAACATTCTGTCCGCTGAAATTCTTGCTGAAATCAACCGTGAAGTTATCCGTACAATCTATAGAATCGCTAAACCAGGTTGCCAAGCAGGTACAACAACTGCTGGTGCATTTAACCTTGACACAGATTCTAACGGTCGTTGGATGGTTGAAAAGATTAAAGGTCTGGCATTCCAGATTGAGCGTGAAG
>Ga0214917_10006646_pt1 | contig 11943 bp, 15 predicted proteins | sample LL_1208_BB_MetaG_FD_177983 | JGI IMG/M metagenome (GOLD analysis project Ga0214917, IMG submission 177983) | Freshwater microbial communities from Lake Lanier, Atlanta, Georgia, United States - LL_1208_BB | ecosystem: Environmental > Aquatic > Freshwater > Lake | place: USA: Georgia | collected...
AGCAGCAAACGCTCTAGGATTTGGAGATATTGCAGGCAAGTTTCTCGGCGCAAATACAGGGCTTGCTGATTTAGGTGGTGCATTCTTAGGAACACTAACAGGCGCAAGTACAGCAGGCATTACAGCAGGAACTCTAGGTGAATTGGGTATCAATACAGCATTATCAGTAGGATCAACGGGTGGTCCAGCATCAGTAGTTGCTGGTGTAACAGGATCAGCGCCTATAGTAACAGCGGGCGGTACAACAGTTGGTGCAGCGGGCGGTACAACAGCAGCAACAACAGCGGCAAGTGAAGCAGCAGCAAGTGGTGTACTAAGTGGTACAGTTGGCACTACAACAGCAGCAACAACAGCAGCAGGTGAAGCAGCAGCACTAGCAGGTGAAGCAGCAGCAAGTGGTGTACTAAGTGGTACAGTTGGCACTACAGCAGCAGGTGAAGCAGCAGCACTAGCAGCTGCAGCAGAAAGTGGTGTACTAGGTGGTGCAGCGGGCGCTACAGCAGCAACAACAGGAACAACTGCTGCTGTGGGCGCTGAAACCGCTGCTGCTGCTACAGCAGCAGAAGGTTTTTTAGCAGCAGCAGTAGAAGCCATTCCAATTATTGCAGCAGTCTATGCTGTGTATAAAATATTTGATTATTTCTTGTTTGAAAAAGGTGATACTAGAGCAACATATTCAATTTATGTTAAAGGTAATAATGATATAAATGCTGGCGGAATTGTTCATGCTGAAAAAACTGGAGAAAGCCATTTTAAATTCGTAGAACAATTCGGTAAAGCTGGTTTTGCAATGATCAAAAAATTAGAATCGCAGGGAGTAAAGCCAGATTTTGATTATTTCACACTTCAAATAAATTTCAATCCACATAGAAGAGTTGAAATAGGATTTAATAATGGCACACCTGGTAAAGGTGATAGAAAGAACACGCCTATAAAATTAACACCGTTTGATTTGCGAAAAGAGATTGATGCGGCGGTAATTAAAGCTGTAATGGATGATCTTGCTAAAGCAATTGCGGAACGCATGTCTCAAGCAAGTGCAAAATCTCAAACTGAATTACAATCAACTTTAAATACTTTAACGAAAACGGAAGCAGAAGGAAATTTTGAAGGTCTTGATAAAAATGTATATAAAGATCAATACGGTAATACTTCTTTTAATGAAGCAATAGCAGCAAGAGCAACAGCAGAAACTGTAGCGGTAGCTTCAGGAGATACCATGATTGGTGAAACTACCGGCAACATGTCAGTTTTTAATGCTAAAACAGGACAATATCAAATAGTTTCAGGAGAGTCTGGCATTCTTGGCTATGATGTTAATGGTAATCCAATTACAAGAGCGAGTTTAAATGTTACGAAAAGTGCGTCTGCGGCACCAGCAGCGAGCGGTACAAATCTTACTTATAATCAAGTTCAACAACAGAATGACGAATTAAAAAATAGTAATCCTACAACAGCAGCCGCAGCTGGTGGATCAGGAAGTAATGCGATAGTGAATGCAGGTAACGTTGTAGATAATTCTAATAAAACAACAATTATCAATCAATCTTTATATGATTCTGAAGTTATAAAATATGGTGCATATTCTCGTGCAGAGTTTAGTCTTTCACCGACATTATAAAAAAAGGTGGCATTTCTGCCACCTAAAATACTACTTCAAGGAGTCAAAGAAAAATTTGCGATTCTATTTTAGTTTTTGAGAAGATTCATCATAGAGACTGCTTTTTTGCCGAAGATGAGAAAGAAAGAATTCAAAAGACTTTCTACCGAAATGTGAAACGGGCAAATCAAGACGAAGACATTCAGCACGAATGTCTTCACTTAAAACTGGTGTCACTCGGACATTGATTGTTTCCGATCTCGTTGCGGCGGCATTCATTTTTTTGCGAGGCATAGATATCACTCCTATTATAAATTAATCATCTTCAGTTAACTTTTCAAAGTAACTCAAGTCTTCATCTTCATCATCGTCAGCAGCAATCTTTGCAGCAACTGGCGCAGATTTTGTAACAGACCTTTCAATAGGCGCAGCAGCAACATCAGCGGTTGCACCAGCAATTCCCAAGACAACATTCAATCGTTCTTTTATTTGATCATACGATTTGAAATTGCTCTTGTCCAGAAATTCTGTGAGTTTGTATTCAGATTTCCAGATACGCTCTAAGTCATCATCATCTTTTGACAATGGGCTGGGTTTATCAAATTCTGACTTGTCATAGTTTTGATAACCTTCAACTTTGCGAATCTTCAGTTTGAAGTTAGCGCCTTCCCACAAATCAAAAGGATTTACAGGAGTTTCATCTTCAAATTCAGGATTCATCAAGTCATTCAATTTGTCAAAGATTTTCTTGCCGAATTTGAAAAGAAAAACTTTGCCATCATTGTCAGGATTGCTAGGATCTTTAACAACATAGACGTTTACAACATACTGAAGTTTACGTTTTTGTTTCCGAACAATCTCTTTGTTTGCTTCAATGCCTGAATTCCACAGAACGTTATTGTGTTCACACACTGGGCATTTCTGATTAATGGTTGTCAAGCAATTGTCAATCAACCATTGACCAGTGGGTCCTTGAATGGAATGAGAAAAGATTTGAATCCAGGGCATGTCTTCACCTTCAGGTGAAGGAAGAAAGCGAATCGTTGCCATGCCATTGCCAGCTTTGTCAACAGTTGGGCGCCAGAAGCGGTCATCTTCGTATGACTTCTTGCCGTCTTCTTTGCTACTGAGTTTGGAGAGTTCGCCCGTGAGTTTTTCTAGGGCTTGGGAACGTGACTTCTTTAGATCAGCAAATGAACTTGCCATATTTATTACCTCGTATTAAAAATGTATTAAAAAATATATTACTTTGTGTATTACTCTTGTCCACATACTTCATGATGTACATGAGTATATAGTAATTCTACACTCTTTTTTGGCATAAGTAAAGCACAAATTTGTCTTTCTACAACTTTTTTTATTTCTGTACTAACTGCTTTAGCGTCTGCCTTTGCTTCGCTATGTCTACTTTTAAGAATGGCTGGTATTTTTTGCATAATTTACTAATGTCGGTATAGATTGGATCAGATAATAATTTGTCAGATTTGCTTATAAACTTTAGTATTGAATCTAAAATACATAACGTTTCAATACTAATTTCTTTGTGTAGATACTTTTGAATGATTCGTGGATGATTTCCATTGATTGTTTGGAATAATTTATTGAATTCATCTGTATCTAACTCAGAAACGAATTCCATTTCAGATTTGAAATGGTATGAAATTGACTCTTGTTTTCTTTTCCAGTTTTTATATCGCTCTTCACATTCATCAGACAAAAGTTCACCAACCCAGATATTTGTCTGATATAGAAAGTTTGCAACAAGAAAGTCTTCAAGATATTTGTCTTTGCGGTTACCAAGTTTAGCAAAAAAGATTTTGTCTTTTCGTTTTAGAAAACTATCCAGTGTAACTTTAGTCTTTTTATTGTACTTGAAATAATCGTAAGTGTCAAGTGTAAAATGATTTTTAATTGCTAAGTATGTCCGATATGCGTCAATAGCTTCCATCTTCGTCAATTGGTAATCTCGCTTTTTTTGCCATCAAATTTAGATCCATTGCTTCATTTTCAATGCGGCTTTTCATGCGAGGAGAAACTAATGCAGCAGCAGTTTCAACTTCAATATTTTTCTCCTCACAATACATAACAATTGCATCAATCATACTGATTGACCGTTTATCGTTCATGATATCAATAATGTGACGTTCAAATTCTTTAGCAGTTAATATATTCAAATTCATATCTTTAGATTCGCATTTTTGTTTTTTGGACATCCTTTCCCCAACGATAGAAAATGTGATCGCCGATTTGCACGACTTTTGTTGCGGTTTTAGCCCAAGGTGGTTTCACATATGTTGCATGAAAGTGTGTTGCACCTTCTACAACGTCTATCATAATATCTTTTTTGTATCCTGTCAAGAGAAATTCTGCTACTTTGTAAGATTGTTTCCATAGATCATCGTTCTTAGGTTTATGATCTTTTACGATGCAATACCATGAGAACTGACAATCTTGCGTTACAATTCCTTTGATTGTTTTTGGAAATCTGTTTTGCTTGTCTACTAACCGATTGAGAACTACCATACCAACTGCAATCTTACCAATTGATGGTTGATTGCCAGCTTCGTGGTAGATGTTAAGTGCCATCCAGTACAAGTCCGTTTTGCTTGCATCTTTGCTCTTCAAGAGTGACTGTGGATCAATTGCGTATGCTGATGTTACAAAAAGCAAAGAAAAGAGTAACACTACAACCTTAGATAAGGTTTTCATATATGCTCCTTAATAGTGCGGGAATAATTTCCTATATATTTAGTATTCTACACTATTTCAGATAGTTTGTCAACATAATCCGAGCATATTGCATAGCATTCCAATTTAGCGCACTTTTCAAGTTTCATAAATTGCTCTGGCATGACACAGACAGACTTTGAATTCAATTTGCTTTTTGGATAAGCCCATATGATTCCATGACTTGTTAAAGTGTACGCATCTTTTTCATGCCAAAAATAGTTGAGATTTGTTGACGTTAACCATTCCAATGCTTCTACATTCTTTGCATGAATCCATAGCAGTGGTGCTTTGTCGTATAAAAAATCATCATCAATTCTATGATGTGGTTCATCATGCCCTAAGTAAATTTGGCCATAAAGGCGCCATAAATCAATCTCGCATTGATAACCAGATTTGATAGCATATTCAATTTGGTCAGGAAAATTCTCTAATGTTGAATTTGATCCGTTTGTAAGACCTCTATGTGCGATCAGTAGCATCGTATTTGTCCGTTGGTATGCTTGGCCACCGAACTACAATGAGATCGGTGTCCGTTAAAAATTCAACATCTGAAATCTCGTTCGCTTCATAGATCCACATGTTACCAGTTTTCATCCAAACACCTGATACCATGAGTTCACCACGAACAATGTAATTCAATTCAGTTGTCAGTTTATGATAATGTGCGTAAGTAGGATCACCCTTTGGATGCCAATGATGTGCAACCTCAAAGTCCTTTGTCCTATGAAATGATTGTTCAAAATCACCAACAAACCATCCTTTGATGTATTCGTTTATGTCCGATGTCTTCATGATTCTAATTCTTGTATTCGCATCTGGTGTCTACCACCATCAAATGTGTGTCTCATGGAAATCGTCATCAATTCAGTTAGCCAATCTTTAGTCGCAAGTTTTGCTGGTATTGAAAAGAAATTAGCACAATTATGCCGGATGGCCATCTCCATTGCGTATGTATCGTAGATCAGTGCTGACCGAATACCTTTGAATTTGTTAGCACACATGTTTACACCTTGACCAGTCCTACAAAATGCAAAACCAATATCGGATTCACCCTCTTGAATGGATCGCACTGCTTGTGCAATATAATCTTTATAATTACAATCACGATTTACAAAAGTGCCAAAGTCTATGTGCTTCATATGGTAGTATTCTTCAAGAACTCTTTTGAAGACTTCTTTTTCAAAGTAACCAGAATGATCAGAACATATTGCAATAGGCTTTATTGTATTGCCTAAGTTTTTGATTGCGTGATTCTTATAGAATCTGTATTCATCTGGTGTACCAAAAACATGCATCTTGTCTACACTCTGTGTTGTAATTTTTAGACCATTCTGAATGAGTAGATTGTATAATGGTGCAATATAGAATTCGTTATTTGTTCTAATGTCTTTTTCAATCATTTGTTCTGCATACTTCACAAAATCAGAACCTCGCTTGAAACCGTAGATGCCTACACATGCGTCTGTGCTAATCGCTTTCTTTTCAGCAGTTTCGGTTACTAAACCTCTATCACTCTTAGCATAACTGTAATTGATGCTATTAGATTTGAATGTGAGAATCAGCCCATCTTCAAGTTTTTTGTACATGTCATAAGGATTGAATTGTGGTTCAAATTCTATATCAAGCGTATGGATGATTAACGGAGCATCGTTGTTAATCATATTCTTAGCATACAAGCAACTCTCAACAGAACCTCTTGTTAGATGATCTAGAACAATGACTTCACATGTTTGACCAAACTTGTGTTTGAGAATTTCATCCATACGAAAGTTATAGACATGCTCATCACGAATGATAAAGATTAGATTACAATCATCAATTTTCAGACACGCTAATGAAAGATCAATCAAATGTTTTTGACCAACATTGATTAATTGTTTTGGTACAGTAAAGCCTTCTTTTTGAAAGCGACTGCCTAAGCCAGCCATTGGTATTAGAATATTAGGTTTTCTCATTTCTCTCTTTCAAAAATTTAGTTGTTGCATTGTGTGCATCTTTCAAACATTTTTCTGGTATTTTCTCCTCTAACATACCAGACATAAACTTTGCTGCAAAGTAATCGCCTGCGCCTAAAACATACAGGCCATTGATGTATTCGCCTATGCATCCATACTTATTATGAAAAAAATAACTTTTCTTAGGCGAATGAACTACAATCAATCCTTTGATTCTAGCAGGAGTCTTAATCAAACGCAAGTCTTCTTCTGATACAAAAAGTACATCAATCATGTCTAATAATCCATCGTCAAGCGAATTGCCTGTACAGATGTCTGCACATACAATACCAGTTAAATGTCGTATGAAAAACGGATTCTCAATTTCATTCAAGTATGCTACATGGTTAACTTTAGCTTCTATGATTGTCGGTAATACTTCAGATGCGTTTAAATCTGAATTGCTAATTCTGTCAGACTTTTCTCTATCAATTGTAATCGTAGAATAACCGATGTTTGTTGGTGAAACATGAATGTCTGCTTTAGGATTGATTTGCTTCAGTGCTTTCCATACATTAGCAATGCCACCAATATTGTGATGGACTTTCGTGTCCCAAATTGTATCGAAGACTAAATGTCCATACAAACCAAAGTCTCTCATCAGAATTTTTCTTTCATGTCAAGTTCATAAATTTTTTGGAGATGATCATCAAACTCATACTTCGGAAGTTTGTCAGAATGTTCTAAGTATTCAAACAATTCTAAAACTAAATTTTCACCACCGTTGCCTTCCATGTGCTGTGCAACTCTTTTCACGCATGATGGAGAATCTTTTGGGCAGAATGGATGCCCTACAGCAGCAAGAAGTTTCACATCAAAAATATCATCACCAACATACACAATATTAAATGGCTCCACTGAATATTCTTCGCAAATAGTCGGCAACGTATGTATCTTATCCGTATGCTTTGTATCAGTTCTGTTTACATAGACATCAATATTTCTTTTCTCTGCGATTGCAACATTAAAGCCGTCGCCTGTTAGAAAGATAACAGGAATGCCTAATGCTCTGAATCGCTTGATTGCTGTCCAATCTTTATCACAAAATTCTTTGTATTTTATATTGCCTTCTCTGTCATAATATTTACGACCATTTGTCATTACACCATCAACATCTAATATAACTAATTTAATCATTCTCACTCCAATATTCTGTATATGATTCGCCTACATGATAGTGATATTCTGTTAAGCCATGTTTAGGCCATGACATGCTAACTCTAGGAAACGGAACAAAAACTTTATCACGGATTGCAAAGTCTTTTGCTAACGCTTCATTTCTTCTTGGCGCAGTGTCAACAGTAAACGTTAATGGGTCGTATATATGCTCTTTTATTGATGGATCAAATCGTGCATAGTAATACTGACCGATATAGGTTTCAGCTCTTGTCTTGTATCTATAATCTTGTTCAAAGTCTGGATTCAAATCAAAAGGCACATCAAACACTCGTCTTACGTCTTCAGTTCTTCCCCAAAAGACATGATCTCGTGGATGATAGGGGAACGCTCTATACATTCCCATAACAAAGACTCTACCATTCTGCATGTGCTTATTTGCAAACTCATACATTTTCATCATGCTGTGAAGTCTGATGAATTGATCGGTTCGCATCTTCACACAAAACTCATGTTCTATTTTTTGTAATCCATTTCTGCTTGTGTTGATTTGTAGATTTCTATTGCCGGTGCCTCGTGGCTCTATTACATCATTATAAATGACATCAACGTATCCTGGCAATGAAATATTTGTAGCGTATGTAGAAAGAACAATCTTATCTACAAAATCTAACGTTGCATATTCTTGAATGATTGATTTAGTAAACTCAGAGCATTCACCCTGGAGCATCAATGATAGTTTCATATCTCTCTACTAATTTTTCAGGATTCCACTCATCATAGAATTCTTTGTAAGGCTCAATGCCAGCATCAATGATAGATTGAATAGAAACTCTATCTAGATTGTTGAACGGTTTTCTTACATGCGAAAGAAGAATGTCACTGTTCACACCAAAAGGTTTTTTTGCTGCTAACGCTTTGTCAATAGACGCACTGACGCCAGGAACTTGTGTCGCACTGCTGTACATATAAAGATTGATATCGTTTTGATTTAACCATTTAACCAAATCTCTTTTACTGAAGAATTCCCTACACACACGAATTTCAACATTTGATTTTGCTAACGATTTACATTCATCAATGAGAGCATTTGCTAAGTTGCCTGACGGATCAATATACTTACCATCAATGATATGCAGATTAAAGATAACATGATCCGTAAATTGGTCATTGATCATTTCAATAATTCGTTTGATGTTCTTTGTTCTATTTGCTAAACCACTTGTGCCAATCTTAATAGGTCCGCTCGGTGGAGAATAAACAACATCATCATAATATTCTACAGGTGGTATTCCTGCATAACTATTACCGTGTGGTATAAATCTAGGATCGGTATGAATATATGCATCAATGCCAACATACTGATTGATATGTTCATGCCCAGTAATCATAATCTGTTTGATTTGCAATTCATTTTTAACTGGCCGTGTGAAACCAGAATCTAACCATGCGAGTGTCCACGGATGATGATTGTAAATGATCGCTACAGGACCTAGGAGACTGATAGAATTTTTAGCGAACATTTTATCATTAGTAGGAATCAACTTATATTCATACTTTTTAGTTACAGCATTCAGACAATCTACTAACGCTTCACTGTATTGATAGATACCACAATTCTTTTCAGGCCCAGTAAATACTAAAATTTGATTTCTCATATTAAACTCTTGTTATAAAATATAATGTTTGCTTCAGGTGGTGCAGACTGTGAATAATCTTCTATATCTAGCACTTCAAAATTTAGATTTTTCATATATGCAATGTCGTGATCTATCGTAGTTTGATTTTTGTACATAATTTGATTTTCATTTTTTGCTACACATGTTTCCATTTGAATAAAAATTATATTATGCACTCTATCTCCACAGCTTTTTATTACGTTGATGTCATTTCCTTGAGTGTCAATTTTTAAAAAATGAATTAAAGGCTCATTTATTGTTTCAATAACAGATTCTAAAGTTATAACATCAACTTCTATTTCTTTTGTTTTTTTAATTTGATATCCACAATACCATCCATCATCAGAATTCAATTCTTTAACAATTTTATCAACATTCATTTCATGTAATGAATTGCAACCAGTTTCGCTATAAATGTGAAATTTTGCTTTACCAGGAGTAGTTGATATCGCAAATCTAAAAAAATCATCACATATCGTATCATCTCCTCCTAAGTCATGTGCAAATTTCCAGGATCTATGATCAAGAGGATCAATTCCTATAACTCTCACTTTATGTCTTTTAATGCCATATTTTGTTAGAAAATGTTGAACAAAATGCCCTTTATGATAACCAACATCAATTAAACATACTCTATCATATGATTGTAGTTTCTCCGGTATCATACATACACTTGTTTGATTGGCACACGAATATTTTCTCTGAGTTCATTTAAAGATTCAATTGTGTTAATAATTATTTGAATTGCTTCATCGTCGTTTGTTGTATCACTGAAGTAATGTCTCGCATGATATTCACCTTCGCCTGCTAAACAATGTTTCATAACTTTACTGAAGCACAGAAATGTTTGCTGCGGATTAGCACTGTTCAGGTATGTATGTGCAAAAGTAAATGGACCACTATTCTTGCCAATAATCAATTTAGAAAAATTACTCATGTAAGATATATGAGGAAGATTGCCTGTTGAACCGCCGAAGATATCGTCAGTATAAAAAACATTACTCTTTTCAATATCTAATTTATCACACACTAAAAAGTTATACTCAGGATAATCACTTGAAACGATATCAATAATATATCTCATGTCACCCATATCACTTTGTTCGCTCTGTTGCTTACCGTTGCATACAAGAATAAATGGCCGTTCTTCATTTTCATCTAGCCACTTAGTTGCAGGCTTTAGATTGTAATAATCTAAATCAATGTGAGGAAGAAACTCATAGAAATTATCAGGCGGAGGTATGTCTAGCATTCTAAAGATTTCACACCATGCTCTATGTATTGTCATAAAATTAGCGTGATCTTTCTCGCCCATAAACACACCTATCCAACAGCCGATCCATGTGTTTATGTAAAGTGTATCATTGTCGCCCTTTGCAAACTTGTGCCAAAAAGAAAGTTGCTGTGGAATATCCGCAATCGTTAATTTCTTACAAGGCAAATCTTGCGTCACGCTTTCATGATTGTTATGTGCGTAATAAAATTTATAATCTTTATATAAAGTCTCACAAATTTTTCGCACATAAGTTCTATTCAAAAAAGTATCACCGTTTCTCCAGTGATTAAAGAATACTAAATTTTTAACCATATATTTTAACTTCCGGGCAAGGTACAATCATTTTGCCACCAGCATTTAAATATTCTTCTTCACGTTTTAGAAACTCATCAATAAAATGCCAAGGCAGTACCAAAAGATAGTCAGGCTTTGCTGCTCTCATTTCTTCTTCACTCACAATAGGAATATGTGTACCAATTGTTTTCAATCCAAACTTATACGGGCTTCGTTCAGCAATGGCCGTAATTTCGTTTGCAGTCAATCCAAAGTATTGAAGGAGTGTATTACCCTTTGTACTTGCGCCGTAGCCGTAGATTGTTTTGCCTTCTGCTTTGATATCTTTAATAAGTTTAGTTAGATCACGTTTCATGATCTTAAGGCGTTTTTCAAAGTTATCCCATACACTTGCTTTGCGAATATTGAGAACATTATCTTCGTATGATAAAATACTTGCGACTCGTGTTTCACATACGTCACGCAAAGGTGCTGAACCAAACTTCGCTGGATTCGCTTTCTCTTTTCTGAAATAAATTCTAAAACTACCGCCGTTAGTGTCATTCAAAGAACAATCAACGCATCTAAATCCAACTCTACCAAACAAACCGATCAAAGATGTAAGATCATAATAGTATACATGCTCATGGCAAATATTATCAAAAGCCATTTGTTTGAGCATCAGCGGTGTATAACTCATTTGAAGAACGATAACACCATCATCATCTAAAATGTCGCACATGTCTTGTACGAATGGTTTCGGATCATTTAAATCATAGAACATTGCAATGCATGTAATCACTTTTGCTTTCTTATGTGCAACTGAAGTTTTATTCCATGCATTCTTTGAAAAGTAATCTTGAACAATTTCGCCATGCATTCGTGATTCTTTTAGATATTCATCATTGCAAGGATCAATACCCACTCGCTTCACATAAGGAGGAACATAACTCAAAAGTGTGCCGTCATTACATGCAATATCTAACCAAACATCATCTCTAACGGGTTTTACTCTAGAAATAATTTCACTTACGATTCTATTCAGTTCAGCTTTCATACTTGTATTGATACCACTTCTATACCAATACTGACCCCACATAGAATCATGTGGTGCTAAATCGTGTAGGCGCACAGCGCCTAGCGTATCATCTGACCACAAGTCTAAACTATATTTGGATCGCTTTGCAGTATCATCTTCGCTCTTTACGAAATCACTCACATAGTGTTCGCCCATACTCACTAATTTTGCCATATCAATATTCCTTATAAAATTTT
>Ga0214917_10006647_pt1 | contig 11941 bp, 14 predicted proteins | sample LL_1208_BB_MetaG_FD_177983 | JGI IMG/M metagenome (GOLD analysis project Ga0214917, IMG submission 177983) | Freshwater microbial communities from Lake Lanier, Atlanta, Georgia, United States - LL_1208_BB | ecosystem: Environmental > Aquatic > Freshwater > Lake | place: USA: Georgia | collected...
CGATTAAATTGTTTCAATTATCGAAACGAATGCATTTCAATCTAATCGTAAACACCATCTTGCATCCAATCTCTATCCACCTAAAAACACCATCATCGGAATACGACGAACTCATTATGAATAATAAACACAACATTGAATTCGTTTTTCCCGGAAACGTTGAAACATATATAACAACCTCTCAACAAAATATCCTATATTTTCTCACAAACGACTTTTGCGACGAAAATAACATTACAGAAGAATGCAAAGATTTTATAAAAACAATTTTGACACCAAACAATGAACTGTTACATTTATTGGACAATCATTACACGGCACCATATAATATTTTGCATATGAGATTCGGAGACAAATTCATGGTCGATAAAGATATTATAGATGATAACTTTATTGAAAGTTTAAAAAAACAAATCATAAACAATATTGATTGCATATTCGTTTGCGACTCATATATCGTAAAAAACCGACTAAAACACGACGGATTCTTTCAAACGAATAATATATCCTTTATTGACGTTGACGGCGGACATATTGGATACGAACAAAACAACGAAAAAATCAAAAACACCTTACTCGAATTTTTTATAGTTTCAAAGGCAAACACAATTAAAACATATAGCGTTTATCCATGGATTTCCGGATTCGTTTTTTGGACTTCAAAATTATACGACATTCCTTTATCTTCTGTCAACTAATGCCCAGATGCTAATATGTTATCTATGAATTCTGAATATATCTTCAGAATCTCCGAGTGCCCGGTTTCATTATAATGAGCTAAAACGTCCTCCTTTACGAACAACCCTTCAATATCTACATTTCTTTTGGTCAATTCCTTTACCGGGTTTATAAACGGAATAGTATGTTTCAAACATATCTCCTCTAACCAACACGCCAAATTATACCTCTCGCCTTTATCCCTCGTTACTAAATGAGATACGATGATAAACGGTCGGTTTAACTCCTTCTTTATTTGCAGAATATCGTCTTCTATCTCCTCTTTTGTTTGCATTTCAACTATAACATCGCCTCTTATTGCCACATTATATTGTTCTTCGGTCGCAATATGATGAACAAAATAGTCATTGTACCTATATCGGATTTTACTCGCTAATTCCAAAATAAATAGATCGGTCGATATAAATGCAGTATTGTATTTTGCAAAATCCACCGGTATTTTATTCAACATCGGGGTCCGAAATACATTTACGGTTTCATCCGGACGAATATGATTATATTTGCAATATTTTATCACCTCTAATATCTCTTTACTATAATGCGGATAGGATAACTCATCTTGAATAGCAGTTACATCATACCTATTATTCAACGAATGCTGTCTACACGAACCAAGTATCGTAATTTTCATTATATACCCACATCATACAAAAATGTTCAGAATTCATTACTCTCAATGTGGTCAAGCGGGTCATAACAGACGCAACCGTATGTGTACTGTAAATGTCCAACATAGAACCATGTCACAAGTCAATACTACGCATACACCACTCCAGTACTCAATTATCCAATTGTATTTAAAAGTGGAGGATAATGCGAATTCATTCATAATAGATATGTACAATGAATATGAAATTGCAGTATTTCGTTCTCTTGAATCACACGATATACGCATGCTATGCGAAGACTATATGGGACAATCTCTACAAGAGTTGTACAATATACAACCCGAGAAGGCATTCATCCTTCAACCGACCGCAACACGTTTATGAACAATTTTACTGCAATGTGCTCTACATTTTGCAGTAAAATAAATACATTGTTTGTATTCGACGTGAATGTTTTTTTTGGTGCGTTTAAATTCGACTTTCTCAGAAACTTAAGGACAAACATTTTTTTATATAATCCTCTCGATGGTTCTACACCTTTTATCATTCAAAACACCCATTTTACATTACATTTTTTCCAAAAATATATACTATCTGGAAGAGGGTTATAAACATATTCTATGCGTACTAATTCAACTAATTTTTTAGCAAATCTTAATTTTATGGCGAGTAACTTTTGTGCCAATGAGAAGAACAGTCTTCATCTTTACATAATTTATGTGAATCATTCGTATATTTGTCCCAATAAGGTATTGCATCTGGATCATTTTCACCAATCATATTTTTATGTTCGTCGATCTGTGAAATTCCCAACACTCCCGTATTGATATAAATATCTTTTACATAACTTCTCAATTCGGGATTAACCATATGTCCGTAACGTAACAAATGTGCGTCTGGAATAGTCAATGGTCTCGACCACCTTGTAGAACAAGCTACAGAAACATTTGTTTTGTTGTATACTGAATGAAACCAAGACATAGGATTATACAATATATCTCTTTCTTTAAGGTCGATTTCATACCTCTCAACATATTTCATCAAAGGGAACTTATCGATTATCTTAAAAGTATCCATACTCATAAATCTGCTTTCAGATGCCATATAAATACCTTTCTTTTGAAATGCTGGATACAACAAAGCTAATTGATTTGGGTTAAAAAAAGTCCATTTTTTCTCACCGTGAATCATCAAAAAGAAATTATTAGTATAAGCAGCGTGTAATGCTGTTCCTGTTCCTTTTGTTATACCACAAAACAATTGTTTGCTATCATTATTCATGTAACCATCAATAATACCTTTGATAATATCCATATCTGAATCAGGCAACAATTCTTCATAATGATAAAACAAATTCGTAGAATTCGTTATATAACATTTATTTTCTTTTATATTTTTAAGTTCAGTAAATATGTTGTCACGGCAAGATTCTTCTGAACTAGGACTCATATACACTTTATTATTACCTGCTGTTTTTAATAAATTATCAAATCGCATTGTCTCGAAACATGACAAATTTATACCACGCATCACAAATGGGTAATCGTTCTTCAAATAAAACAATACCTTTTCTTTGAAGTCTGGTTGATCTACATGGAATATTTCCAATTGTTTTGCTTCAGTTATTTTTCCATTTTTTTTTAACCATTCTAAGTTTCTATCACATATTCGTATGACCTTTTCCTTGTTCAATGTATTATCGCCTGTCGGTATTCTTTGAAAAATTGCCTTATTAAATTCTGTATAGAATTCCAAAGGCATTACTGGATTAAACCCATATTTCATCGGAGAACAATATTCTGGGTGTAATTTCCAATATAAACCAAACCACGCGTAAAGACCATAAATAAAAAACATTGAATTTATATCTATTCTTCTTTTGAAGATTAAATAAATAAGTGTTATTAATATAAATATTATAGTATATATATATTTGTTCTTGAGTTTCATATAATATATTTATACATATACTTTTCTAAAACTATTCTTGAAGTAAGTTAAATATATTATATTATTTATTTTACATTTTTTTCTTATTTTTTTCATTCTCAATTCGAAACTCCTTCGTCGTTTCTACGGAGAATCATCTAAGTCCTATGCTCGTTCCTCACTCCAGACTTCTTCCCATTCATTCACGGTTGTTTTAATCGGAATCCCTTTATTTCCAACGCCCCACCTTTCGTCTTCGGTTTTATCACATTCGCATCTGATAAGAATCCGCACAAAACATCTTTAAATACAATCGCATCTATATTACCCAATTTATCACCCATATCGCGTTTAAATTGCGTCCATAGTACTGTCGATTTTATTGTAGCAGTCAAATCCGAAGATGGTTCCAAATTACGATTCCACCATTCCACCACCGACATATAATAATCATTCACTATCTCCGTCGTCTCCTTATTCATCAACTCGCGCACATACTCATCCGACCTCTCGAAATTCTGCCGCATCTGACTTAATATATTGTCCCTCTCGCGATTCGACTTCACCAACTTCGCAACCACATCACGCATCTTCATCTCACGCTCCTTCAATACACTCAATTCACCCTTCTCGTTCGCATCCGTCACCATCATCTGCTGCAACGCTTTACAGCAATACCATACCGACCGTATCAACTCACCCGGTTCCTCCTGTCCTCTCAAATTATTTATATAGCAAACACACTTCTGCGAATTCATCCACTCAAACATGAATGGCGCCTTATCAAACCGGTCTATACTCGTATCCATCGAAACCAACCACGCAAAATTAATATGCTCATTGTTCAAGAGGTCGCGCTTTATCTTCTCGCGAGATGTACTATTCACCTTGTTCGTATATAACTTCGAATCCACCAATATCGCAAAATCCTTAAAATACAAATGGAAATCGCCTAACCCACCTATCGAACACACCTCCTTCAACTGAAACCCATCGAAATCGCGAAACGTATTGATTGCCAACCCCTTGAACTGACCTTCGCCTATCTTTCCAATCGACGCCACATCACGCTTTTGCGTCAGATTGTCGATCTTCGAAATCGACCTCTCAAACATCTCCTTGTGTATCTCTATCTGCTTGTCTTTCTCTTGCAACATCTGACGCATTGAATCCAATTCACGACCAATCAAACCAATTGCATCCCTGTGCGTACGATGCTCCGTCTCCAATTGCAATTGTCGAGAAGACGTTTTCGACGCCTCATTTTCACGCTCTAAATGGAAAATACGCGATTGCATATCCTCTCGCTCCCTCTTATACGACTCCAACAATAAATCAAACACGTCTTTTGACTGATTTAATCGACGCTGGATTTGTACCTCTTCTTCGTCTTGCATTAACTTCATACGCTCCTTCTGAAATTGCAACTCACGCTCCATCTTCTCCACCTTCTCACGAGAAGTGGTTAACTCATCCTCGTATTTCTTACTCAAAGAATACTCCAACTCCGATACAACCTCTCGATGATTCTTTACATTCACACTATGCTTTGCTTGGATAAAGGTTCCATATCCTATGGATAATATTATCTCCGTTTCTTCCGGCGTCCACTCTGTTATCGTTTCAGGAAGACGCGCTCCAATTGGAACATACAATGATATCTTTTTTACCGAAATACAGTCTTCCATACAATTAACGCTATAATTGAACCGGTATAACATTTATGTCATTTCTTCAATTTCACTACGTGGACGCACAACATCGTTACATTAAAAAATATAGTTAACGTCGTCTGTGTACCATTCAGTCTCTTCTCCGGCATTCATCATCTAATCCCTACGTTCGTTCCTCATAATTAAAACGTTTTCAAATTTCTTAAGATTATTAAAGGGTTTAAAATCAAAAAACTGAATAATATTATAATGTCAAAATTTCTTAAATTAACAAACTTTTTATTCAATACGAATGACATACATAAGATAGTTATAAAACCAAATAAGTATTACATTCATATTGTGAGTAAAAATATATACGGTTTCTACTGGGGCATAGGTTATTTTGGACTAGGTAATATTTCATCATGTACTTCTGAAATTGAAGTATGTGAAACGAACCACTCAACTGATTACAAAATAGTTACTGATTGGATTCAGACAAATCCGTAGACATAATATTGTTGCAACAATAGATAAATTGATATTCCAACCTCTCAATCATCTTTCCAAAAAAGTTTCCTAGAACAATAGTTGAGAGGTTGACAATTCAATTTCCCCCCCTAAATGCAAATTGTCCTTTTTTAAACGCACCATTTTATGATACAACACAAAAATGCTTTTTTTAAAATCACATCAAGATACCCTAAAATGACTGCATAATTCATTCATTTTAAACACCGCAAAATATTCTATTCGAATTCACATTTCTATTTTTACTGCGTTTTATTTTAGACCTCCCTAGACCTTTAGGAATTACTTTTCAACCTCTCAACTATTGTTCCAGAAAACTTTTTTGGAAATATGATTGAGAGGTTGTATTTCAATTTATTAATTGTTATAACAATCTATAAATTTGCTTTCTTGGGCGCCCGTAGGGCGCCACTTACATAAATATTATTAGGATGCATTTAAAGACTTATAAGAAAACCACATTGTATTCGAACCTGGCGAATGCCAGGTATCCTTCGGACAATGAATTTGTCTTTTCAACCTCTCAATCATCTTTCCAAAAAAGTTTTCTGGAACAATAGTTGAGAGGTTGGAATATCAATTTATCTATTGTTACAACAATTCATAAATTTGCTTTATTGGGCGCATTTTAAAGAAACACTTTTGTATTCAAATATACCCTTCATACAAACAAAATGTCTTTTCAACCTCTCAATCATCTTTCCAAAAAAGTTTCATGGAACAATAGTTGAGAGGTTGAATTGAAATTTCCCCTAAATGCAATTTGTCCTTTTTTAAACGCACCATTTTATACTACCACCCAAAAATACCATTTTGATAATCCCATCAAGAGACCCTAAAATGACTGCATAATTGATTCATTTTAAACACTGCAAAATATTCTATTCGAATTCACATTTCTACTTTTACTGCGTTTTATTTTAGACCTCAATAGACCTTTAGGAAATGCATTTCCACTTCTCATTCATCTTTCCAGAAAAGTTTTTTGGAACAATAGTTGAGAGGTTGGAATATCAATTTATAAATTGCGAATAACAATTCATAAATTTGCTTTCTTGGGCGCCCTACGGGCGCCACTTACATAAATATTATTAGGATGCATTTAAAGACCTATAAGAAAACCACATTGTATTCGAACCTGGCGAATGCCAGGTATCCTTCGGACAATGAATTTGCTTTTCAACCTCTCAATCATCTTTCCAAAAAAGTTTCCTGGAACAATAGTTGAGAGGTTGAATATACAAATTGCGATGATTATTTACAAATAAATTAAACATATTTATTTGATTAAATAGAGAGATACACTGAAAATGACAGATAACATGGATTTAGTACAAGCAGAGGATGAATTAATCAAAGAATTTGTTAAAGCAATGCCTTATCCAGATTACGAAGATATGTTAGAGAAGTTAGATGACCACATGGAATTATGGTGCGAATATGGTAAAAATCATCATGAATGCTGTAAGATTATATATGAAAACCCTACGAACAAAGAATTAATCATTGAAATGGGTAAAAAAATCTATGGAATAGGTGGTATGCAAGCATTGTCTGCAAATCATTCTATAATTACATTCTTCTCGCCATACGGGAAAAGCAAAGATATTCGGATAAGGACGCAAGGTAAGATGATTGAATTGTATTTTCAAGAGGTTACTCCGAAGTGGAGGGCATAAAGAATACCAATAAATTGATATCCAACCTCTCAACTATTGTTCCAGAAAAGTTTTTTGGAAAGATGATTGAGAGGTTGAATACCATTATTTGTGTTTGCCATACCAATACCCTTTCGGTCCATCCGTCTTCAACCAATTTTCAAATCCAATCTTCTCTATTTTTTCTGCCTCACTCAATGTCCATTTCAAAGTATCCGGCGTATGGTCATCTACAAACCCATATCGATACAATTTATGCAATGTTTTTCGCGGATATTTTCTATATTTCAACACCCAATAAATACTCCTCTCACAAAAATGCGACATTATTTATACATTATTCCTACAAAACGCCTACGGCGTTTCTCCGGCGCTTCGCATTCATCGTCCAATTCCTACGTTCGTGCCTCTCTCCGGAATTGTCCCAATAGATAATAAACACCTATAATCATATTATAGTTTATAATAATGCATTATACAAAGTTATTTTTGTACTTTATTCTTATTTTTACATTAATATTGTCGTTGTGTTGTAACTTTACGGAACGCAATATAACCGAAATGCTAGAAAATAAAAAGAAAATCGACTATTATGTAATCAGCTTAAAAGTTTCAGAGGATAGATTGAAAAATATAAAACAACAACAACAAAAATTAAACAAAAAAATAAACATATTTGAGGCAGTAAATGGAGACAATATTGATATAAATAATGTATCGAATCAAATAGTAGCAGATAGTTTTAAAGAACAATCGAAACACAGAAAACGAGAAATTGGATGCTTCCTAAGTCATTATTACATTTTAAAGTTGATTAAATCCAACAATGTACCAGACGGATACACAGTAATATTTGAAGACGACTTTGATATTATAAAGGATAACTTACACGAACATTTAGAAAATGCTTTAGAATATATGTCGCAATACGAGTTCGATATGTTATACATTCATACACTTTCTAATAATATGGGGGAAAATCTAGTAAAAGACGTTTGTCACATAGACTTTAATAAAGACTTCTATGGAACGCAAGCATATCTCGTGAAAAATTCAAGCATAGACAAATTATTAGAATCGACTTGGATAATTGACGCACCAATAGACCACAAATATACAAATGCAATTAAAGCAAATAAAATTAAAGCATACACATTTTGCCCTCATTTAACAAAAAGCATTGATACTGAAACTACTTTATAATGGTCAATGCCTTAGGCGTTTTATAGGCATAACATACGTAAGTAGAATGCATTAAAAAATGTAATTATTACAGGGTAAGAGGCATATAATATACAGTCATACAGGCATACATCTACTCATTATCATATAATATATCTTGCAATACATCACTTAATACGCGAATTACCTTATTCAGCAGAAATTTCATCTCTGCGCTATACGCTAACCTGTCCTTGTACTCTCGGAATGTGCGCAACAGTTCGTTCAGTTCATTCTTACGTGCATCCGTCAATCTCTCTCGCAACACGGTCTTCTGACGACTATTCAGACTGCAATATCGCAAATCGGAAACACGAGTAGTATACAGACTATGGATATTCAGCAAAATATTCACTCTGCATAATAAATGCTGGAATCGTTCCGGCAAATAGCGTCTGGTGAATGTTTGAGAGAATAAAGCGCCCATTACATGAGGGTGTTGGGATTCATAAGAATCCAAGCACACAGACATTTCTTGCTCCGTTCTTGAACCGTGAAAGAACGTAACCAATTGTATCGGCACTTCTTCTTCCGAAAGAGTATCATCTTCCAACGATTCTTCTACTACTGGAACACCTTCAATGCGAAAGAACTCGGGTAATACACTTGTTCTTGAATTAGCAGATACCATTTTGATCTTTGGATTTGAATTTAGATTGGATAATTTGAATTTGATAGAATAGGAGTCGCTTGTTTATTTACCGACAAGCATATACAAATAAAAAGTCGTTCAATTTTTGCTATACCCATATGGCATTCAACCTACGAAACACCCTACGGTCGTTTCTCCGTAGAATCATCCAATTCCTACGTTTGTCCCTCTCTCCGGAATTGTCCCAAAAATTGAAATGAACCACTTACTAACCAATAGATGCATAAAAAGAACTATAAAATGTCGTCGATTGATTTATCTACCATCCCTCCGAATGTTCCGAGTATTTGTATTCCGCGTATATTCCCAAACATCAATGAGAAGCAAATCCAGTATGTATTCGGAGTAATATATCTCGGCAGTATCCGCAAAATCGATATTATACCAATGCTGAATAAAAAAGGCGAAATATTCAATTGCGTATACATACATTTCCATCGATGGAACAATACAGTAACCGCAACGAATACCCGCCGAACTCTTCTCGAAGGAAAACACGTCAAGATAATGTACGATGAACCCTGGTTTTGGAAAATATACGCACATAAACATACAATCCATAAACGCAAATCCATTCCATATATCATACAAGAAATGAAATGCGACTACTGTCTGTACGAATCCGAAGACGGCGAAATACCCGAACCACCGAGATGTACGTGCCAAAAAAAATGCGCATAATTAATTAAAGGGTTTACAATACATATACATATACAAGGCATATACAGGAATAATAATATACATTTTTTATTGCGTTTTTTTGGTATAGCGGTTATGTCTGGATATAGTGCATGATTTACTTTTCACTTACCGACTGCATATTTACGTTATTTGCTTCTTCCCTATCTTGAACTGGAAATCTACGTCCATACTTACCACAATCGTCTGTGGTGGTTCCGTTCTCATAAATGCGCTGAGAATGTGCCAACCAACTGTAACCATAGTTGTTTAACACCTGGAAACAACCTCCAATGGAGAGGTTATCCTGTATCTCTTTCGCCCACTTATTGTTCGGAAACCACTCCTCTACACTTACAGACGCCTTACGATATCCCTTTCCGTCTTGGAAAGTAATATCTTTTACGGTAAAACACCGCATCTTGTGTAAATTCTGAGTCAACTCCTCCTTTGTAACACCACTCTCCACCAACAAATAGAAACCGAGTTTGAATGACATTTTGAGTTTGCGTTTGCGTTTGATAAATCACGTAACGAATATTGATTATTTGGGGGGTATGCATTCCTCCAATGCAAAATAAAAAGACGTTCAATTTTTTGTGAAAATCGCAGATTGGGACGATTCACCAAAGTGACCATATGGTAAAAAACAATTACATATTCAGCATATATACACGTACCTTTTTTACTTACCATTCAGTGTATTCTTCCTCCTGCTCATTGAACTGTGACAATTGCGGTTGTCTATCTATAGATACTGGCGTTTTATCAACAATCGTACCACATTTCGCCAAGGAATCCAATGCACTCTCCAAATCATTGCCGATATATTTGGACGTATATGTATATTCATAATAATACCCGCCTCGGCAACTGTGAGAAGAACATCCTTCCATATCGCATCCTCGGCAATACGACTTGCATTCTTCTCGCGTCAAATAGTAACGCGACTTGCCATTCTTCTTCGGTATACGCGAAAGATAGATTCCCTTCTCGTTTTCCACACGCTCATTTCCAATAAACGCAATTTCATATGTATGTTTGTATGCACCCGGTTTATCCTCTTGACGGAATTCAATAGTAGAATGATACGACATTTTTATGATTGATTTTGCTATAATAGATTGCAGTATTTGATATGCCGCTGAACCAAACGATATTAAAATCATTCAATTTTCTGCAAATTATACGTATAAGGTAAAAATAGTATATTCATATCATCCGATATAGATATAACGACAAAAACAGCAAAATAATACGAATATGATAAGTACCTCTGAATTATCCGAATATTACCTGAAAACCGCCTTTGAAAATAAACGAGAAGACCAATTTGCGCGACACGCCGATTCAACAAAAGTCGCCATTATTATCGAACCCCGCTTCGATACCATAACCGAACACGTCATTTATAATTTTATGCATTTTCTCAATCCACTCGGTTGGAATCTTCTCGTGATTAGTTATTCCGGATATCACAATCGAATCGAACAAACATTACCATACGCATTCGTATTTGATATTGGAGATAGACATATCACATTCGACTCTAACGGAAAACCGAATATAAGCATCGACTCCTATAATACAATTCTACTCGACCCCGAATTATGGAAAAACGTACCCGGAGATACCGTCATTACTTTCCAACGCGACTGCATTATGTTCCGAATGTTTTCTGAACATTTTCTGTTCTACGACTATGCAGGGTCGAATTATTTAGAAAACCTATCGCCTTTATTCGGCGGAATCAATGGCGGGTTTTCCATACGAAAACGCGCCACAATGCTAGAGTGTCTAGAAAAAATAACGTGGGATACCATTAACGACTATCGACTCAAAAACAAATATGCGAAATGTTGCGATACACCCATAATAAGATACAATGAAGACGTATTCTTTACACACGCGTGCGAAATATTATGCAAAATTGTACCAGATACATACAGCAGAACATTTCTATGTATTGAAAACGGATTCAATCCGAGTGCCGCTATCCATCACGGGTGGAATAAAGGATACATTTCCGCGGAATCGCTCGTTTTTCTATTGAAATCGTCGCCTCTCTTCTCACAGTTTCCGGATTATCCGTATTGATGGGGTTAAATGTTACTCATATAAATTAGCAAAAATGCCGCTCAATAATTGGTCGTCATAGTCACCATCCCGCATATATTTATCATAATATGCCATCTGAATCAATTCGTCCGAAATAGGAACGAGAGGAAGCATCTGTCTTCTCCTATAATCCGAATCCAATTGTTCGAATTC
>Ga0214917_10006648_pt1 | contig 11940 bp, 10 predicted proteins | sample LL_1208_BB_MetaG_FD_177983 | JGI IMG/M metagenome (GOLD analysis project Ga0214917, IMG submission 177983) | Freshwater microbial communities from Lake Lanier, Atlanta, Georgia, United States - LL_1208_BB | ecosystem: Environmental > Aquatic > Freshwater > Lake | place: USA: Georgia | collected...
TAACGTAAAACGGTAACCTTAACAAAAAGTTTCGAATTGCCGACTAGTAGCGGAGAACTTCACGGAGGCCTGCCGCAATCCGCACCGCTGTCGGGCGGTGCGCCGCCCACAAATTCGGATGATACGGAATCGGCGTGTCCTTGGCGTTGAGCCGTTTCGGCGGCGCATCCAGCAGTTCAAATCCCTCCGCGGCCACCCGCGCCACCACCTCGGCTGAAGCCCCGCCCCACGGCCAAGACTCCCCCACCACCATCAGCCGGCCCGTCCGCGCCACGCTTCCCAGCAAGGTGTCCGTGTCCAGTGGCTTCACCGTCCGCAAATCCACCACCTCCACCTCGTATCCTTCCTCCATAAGTTCCTCCGCCGCCACCAGGGCCTCGTGGACCATCGCGCTGTAGGCCACACAGGTCACATCCCGACCCGGCCGCGCAATCCGCGCCCGGAATGCCGGCAACGCCTCCCCTGGCAAGGCATCCGCCTTCAGATGGTAGTAGAGCAGTTTGTGCTCACAGAAGACCACGGGATCCTGCATCCCGATCGCCTCCAGCAGCATCGTGTAGGCGTCCTCCACGGTAGCGGGAGTCATCACCACCAGGCCCGGATAGTGCGAGTAGATCGTCTCCATGGATTGACTGTGAAACGGACCGCTCCCCGGCGTTCCTCCCGAGGGCAACCGCAGCACCATCGGACACGGCTTACCCGTACGCCAATAGGTCGTGGCGGCATGGTTGAGCATCTGGTTCAGTCCCACCGTGGAAAAGTCGGCAAACTGCATCTCCACCACCGGCTTCATTCCCTCCAGGGCGGCCCCGACCGCCAGTCCGATCATCGCATCTTCGGAAATCGGGGAATCGATCACCCGACCGGGAAATTTCTCCGCCAGATTCTTCGTCGCCTTGAAAGCCCCTCCGAACTTTCCGATATCCTGCCCGTAAAGGAAGACGTTCGGATCGTCTGCTAATGCCTTCTCTTGGGCCGCACGAATAGCCTCGAGATAGGTGACGCTCATTCCTCCACCACTTCCTCAACCGCCCCCGGCGTGACCGTCGCGCGCCACTGCTCCTCAAACGGATCAGGTACCGGCTCCTTGGAAACCTGGGCCACCGCTTCCTCCACCTCGGTTCGCGCCTCTCCCCGCCAATCGTGCCATTCCTTGGTGCGGCCCCGCTTTTTCATCAGCTCCTCCATCACCAGGAGACAGTCCCGTCCGCGATTCGACCCCTTCACCTGCGCTTCCACGTAAAACGCATCGTCATGCTCTCCGTGGCCGCACAAGCGAAGTAATCGCCCCACCACCAGCTGCGGTCCGGCGCCTTCCCTCGCCCGTTGAATCGCCCGGCCCAAAATCTCCAGGCAGGCCTCCGGATCGGTCGCATCCAGGCCATGTCCTTCCACTCCGTAGCCACGGGCCCGTTCCAGCAGGTCGGTGCAGGCAAACTGCCGGGAGTTCGGCGTGGAGTAGGCGTAGGCGTTGTCAGCCACCATGACCACCAGCGGCAACTTTTCCACCGCCGCCAGATTCAATCCCTCATGAAAGGAGCCCGTGGAGGTCGCCCCATCGCCCGCACAGGCCAGCCCCACCCGCTGTTTTTCCCCCCGCATCCGTTTGGCCAGCAGAACGCCGGCCGTGGCCGAAATCATCGCCCCGAGATGACTGATCATCGGAAGGATGCCCAGCTCAAGATCGCCGCGATGGATGTTACCGTCCCGTCCGCGCATCGGCCCAAGCCTAGACCCCAAATAAGTCCGCACCGCATCCACCAGCGGCTCTCCAAAGGCCAGTCGCCCCGCCATATCCCGAATCAGCGGCGCGTAAACGTCTCCTTTACGGAGATGAAGTCCGCCGGCGGCACTGAAGGCTTCCTGTCCGCGGCCCAAATAGACCCCGCCGACGATCCGGCCTGCACGGTAAAGACTGCCCAGCTTATCTTCCACGAGACGGGCGCGAAGCATGCTTCGCCCCAGCTTTTCCGTGGGATCTTGTGTCCGGGTGGAGGTTGGACGCGCCAGCGTCCCAGCCGTTCTTGTGGCCATGACGTGATTTTACCCCCTGCCCCTTCCCCGCCAAGCCCGCCATCCCGCCGGTAGGCTGGATCTAGCCCCGGAAAATAAAACCCCGAGCAGCAGATTTTGCCGCCCGGGGTTTTGACCTAAATAAGTCTAAGTATTTTTAGAAGCTATAAACCACTTCCGCGCCGGCATAGTAGGCCGGACCGCCGGAAACGGCACCGCTGTTCTGGCCGGCGGTATGCCCATTGCTCACGATGTTGCTTCCCCAATCCATGCGGTATTCGGCACGGATCAGCAAATTGTCGATGACGTTGAACGCCGCCGTCAGGGTGTACTCCCAATAGCTCGTTCCCGTCACGTGACCCCCATTGGTCAAACTCGTGGAGGGATTGCCTTGGGTTCCGAATTTCAGGTCGTTGTTGCTGCCCAGGTATTCGCCACGGCTGGCCAAGCTAAACCAGTCATTGAATTGGTATTTGGCATAGGCTCCAGCCCCGTAAACGCTGGAATTCACGGTGGTCGGTCCGGTGGTGTTCCCGCTTTTCACAAACCAGACGGTATTGAACGCAAGGAGAAGCTTGTCGTCGGCAAACTTGGGCGCCCAGTTACCCCAGGAGTTGTAATACCAAGTATAAGCGGACACCGAGCCTCCGTCGTTGTTGTATCCTTGGCTCGAGTTTCCGACTCCGGTCGCGGTGTTATTGTCGTATCCGGTACTGTATTGGAAATTATTGCTCCAGTTCGCGTTGCCTCCGGGAGCGGTGAAGTTCAGGGCCGCGAGCACGGCAACACCATCCCCATCGTTGGGGTTCGTGGTGGTGTTGTTGTCGCTGTTGGATCCATTGACCACGCCCAGCTTCCCGTCGATGTATTCGTCGAATTTGTAGGCCGAAAGAACCCCGGTGTAGTAAAGAGGCAACTGATTGAAGATCAGGCCGTAGGTGACGTTCATGTTGGCGGGGCGCTCGATGACTTCGTAACCGAGGATGGAAACAAACTTACCCACCTTGAAGTCCCAGCCATTTCCCACCGGGGCGCGGATGGAGGCATAGGCCTGCTCCAGGAAAAGGGCGTTGGAGTTCATGTCGGTGTTGGTGGGACCCCCGTCCGGGCTGGTTTGAATCGAGGTACGGTTGAGGAAATAATTTGCGTCCTCTCCGATCATCACATCAGCCCGGAACCCGGCCTGGGCCTTGTTCTCGGAGCTCAGTGCCTTCTCGAGGGCCAACTTGACCGCGTAGAGGTTGAAGTCTCCCCGCTGGGCCGTATCACTACCCAGCCGACCGTTGACCGTGGAGGTGGGCTGGCTGGAGCCGGTGAAGTTGTAGCTGTAACCGGCATCCACATAGCCGCTCAGTTTGATGCCTTTTTGTGCCGTCTCGACGAAGTTATTTTGGACAATCTTTTTGGTGTCCGTGGCGGAAGCGGACGGACCGCTGTCAGCGAGGGCCATCGAGGTGAAAGCCGCAAACACGGCCAGCAGGGTTGCAGAGGATTTATGGGTCATGGGGGGTTTCTCCTGGGTTTGTGCGAAGACTAAAAACTATAAACGATTTCCGCGCCAGCATAATAAGCGGGCCCATTGGCACCCTCCGGCTGGGCCGCCCCGCTGGAAACCTGGTAAAGATTGGCGCCCCAATCCATGCGGTATTCGGCCCGGATCAGGACATTTTCGATCACGTTGAAGCTGGCGGTCAGGGTGTATTCCCAGAAATTTACCCCGGTCACATGCCGGGTGGGATTATTTGGCTCAGGGGTGTTGTGGGTGGTGCTTGCCCCGATGTACCCCAGGACTCCGTCGTTGTTGCTTCCGAGGTACTCCCCTCGACTCGAGAGGCTGAACCAGTCGTTAAACTGGTATTTGGCGTAGGCGCCCGCCCCGTACCAGTGGGTGTTGATATTGGCCGGCCCGTCGGCGGCCACGCCGCTCAGATTTCCGAACACGGTGTTGAAAGCGAGCAGGAGCTTGTCGTCCGCAAACTTTGGCGACCAGTTGCCCCAGGAATTATAGAGTAGCATGTAGGCCGAGATATTTCCGTTGTTCGCCCGGGCGGGCTGACTGGAGGAGGTGAGACTGCTGTTGGATGCCCCGGTGTCGGTGTTGTTGTCATATCCCGTGCTATACTGGAAATTGTTGCTCCAGTTTGCATTGCCCCCCGGAGCCGTCACGTTGAGCGAGGCCAGCAAGGCAACCCCATCCCCGGCGTTGGGATTTAGGGTGGTGTTGTTGTCGCTGTTCGAACCATTCACCACGCCCAGCTTGCCATCGAGATACTCGTCAAATTTGTAGGAAGAGAGGAGCCCGGTGTAATAGAGGGGCATCACGTTGAAGAGGATCCCGTAGGTGACGTTCAGATTGGCCGGCCTTTCGATGACCTCATAACCCATCGTGGAAACGAATTTTCCGACGTGGAAGTCCCAACCGTTCCCCACCGGGGCCCGGATGGCGGCGTAGGCCTGTTCCAGAAATAGAGTGTTGGAATTGTTGTTGGTGTTGTACCCCGCGTTGGGAGTCCGGTTCACGAAATAGGAGGCGTCCTCGCCGATCATCACATCGGCGCGAAAACCGGCCTGGGCCTTGTTTTCCGAGGTCATGGCTTTTTCCAAGGCCAGCTTGAAGGCATAGAGATTAAAGTCCCCCCGTTGGGCTGTGTCCGTGGCATAGCGGGTCGCCACCATGGACTGGTTGCCGGAGCCGGTGAAATTATAGCTGTAGCCGGCATCCACATATCCGCTCAGCTTGATCCCCTTCTGGGCCGTCTCCACAAAGTTGTTCTGCACGATTTTTTTCGTGTCCATGGCGGACGCCGCCACATCGGAATCTGCCAAAAGCGGGGTAGTGATCGCGGCATAAACCGCCAAGACTGGAATGAGGATGCGCATGTTACTAATCTCCTAGTTTTGTTATCCTCAAAACAACTTACGCAAGCTGTTCAAGGAACAGTAAAAAAACAAAAAGCTTTCACCCTCGCAAGGGTTTTTTGTCGGGTTTTTAACTTTTGACCCCCCCCTCGCTCCCCTTTTCCGTTTGGTATCACGCTCCTCCTCGCCAAACCCGTCATAGTGTAAACTTGAACGCCCAAAGTTACTTAAACTTAATCTTAAAACTTAAACTAAACTCCCCAATCGCCGTACATCTTCTCCAATGCCTTGCGCACCGCCGCTTCCGTCCGCGGCTCCGCACTCACCCCCTGCAACACCGGCAGTTTGCCCAACAGTCCCACCAGCCGGTGGGCCAGCGACTCCATGATCTTCTTCTGAAAACGGCCACGGGGTCCGACCCCTCCGCCCAAAAGGGCACGCACTTTCGCCGCCGGCACCCTCCAGGCCTTCACCGGAGTTTCCGCCACCACCGTGGCCGAACGCGGCTTGCCCGTGAGGATGGAAAGCTCGCCAATCAACTGCCCCGCTCCCGGTCGGGCCAGCACCAACGGCTCACGGCCACTGATTCTCTTCTCCACCCGGGCCCGACCGGAAAGAAGGATGAGCAGTTCGCGGGCCTTGTCCCCTTCCGACACGATCACCTCGCCGCGCCCGAACATGCACACCTTCCCGGAGGGAAAGATGCTTTTCCATTTGCGCGCTCCGGATGCCATCCCAACACTCTACCTCCAGTTGACCCTGCCCTTCCAGCCCTCTCCATGACCGCCCCTTCCATCGCCGGGACCCGCGAAAAAAACCTGCTCCTCGCCCTGGGATTTTGCGGCCTGGACGTTTTGCTGATGGCCGGCGCTGCCTGGTACTCAGACTCCCTCGCCATCCTCAGCGACCTGCTTAAGGAAAGCACCGATTTCCTCGCCGTCCTTGCCTCCTTTCTGACCGTCTTGGCCCTACGGCGGGCCCCCGATCACCGCTTTGCCTACGGCATCGGCAAACTGGAGAACCTGGTCAGCCTCTTCATCGGCCTCGTCATGGTGGGCTGTTCCCTCTTCCTGCTCACCCAGGTGGTCAACCACTTTCATCATCCGATCCCCACCAGCGGAACATTGCCGGGCATCGTGATCTTTGCGGTGTATGCCCTCATCGGCTTCGGTATCTGGGCGCGCAACCGCTGGATTCTTCGCCACCAACATTCGCCGATCATCGAATCCCAGGCCCGCCTCTGGTTTTCCAAGGCCTGCTTTGACGCCTTCATGGCGACGGCCCTGATTTTGGAACTTCTTTTCCGCGGCCAGCCCTGGAGTTTCTACCTGGATCCCCTCGCCTCCCTGCTGGGGGTCGCCTTCATGCTGCATGCCGCCTACGCCATCAGCTCTTCCTCCGTGGACGACCTGATGGACGCCGCCCTGGGCGAAACCACCCAACTCCAGATCCTCAAACAGCTGGTACGGCATATCGATGACTACGAACGACTCCACAAGGTCCGCAGCCGCCGTTCCGGCTCCCATATTTTCGTCGAGGTCTTTCTGGAGCTCGACCCCAACCTGCGAATGGCCGAGGCCCAAATCCGGATTAACCGGCTCCGCCACGCCATCGCCGAAACCCTTCCCGGCGCCGAAGTTTCCATTCTTCTCCACGCTCCTTGACCGTTTTGGTCCTTGGCAGGATCCGGACTCCGGGACGGTTTTCCATCCCCGGGATCAGATGCGGAACTGTTTTTGCGGGGGAAGAAAAACCGGAATCAGCGCGCAGCCTGTAGGTGCGCCTCCACAAACCAAAGCCACTTGTCCGTTCCCCGTGAAATCTCCGTAAAAATATCCGCCGTATCCTTGTCCCCGGCCCGATCGGCGGTATCAATCGCCGCCCGGAGTAATTTACCGTATCCCGCCAAGGCGGAGGAAAGTGCGTCCACATGCTCCCGGCCCGCACCGCCGCGGGCCGCATAAGGCTTGAGCTGGCTTCGGGCGACCACGCTTTGAATGGAACCGTCCGCCACCCCGCCAAGCTGCACCACCCGCTCGGCGATCAGATCCACATATTCCTCCACATCCCCGTTCACCTTGTCGAAAAGCTCGTGAAGGGCGATGAAATCAGGCCCCTTCACGTTCCAGTGGGCCAACTTGCATTGGGTCTGCAGATCAATCGAATCCACCAGCCGGGCATTCAGAAGGGTAATCATTTTCGCCCGCAGGGCTGCGGGTAGATCGTTTTTCGTGGGATAATTCTTGAGTTTCATCATCCAAAAAGATTCCGGCAGGAAGGAGGTAAAGTCAATGAAGCCGAAACGAATCCTCGCGATGACACAACCTGATTTATCCTGACCTTAATCCTGCCGGCGCCTGTTTACTTTTTTTCCTCGCCGCAGCTTTTCCTCGGCCCTTTGTCAGCCATCCCGACTTAAAATAATCCTCCAATCCCTCCTCCAGGCTGAAACGCGGCTCAATCTTCAGATCACGCTTGGTCGCCGCCATGTCCGCCTCGGTGTGCGGTTGGTAGAAGGGATACGGGCAATCGAAATACTCCGGCTTGAGCTTTGTCTTCAGCACCTTGTTCAACCCCGCGATCATCTCGTTGAAGCTGCGGGGTTGCCCCGATCCCGCATTCCACACCCCGCTCTTCCCGGACTTCAGCGCCGCAATCGTCATGGCCACAATGTCTTTCACGTAGACGAAGTCGCGCTTTTGTTCACCGTGCTTAAAGATCCGGGGTCGCTTCCCCGCCAGCATCTGTCCCGCCAGATGCCAAGCCATGCTGGCCGGCACGCCCTTGTGCCCTTCCCTCGGGCCGTAGACGTTGAAATAGCGCAGGCCCGCGATCCGCCAACTTGGCTCCTCGGCTTTCACCGAACGGGCCAAGTTTTCCAATTGCACCTTGGAGAAGGCATAAGCGTTGGCCGGCGCGAGAGGATCGCCGATCCGGTTCACCCCGGCGCGGATGCCGTAGGTGGCCGCACTGGAAGCGTAAACGATCGGGGTTTTTTCGGGCCGCAGGTAATCGAGCAGGCGGCGGAATCCCTCCACATTGTCGTGCGTCTGGATTTTCTGATCCTGGAGAGTGGTGTCGGTGATCGAGGCGAGGTGGAACATGGCATCGGGACGCCGCCCGCGGAACTCCGCCTGCCAGTCCAACCGAGAGATGTCGCCGGCCACAAAATCACCGCGGTAGCCCTCCAGATTGGGAAAAGAACCACTTCGAAAATCGTCGATCACGGTCAAAGCAGCCCCTGGGAACTCCTCTTGGAGGCGGAGAACAAGGTTGGAGCCGATGAAACCCGCACCTCCGGTGATCCAAATTGACTTCATGTTTTTAAGCATATCTAGATAAAAAGTTATTCCCAAATAAAAAATTACCGCCTAGATAGGGACATCTCCTTTTAAGATAGTATTCCGATGCCCATGTCTAACATAGAGTTAAGATCGATTAAGGGATCCACAAATTCCCTCTGGAAGGCTTTTATTTTCGCCACTTTTTGGTCTTTTTTCACAACTTGTTGGTCCCAGGACAAAGCCTCTGAACCAGGGGTTCCGATGTTCGGAGAGGATGTGGTCACCCTTTCGGCTGAAACCGCGGGACTTTTCTCCCTGGGAAACCCGAATGACTACCGTTATCTCCCCCAGTTGATCACCGTAGGATGGCAGTTGGACGAGATCGGCAATGACGGCTGGACCCGTGGTAACACCGAGTTCCTCTTCAGCGGGATGTATGCCCCCGTCATCCACGGCCCAAATCCCTGGTTTACCGGCGGCCTCTTCGGCCCCCGCTACAACTTCATCCAAGAAGGCTGGCCGGTCATCCCCTATCTCGAATCCCGCGTCGGCTTCATGTTTACCGATGCCACTGGCGCCCCCGATTCCCAAGGGCAGGACTTCTGCTTCAGCTTCACGATCGGAGCCGGTGTCCGCATTCCAGTCATGGACAGGCTTTCCGTGAACCTCGGGGTCCTCTACCAACACATCTCCAACGGCGGCCTCTCCGAGCCCGAGACCGAAAACGTCGGCCTGGACTCCCTTGGCCCCACCTTTTCGGTCAACTGGGCATTTTAAGCCTGTTCGTAGCCCGTTTCTTAATCTTCATCTTCATCTTAATCCGGCCGTTTTCCCCCAACTTGTTCACATATCACTTGGGTTCCTTGAAACCCCTAATGGTCAGGAATATCGATTTGGCTTAAAGTCTTGGTTTATGACTTTTTTCATAACTTGTTCACATATCACGTAGACCTGCTTTTTTATGCTCGAAACACGCGATCTCCATAAATCCTACCAAACCGGCGATGCCAAGGTGGAGGCCCTCCGGGGCGTCAGTCTGAAAATCCTCCCTGGGGAGGTCGTCGCCATCACCGGCCCCAGCGGCTGCGGTAAAAGTACCCTCCTGCATATTCTCGGTGCCCTCGACACCCCCACCTCCGGCCAAGTCTACCTTGAGGGCCATCCCCTCCATTCCCTTAACGACGACAAACTCACTTCCCTCCGCCAGCTCAAAATCGGCTTCGTCTTCCAGTTCTTCCACCTCCTTCCCACCCTCACGGTCGAGGAAAACGTCCTCCTTCCCCTTCTCTTATCCGGTCGGGCCGATGCCGCCGGAAAAAACCGGGCCCGCCTCCTGCTTGATGCCGTGGGTCTGGCCGACCGCACCCATCACCGTCCGCACCAGCTCTCCGGCGGCCAAATGCAACGAGCCGCCCTCGCCCGCGCCCTGGTGCACCGCCCCTCCGTTCTTCTCGCCGACGAACCCACCGGAAATCTCGACTCTGCCTCCAGCGCCGCCGTGGTCGACCTACTCACCACCCTCGCCCGCCGGGAAAAAACCACCGTCGTTCTCGTCACCCACAGTGAGGAAGTCGCCAAAGCCGCCGACCGCCGGATTCATCTCGTCGACGGACGCATCCGTTCCTGATCTCCTTGAACTGGTCCCCCTCCCTTCGCGTCTTCCTTGCTCACGGCGGTCGCGACTTTCTCGCCCACAAAACCCTCACCCTCCTGAACATCGCGGCTCTCGCCATCGGAGTCGGCGCCATCGTTGCCATCCAGACGGTCAACGAAACCGCCCTTCGCTCCTTCCGCGCCTCACTCGACCTCGTCGCCGGCCGGCCCGACTTCACCGTGGAAGGCCAAGGATTCCGCATCCCCGAATCCTTGCTGCCCATCGTCCGGGCCGATCCCATAGTCCGTGAGGCCACGCCCGTGCTTCAGGTCGTCGCTTCCCTGCCCGCCCATCCGGGCGAATTCCTCCACCTCGTCGGTGTCGATCCCTTCTCCAACGGCGAGCTCGTCACCTACCGCCTGGAGGACGCACTGAAAAACCCCGCCGATGCCATCGCCTTCGTCTCCGAAGCCGACACCATCGCCGTCACCAGCCCGCTCGCCGAGCGGCTCGGGCTGAAGATCGGCGACACCCTCCGCGCCGTCCACGGCGGCCGGGAAACAACCCTCCGCGTCCGCTTTCTGCTCGAGCCTTCCGACGACCTCGTCGGTGCTGACGACCACCTCGCCCTCGCCGACATCGCCACCGTCCAGTCCCGCTTCCAACTCGGCGGCCAGATCGACCGCATCGAGACCCTCCTTCGCGCCAACTCCCCTGCCGAAAAGGAAACCGCCCGCCGGGAGCTGGCCACCCGCCTCCAACCCCATCTCCCCGCCCATGCCCGTGCCGGCTCGCCCGAAAGGCGCGGGCGGGAGGTGGAGCGCATGCTCGGCGCCTTCCAGTTAAACCTCACGGCCCTCTCCCTGATCGCCTTGGTCGTCGGCATGTTTCTGGTCACCAATACCGTCGCTGCCAACGTGGCTCGCCGCCGCTCTGAGTTCGGTCTGCTCCGCGCCCTCGGCCTGGGCCGCCGTGCCCTCACCTTGCTGATTGTCGGGGAATCCCTGCTTTTGGCCTTGGCCGGCTCTGCCCTTGGGGTTTGGGCCGGATTGGAGGTGGCCCGGCACCTGCTCGGCACGGTCGCCTCCACCGTCACCTCACACTACGTCCTGCTCAGCATGCGCGATGTCATGGTCAGCCCAGCCAGCCTGGTCGGTGCCGTGGCGGCTGGACTTGTCGCCGCTGCCCTCGCCGCCTGGTGGCCAGCCCGCGAGGCCGCCCGCGTCCCGCCGGTCGACGCCCTCCAGCTGGGCAACATTTCCGACCGCGCGGTTTCCCGATCCGGCCGTTTTGTTCTCCCCGCCTTGGTCAGCCTCGCCGCCGCCGGGCTCTTTGCCCTTACCGCCCTGCGGGGCGGCGTGCCCAAGACGGGCTTCTTGGCCGCACTGGGCGTCCTGCTCGCCGCCGCCTTCGCCGCCCCCATGGTCGCCCATGCTTTGGCCCGGGTGCCCCCCGCCCGGATTCCGGGATGGATTCTCGCCCGCTCTTTTTTCCTCCGCGGCCTCCACCGCCACGGCCTGGCCGCTGCCGCCCTCGCCGTATCCGTCGGGATGGCGCTCGGCGTCGCCATCATGGTCCATAGCTTCCGCGCCACGGTCGACCGTTGGATCGGCGAAAGCATCCGGGCCGATCTCTTCATCGCCCCCTCCACCAACCTCGTGGCCGGATCGCTCGAGCCACTCGACCCCGAGGCTGAAACCCTCGCCCTCGCCTTGCCCGGCATCCGCGCCGTCGGCAGCTACCGGGAAGTGCGCCTTTTTCTCGACGGCGCCCCCGCCAAACTCGCCGCCTGCAAACTCGACGTCCTCAAGACCTACAATCCCCTCCCAATCCTTTCCTCCCTGCCCGGTGATCCTTACGAACTCTGCCGCACCGGGGAATATGCCTTTGTTTCCGAAAACTTCGCCAGACGACGCCACCTTAAACCCGGGGACACCGTCTCCTTGCCCACGCCCAACGGCCTCCGCTCCATTCAGGTGGCCGCCATCTTTCGCGACTACACCACCGAGTCAGGTCTGATCCTACTCGACCGCGCCATCTACCAGAAAATCACCGGTGACCTCAGCCTCACCAGCCTCGCCCTTCATCTTGAACCCGGCACCCCGGTCCAGCCCCTGATCGACTCCCTCCGCGCCCAACTCCGCCCCCGCGGCGAGTTCCTCATCTATTCCCAGTCCGCCCTCCGCGAGG
>Ga0214917_10006649_pt1 | contig 11940 bp, 12 predicted proteins | sample LL_1208_BB_MetaG_FD_177983 | JGI IMG/M metagenome (GOLD analysis project Ga0214917, IMG submission 177983) | Freshwater microbial communities from Lake Lanier, Atlanta, Georgia, United States - LL_1208_BB | ecosystem: Environmental > Aquatic > Freshwater > Lake | place: USA: Georgia | collected...
TTCCATCCTCCAGCGCCATTCCTGCGCCTGATGCCAACTGTGGCGTGGTGGCATGTGAGGCGTCTCCAATCAAAATGACGTTATCAATCCACCAATCTTGGCGAAGCAAATGTGCTTCAAGGGGGCGTTAGCCCTAACCCTTCGGCAATGCCGGCCCAGGTTTGCGCATGGCGGCGTAGCGTGCCGGTGAGCACGGCGTCGAACGTCATGCCGCGCTCGCGCCAGTACTGGCCCAGGCGCACGCTCTGGCGGCGGCCAAGCTCGCTCAACTGGTCGTAATCATCGGCACCGAAAGAGGCCTGGCCGTGGCGCACGAGGTAGAGGGTTCCCATGCGCTGGATTGTGGCAAAAAGTGCCTCTGGCCCTTGCCGCTCGGGCGACGTCAGCTATCAAATCAGGAGCGTTGTGCGATGTCAGGACGCCAGCAGCACCGGCCCGCGCGGCGTCAGCAGCCGCGCCTGCAGCTGCGCCGGCCCGGGCTGTACGGCCACCGCGTCCAGGCCGATGGCCCGGTAGGCATCTGCCAGCGCCTCGGCCTGTGGGTGCTGCACCGTCAGCTGCTCCAGCGTGATGCCGCTGGCCGGCATGGCCTCGCTCGGGTGCACCGCGCCCCACTGGATCAGCGTGGGCAAGGTGCCGTCGTACAGGCGCTGGCCATCGTCGCGCACCGTGATCTGCCATTGCAACAGGCCGTGGGATGTGGCGCGTTCGGCCTGCAGCACGGCGCCGGGGTCGATGGCGATGATCTCGAAGTAGGCCTGCGGGTAGGCCGCCGAGGCGATGCTGAACAGCCGGTTGTGTGTGCCCATGAGCGGGTGCTGCCCGCCCGGGCCGGGCGTGATGCCCAGCTTGCCGGTCAAACGCAAAGTTTCAGTGTCTTGGCGTTCACTCACCAATTTAAGATTACTCAATACTTCCACCATGCTGGCTTGCAGAGACTGCGGCATGTCGGGCCGAAGAATCAACAACTCGGCAACACGTTCGGGGCGAATAACATCTCGGTAATCCTTTCGATAGATTTCAAAGGCGCTCACACTGCGCAGAATTGCACTCCAGTGATAAAAGTCGTAGATTTGGTCTTTTTCGTTGGCTGAATGTTGCGGTGATATTGGAGCCGCTAACAAAATGCATCTAGGGATCGAGACCCAGTAATCGCACGGCATTGCCTTTGAGAATACCCGGCATGACCTCGGGCTTGAATCCTGCGATTTCAAAATCCTTCATCCAACGTTCCGGGGTAATCAGCGGGTAATCACTGCCAAACAGCACACGGTCCTTGAGCAAGGTATTGGCGTACTGAATCAATTGCTTTGGAAAATATTTAGGGCTCCAGCCGGACAGGTCAATCCACACGTTCGGTTTGTGCGTGGCCACACTTAATGCCTCATCCTGCCAGGGAAAACTGGGGTGTGCCATCACGATCTGCATGTCAGGCCAATCGATAGCCACGTCATCCAAATGCATGGGATTGCTGTAGGCCAGTCTAAGCCCCCCTCCACAACGCATGCCAGATCCAATACCACTGTGTCCGGTATGAAAAATTGATGGAAGCTTGTGGTGGTTTATCACCTCATAAATAGGCCAGGCCATCTTGTCGTAGGGGTGATAGCCCTGCACGGTCGGATGGAACTTGAAGCCCTTGACGCCCTCCTCCTTGATGAGTCTCTCGGCCTCACGAGCACCCATCTTGCCCTTATGCGGGTCAACGCTGGCAAAAGCAATCATCATGTCGCTGTTGTCACGGGCTGCTTGTGCAATTTCCTCGTTGGGAATGCGTCGTCTGCCCAATTGTGATTCACAGTCCACCGTAAACATCACCAATCCAATTTTTTTCTGGCGGTAATAGGCAATGGTTTCGGCAATAGTGGGACGGTGACTGGTGCCGAAATATTTATCCGCCGCACGGTCGTACTCCTCGCCGTAAGGGTCAAAAGGATTCCAACAACTCACTTCTGCATGGGTGTGAATATCAATTGCAATCAGATCATGATGTTTCATGTCAACAGTATCTCCAAAATTTTTAGACCACAATCCACGAACCTAGGGAAAGTACTAGGGACTCAAAATGAGCCATTGACCGCACAATATAGTTATTAATCATAACTTTATTCAAGCACAGTCAATGAGCCAGACTATCCTTAACATTGCCGCACAAAAAGGGGTTACGCTTGATATGCGAGGCGCCGTAGCAGTGGTGACTTTGCGTCGACCTCTCAAGCGTAATGCCTTGTCGGATGCACTTGTAGAGGCCCTCAGGGACACTTTCCAGAATCTGCCTCAAGAGGCCAAGGCTGCGGTAATAGAAGGCGAAGGTGATCACTTTTGTGCTGGACTGGATTTGTCCGAACTGAAAGAACGAGACGCAGGGGAAGGTCTCTTCCACTCTAGGAGTTGGCATGTGGCCCTCAACGCAATTGAGCAAGGCCGCGTGCCAGTGGTGTCTGCTCTTCATGGCGCCGTGGTCGGAGGAGGACTGGAGCTTGCCAGCGCCAGCCACATCCGTGTGGCCGATGAAACCACGTTTTATGCGTTGCCTGAAGGCACTCGCGGCATCTTTGTGGGTGGTGGCGGCTCGGTCCGAATTCCCAGATTGATTGGTGTAGCCCGCATGACCGACATGATGCTTACCGGTAGAGTCTACAACGCTCACGAAGGTGAACGTTTGGGTTTAGCCCAGTATCTGGTCCCAGCAGGCGGGGCCCTGGATAAGGCCATTGAATTGGCGACCCGAATTGCCTCCAACGCACCCTTGACCAATTTCGCACTGATGCACGCATTACCCAGAATTGCTGAACAACCCGCCGATCATGGCCTGTTGACTGAAGCCCTGATGTCCTCCATTGCACAGGCTGCGCCCGAGGCTAAAGCTCGCGTCCAGTCTTTCCTAGAGGGTAAGGCCGCGAAGGTACAAAAAACCCCATGACCAGCACTCATTCATGCTTGAAAGCATTTAATGAACCCACCCAAATTTAGACCTCTGGATTTCGGGGTTAAACGCGTTGAACTGCGTGACGGTTCAATGGACACAAAGTACCTGCAAGCGCAGCAGTCACTGGGCTCTTATCCGGAACGGATGAGTGACCGACTCAAACTCTGGGCTCAAACCAGACCGGAGAAAACCTTGATGGCGCGTCGCATCAGATGCGATGACGGAAGTTGGGGTCAGTGGAGTCACATCAGCTACCGACAAGCTTGGGAAAGCGCTTCTCACATTGCTCAAGGACTCATCAACCTTGATCTTAATGTCGACAGGCCGGTCGTCATTCTGAGTGAAAACAGCATTGAGCACGCCCTTATGGCTCTGGGTTGCATGGTGGCCGGAATTCCGTTCACGCCCGTCTCTCCGCCCTACTCCCTCATCAGTGTCGACTACGACAAGCTCAAGCACGTACTTCGAACCGTTACCCCTGGCTTAGTCTTTGCACAGGATGTACGTTACGCAAAAGCCATCGTCCACGCGGTGGACTTTGGGATTCCGATCGTCTTGGCCGAAGGTGACGTTCAAGGGCGAGGGGTCATCCCCTTTGACCAGCTTTGCGCAACGCCGATTACCAATGAGGTGGAAACAGCAAGGGCCCGCACTGGCCCTGAGACGATTGTGAAATTTTTGTTCACCAGTGGCTCTACCAAGATGCCCAAGGCGGTCATCAACACCAACCGAATGTGGTGTGCCAACCAGCAACAGATGACGCAGTCCATGCCTGTACTTGCCGAAAAGGATTTGGTGCTTGTCGATTGGTTGCCTTGGCACCATACCTTTGGTGGCAATCATAATTTCGGCATGGTGATTTTTCACGGCGGCACGATGTATATCGACGATGGAAAGCCTACACCTTCACTCATGCATGAAACGCTTCGCAATCTGAGTGAGATCGCGCCCACCGTTTACTTCAATGTCCCGACAGGTTTTGAAGCCATCGCCAACGCCATGAAATCCGACGATCGGCTGCGAAAAAACCTGTTGTCCCGTGTGCAAATGTTTTTTTATGCTGGGGCCGCGTTGGCTCAACCCATTTGGGACAGTCTTTATGAATCCCAAGAGCGCGAAATCGGAGTACGTATTGTGATGGGTACTGGACTTGGCATGACGGAATCAGGACCTTTTGCCATTTTCGTGACCAACCCTTTTGTTCAGGCTGGTGATCTGGGAGTACCAACGCCAGGCCTGCAACTGAAACTTGTAGCAATGGATGGCAAAACTGAAGTGCGTTACCGTGGCCCCAACATCACTCCAGGCTACTGGCGTGCGCCGGCAGAGACCAACGAGGCTTTTGATGAAGAAGGATTCTTCAAAACAGGCGATGCGGTCAAATGGATTGATGAAAACAATCCGCATCTTGGCCTCAAGTTTGATGGTCGTATTGCCGAAGATTTCAAGTTGGCCACAGGCACCTTTGTCAGTGTCGGTCCGCTACGGTCCAAAATTATCGCGACCGGAGCTCCTTACATTCAGGACGTCGTGCTCACCGGAATCAATCTCAAAGAGGTGGGAGCCATGATATTTCCCACTGCAAAGGTTCGAGATCTCTGTACCCTGCCCCCCAATGCACCGCTATCGGATGTGTTGGCAAGTGCCGCTGTAATAGGTAAATTTCAGGAAATTCTTAATGAACTGGATCGGACAGCCACTGGAAGTGCCAACCGTGTGGCACGTTTATGTTTGCTGAGCGAGCCTCCAACGATTGACAAAGGTGAAGTCACTGATAAGGGCTCCATCAACCAACGTTCAGTATTGATGCACCGCGCCGAGACTGTAGAGCGCCTGCACAGCGATGCTTTACCCATGGTCTTAAAACCCCAATTGATCCAATAGGAACCCGCTATGAATATTCAAGGATGCACAGCACTTGTCACAGGCGGTGGTTCAGGTCTGGGAGAAGCAACTGCTAAAACTTTGGCCCGTTTGGGCGCCAAAGTAGGTGTGCTGGACATCCACAGCGAGAATGCAGAACGCGTCGCTCATGACATAGTGGTCCAACACGGTGAGGGTTCTGCCTGTGCAGCAGGTTGCGACGTAGGGGATCCAAACGGCATGGCTCATGCCATCGATATCGCCACAAACTCTTTGGGTCCCGCCAGAATCCTGATGCATATTGCCGGCATTGGCACGGCCAAACGAGTGGTGGGCAAGGATGGACATCCAGCGCCACTCGATGACTTCATACGTGTCATCCAAGTCAATCTGATCGGAACTTACAACGCAGCACGATTGTTTGCTGCGGCCTGTGCAAAACTAGAACCTCTGGAGGATGGTGCACGTGGCGTCATGGTGCTCACAGCTTCCGTCGCTGCTTATGATGGACAGGTGGGACAGCAAGCATACAGTGCTTCAAAGGCTGGAGTGGCGGGAATGACCCTGCCCATGGCACGCGATCTGGCGCAACACGGCATAAGAGTTTGCACGATTGCACCCGGACTTTTTGACACGCCACTCATGGCCACGCTTCCAGAATCGGTACAACAGTCCTTGGCTGCGAGCATTCCTTTTCCAGCTCGCTTGGGAAAGCCGGAGGAATTTGCTGAGCTTGCAGCCCATATTGTGCAAAACAATCATCTCAATGGCGAGGTGATTCGACTGGATGGCGCCTTGCGACTCGCCCCCAGATAATTTTGGTTCAGTTCGCGAATTTTCTTTTCTAAACCAACCCAAGAGGAGACTTCCATGAAAAACCGTCGAAGATTCATACAAACCGCATTCAGTTCTGCGCTGCTTGGCAGCAGTGCTCTGCAGCATGCTTTTGGCCAGAACACATTGCCCCTTGAACAAGTCAAGGTGCTATACGGTTTTCCGCCAGGCAGCTCTGGGGATATTTGTGCCCGGCGTGTTGCCGAAAAATTCGCCGGGACAAGCTATTCCAGAAACTCTGGAGTCATTGACAGCCGTCCAGGAGCAGGTGGTCAGATCGCCTTGAACATACTGAAGTCCGCTCCATCGGACGGTTCTGTTTTGGCGATGACACCTTTCTCTGCCATCTCTTTGTATCCCCATATCTTTAAAAATTTACAGTACAAACCCTTTGAGGATTTCAGTCCAGTGGGGACGGCCTCCATGATCCATCATGGATTTGCAATAGGTCCTTTGGTTCCCGCCAGCGTGAAAAATGTCAAAGACTTTGTAGCCTGGGCAAAAGCCAATCCTGCCTTGGCCAGCTTCGCTTCCCCTGCCGCAGGATCCACCCCACATTTCATCGGCGCCTTGCTCGGCTTGAACCAGAATTTCGAGTTCAAACATGTGCCTTACCGGGGCTCAGTTCCCGGCGTCACCGATGTCGTCGGCGGTCAGATCGCCTGCATGTTTACCCCTCACGGAGATTTCATTGCCAATCACAGAGCAGGCAAGATGCGCATCATTGCCACTTCGGGTAAATCCCGATCCCCATTTGTTCCGGATGTGGCGACCTTTACAGAACAAGGCTTTCCCGAGCTCACCGTAGAGGAATGGTTTGGTTTTTATGCGCCCTCCAAAACCCCTTCCCAAATCATCAGTGCAGCGAATACGGCCATTCAGGCGGCTCTCAATGACAAAAGTGTGCAGGAGGCTCTGACAATCGCAGGTTTGATCCCCTTTGGAGGAACCCCCGCTGACCAACTCAAAAGCTCCCAGGTCGAACTGGAGCGTTGGGGCCCACTGATCAAACGTATCGGTTTCAGTGTTGACTCCTGACAGATGTCTCCTAATCCATGAGCATCTATACCCCCAATATTGCGGACATGCACTTTGTATTGTCCAAAGTCTTGCATTCATCCAATCAACTTCAAAGGCTGACTGCATTTCAAGAGATAGATGATGACTTGATGAGGCAGGTACTTGGGGAAGCTGCCAAATTTGTAGGCGAAGTGATCTCGCCACTCAATCGAGATGGAGATGAAACAGGTGCCCAGTGGAAAGAGGGTTCCGTTTTCACTCCAGCGGGTTTCAAAGAAGCTTATGAAATATTTTGGCGAGGGGGATGGCCAGCCCTTTCTGCCAGCTCGGATCATGGGGGTCAGGGGCTCCCCAGCGTGCTGGAGGCCATGCTGTATGAAATGCTGTCGGCAGCCAACATTGGCTGGACCGTTGCACCGGGACTGCTTCATGGCGCCTACGAATGCATCAGACACCATGCCAGTGATGAATTGAAAAACCTATACCTTGAAAAAGTGGCTACGGGTGAGTGGCTGGCGACCATGTGTCTCACCGAGCCCCATGCGGGATCCGATTTGGGTATGGCACGCACCAAGGCCACTTTATTGCCAGATGGAAGCTATGCATTGAGCGGCACCAAGATATTCATCTCTGGTGGCGAACATGATTTGACCGATAACATCGTGCATCTGGTGCTCGCCCGAATTTCCGACGCTCCACCCGGTCCTAAAGGGCTATCCCTGTTTTTAGTTCCCAAGCATTATCCAGACGGCACAAGAAGTCCGGTTTACTGTGAACGGATAGAAGAAAAAATGGGGCTTCATGCCAGTCCCACTTGCGTGATGCGTTTTGAAGATGCAAAGAGCTGGATCCTTGGTTCTCCGGGCAAAGGACTCAATGCCATGTTCCTGATGATGAACGCCGCACGCTTGCACGTGGCTTTGCAGGGGTTGGGGCTTCTTGATGCGGCATGGCACAAGGCCAATGCCTATGCACTGGAGCGTCGCCAAATGCGACGACCTGGAGGCAATACTCCCTTGGGATCAGCGGATCTGATTGCTGAACACCCCGCCATTCGCAGAATTCTTGATACACAACGCGCCTGGATCGATGCCGGCCGTGTTCTGGCCTACCAAACGGCCATTGAGCTTGATGTCATTCAACATGGAGACGAGCCCTCTCAAATAGCCGCACAAAACTGGTGTGCACTAGTCACGCCCATCATGAAGGCTGCTTTCACACACCAGGCTTTCCATGGGGGGAGTGATTGCCTTCAGGTATTCGGAGGCCACGGCTATATACGTGAGTGGGGGATGGAGCAAGTCTTGCGCGATGCACGCGTGACCATGATCTACGAGGGTACTAATGAAATTCAGGCCATAGATCTGCTGGTACGCAAAGTGTTGCCTGACCAAGGCGCACGCATGAATGAACTGTTGGATGTATTGAGCGCAGATCTTTCAACTACACAAGATAGACATCAGGCGGCACTTGACCGTATGACTGACCTGAAAAACATCACCCGACAAATTGGCATGGCTACGCCTGGCAATGCACAACTCCCCTATAGCGTAGCTGAAGACTATTTGCGTGCCTCTACACTGGTTTTGATGGAATGGGCTTGGCTCCGGATTGAGGCTTGCATTGACACCCTAAGCCCTGAAGAATCAAGCCGCTGGATTGGACCTTCTCATGCACTGAGGCACTGGGTGCTTCCAGAATTCCAAATGCGCATCACCATCATGGAGCAACAGATCCGTGATGTGAATCACTAAATTGCCTGACATACCATGGCAACTGTCAGACCCACAGTTGTGGACGAAGTGGATACCAGTTTTCTCAAATCATTGGTTGGATACAACGCGCGTCGCGCAGCCCTGACGATCATTGAGCGCTTCTTGGTGCGCATGGCTGAGTTTAATTTAAGACCAGTAGATTTTTCGGTGATGTCGGTCATTCACCATAACCCCGGAGTCACATCGCGCCAACTATGCAACGCTCTTAATTTGCTACCCCCCAACTTGGTGGGTCTTATTCAAGCGCTTGAAACACGAGCATTGATTCATAAACTACCGCATCCTAAAGACAAACGGGCAACCGGTCTTCACGCCACACCTAAAGGCATCAGGCTAATGATTGAGGCTGAGGAGGCTGCAACAAAACTTGAGCTTGAAAACTCAGCAAAACTCACACCGACACAGCTAAAAACATTGTTGGAACTGCTCCAGAAAATTTACCTCTAGGGCACCTCAGAGTCCTGCGCTATTTTTCTCAGCGCCTGCTCGAACGCTTCAACGGGCTGTCCGCCGGAAATCAAATACTTGCGATTGACCACCGCTGCGGGTACAGAATGTATACCCGCCCGTTGCCATTCCTGCTCACTGGCACGAACCTCCAGAGCATACTGATCACTGTTCAAAACTTCCTGCGCCTTGAGAGTATCCAATCCTGCTCTATGGGCCGCTTGAGTCAAGACAGCGGGGTCACTCACTTTTTCAGCGCGACCATGGTAGGCCTTAAGCAGTTCGATTTTGAGCGCATATTGGGCTTCAAGGCTCAAGGTGCCTGCCCAGTGAATCAACCTGTGCGCATCAAACGTGTTCCAAATGCGGCCACGACCTTCGGGCTTGAATTCAAAACCCGCCGCCGCACCGCGCTGGCGAATGGCGTCGCGGCTTTGCGCTTGTTGCTCTGGGGTGGATCCGTATTTTTGGGTGAGATGCTCGGTCATGTCTTGTCCCTCTGGTCCCATATGCGGGTTGAGCTCAAAGGGCTGAAAATGAATTTCGGCCTGAATATCAGGGCTTAAGCGCTTGAGCGCCACATCTAAAGAAGCTAAACCCACGGCACACCAAGGGCAGGCAATGTCAGATACAAAATCAATGTGCAGGTTGGTGGTCATCTATCAGCTCTGGTTGTAAATACCGCGCCACAAACGCCCCCACCGACTGGGCCGGCAAGGGCAGCCAAACGGTGTAGCCACTACCCGGCGCCACTTGAACAGCTTCGCCAGCGGTGTTTTCCATTTGGGTGATGTCAAAGTCAAAATTACCAGCGGGCTGAATCAGCTCCAAGCGGTCGCCCACCGCAAACCTGTTTTTGACGCTCACTTCTGCCATGCCACGACTGGCGTCAAAGGACACCACGTCTCCGGCGTATTGGCTGCGACCAGATTCCGAATGTCCCTTGAGATAGTTTTGGGTTTCTGCGGGCGTGTGCCGCTGGTAAAAACCAGACGTATAACCGCGATTGGCCAAGCCTTCAAGTTGCCCAATCAGCGTTGGGTCTAGGGGTTTGCCGCTGGAGGCGTCGTCAATAGCCTGGCGATAGGCTTGTACGGTTCGTGCCACGTAGTAAGGGCTCTTGGTGCGACCTTCAATTTTGAGGGAATTGACGCCAATAGCTACCAAGCGATGCACATGTTCAATGGCCCGCAGGTCTTTGGAGTTCATCACATAGGTGCCGTGCTCGTCTTCTTCTATGGGCATGAATTCGCCGGGTTGCTGAGATTCTTCAAGCAAGAACACTTGGCCTGCCGCATCTTCTGCGCCAGGTTTAACTTTGTAATCCCAGCGGCAGGCATTGGTACAAGCACCTTGGTTGGCATCGCGGTGACTCATGTAGCCGGAAAGCAAGCAGCGGCCAGAGTAAGCAATACACAAGGCGCCATGCACAAACACTTCAAGCTCTGAGTCGGGGCAGTCTTGCCGAATTTGTTCCACTTGGTCTAGGGACAATTCGCGCGACAAAATAATGCGCTTCACACCCGCCATGTTCCAAAAACGCACGGCAGCCGCGTTGACGGTGTTGGCCTGAACAGACAAATGAATTTCCATGTCGGGCCAGGTTTCGCGCACCATCATGATGAGCCCAGGGTCCGACATGATCATCGCGTCGGGTTTAAGGTCAATCACCGGGGTCATGTTTTGCACGTAGTGCTTGATCTTGTTACCGTGCGGAAAGATGTTGGACACCAAGTAAAAGCGGTGTCCCAAACTGTGGGCGTGGTCTATGCCCTGTTTGAGCACGTCTAAATCGCCAAAGTCGTTGTTTCGTACCCGCAATGAATAGCGGGGTTGCCCGGCATACACAGCAGTGGCTCCAAAAGCAAACGCCGTTTTAAGCATGTCCAGCGAACCCGCTGGGGCTAAGAGTTCTGGCTTGGTCATGCTGGGGCGTCCATTTGTGCCAAGCCCGCCACAGCAAGAGCGTAACCATTGACCCCAAAGCCCGCCATGACTGACTTGGCTACTGGAGACAAGTAAGAGTGGTGTCTAAAAGCTTCTCGCGCATGCACGTTGCTGATGTGCAGTTCAATTAAGGTCACACCTGCACCTTTGACGGCATCGTGCAATGCAATGCTGGTGTGCGTGTAGGCCCCGGCATTCAAAATAACGCCAGCGGCCTTGCCCGCAGCTTGCTGGCGGCCTGCCTCATGAATCCAGTCCACCAGTTCACCCTCGTGGTTGCTTTGCCGAAACTCCAGCTTTAGGCCGTTGGCAGCGCAGGCCCGCTCGCACAGGGCTTGCACATCCGCCAGGGTTTGGTAGCCATACACCGCGGGTTCGCGGGAGCCCAGCAAGTTGAGGTTGGGTCCGTTGAGGACAAAGACGGTTTTCATAAGCAAAGCTCTTGGCAAAGGTGTGGGTTATTCGGTTTTAGGCATTTTGCCATCGGGCTAAGATGCGGCGCATTGTGTAAAACCTAGGGCCGCTGAATGAGCCAATCCAAACTATACGAATTGGGCGCAGCCCATGCCGCCACACTGATAGCCTGCCGCGAGCTTAAGTCTGAGGACTTGGTGCGGTCTTGCCTAGAGCGGGTGACTGAACGCGACACGGATATTCATGCCTTTGCCCACCTAGATGCTTTAGCCGCACTGGCCCATGCCCGCGCTTTAGATTCAGGCCCTATTAAAGGCCTGCTGCATGGCTTGCCTTTGGGCGTGAAAGACCTGTTTGACACCGCCGACCTGCCCACCAGCTATGGCTCTAGCGTGTATGCCAACCACCGGCCTGTGGCCGATGCCGCCAGCGTGGCCATGTGCCGAGAGGCTGGCGCTGTGGTGTTGGGCAAAACGGTGACCTCGGAGTTTGCGTTTTTTCACCCCGGCCCCACTTGCAACCCCCACCACCGCTTGCATACGCCGGGCGGCTCGTCCAGCGGTTCGGCCGCGGCTGTTGCAGACCGCATGTTGCCCTTGGCTTTGGGGACGCAAACATCGGGCTCCATCATTCGGCCCGCTGCGTTTTGCGGCATTGTGGGCTACAAGCCCACCAATGGCAGGGTGATGAGTGCCGGAGTTAAAAGCTTGT
>Ga0214917_10006650_pt1 | contig 11940 bp, 13 predicted proteins | sample LL_1208_BB_MetaG_FD_177983 | JGI IMG/M metagenome (GOLD analysis project Ga0214917, IMG submission 177983) | Freshwater microbial communities from Lake Lanier, Atlanta, Georgia, United States - LL_1208_BB | ecosystem: Environmental > Aquatic > Freshwater > Lake | place: USA: Georgia | collected...
TAAAGAAAATTTTTTTTAATCCTGATATTTTAAAAAGTATAGCAGAATTCACAGGAGAAAAAGTTGTTATGACTGGTAATGATAAATATAAAAAAGTATCACAAGATAATTTTTTTGATGCTATAAAAAAAATGAGTGAATTAATAAGGGAACTACAAACTTTAGAAATTATTGTAAAAAAAAAAAAATATTATGAAAATAAAAAAAGGCAGGAAAGATATTTGAATTTATATAAGACATTAAATGTTATTGTTCAAATAATAGAAGAAAGATTAATTTATACAAATAATCAATTACATTTTATAAACATAAGGGGAGAAAATGTTACTGATGAATATATAAAGGCTGAATTATATAATGGAATAATTTTAACAGAAAGAGATTTTCATAATTTAGATGTAAATGAAGCCTTATATAATTCAAAAAGTTATAGTTTTGCTGATAATAGTTTAGATTTTTTAGATAGATATTTGGATATTAAAAGTGATGAAGCATTAGAAAAGTATATTAATAATATGAAATTATTAGGAATAAATAAAAAAGAAAGTATGAGAATATTTCAGGAGAGATATAAAAAAATTTATGGATAAAAAGGGCTTCGCCCTTTGAAGGGTAGGGCTCCGCCCTACCGAGGGGTTTTAATCAATTATTAAGATTTTAAACAAAATAATACATTAATTAAGAAAGAACTTAATAAATTAATGATTAATTCTGTTTAAAGGTTTAATTAAAAATTTTTAATTAAACCTTTAAACACTTTTTTTGTCTTTTATATGATTATTAATCTTAATAATCATTTAAAATCATCTTTTTTTGTTTAAAATCTTAATTTTCGTTTAAACCGCCCTCAAAGGCGAAGCCCACAACCCCACACCAACGCAAAAATACTCTCACAATACTCAAAAAATGAGTTATTAGACGAATAATGCTTCCAGTTTGTCTTTGGGTGTAGCCGTCTTAAATTTTACATCTACAGGAATTTTCATCATATCTATTCCTCCTTCTTCATCATCTTCTTTTATAGAACTCAATACATCTATAGGTTTCCTTCTTGTTGGGTCTTTTGCTTGAAAGAATTGAGATAATATCCATTCATTCTTTTTCCAATCAATAGATTTATTCAAATCATCAAAATAAGATAAAAAAGTATCTACATCTGTATATAAATCTTTTGTTCTATGCTCCCAAGTTGTTATATAATGTAAAAAAGCAGCACAATACCAACCACAAGCATTATTCATTAAACTCTGTATATCTTTATTGTTATAAGGTAAAAACTTACCACAATTATCTTTTACAAATTTAATAACGCTTTCACTTGGAGGTGCTCCATAAGGGTCAAAGAATATAGGTTCTATTTGTCCTTTTGGATACTTTTGAACAAATAAACAGGTCCAGTGGGACCCCTCATTTAAACTTCCACTTTCATCTACCGAATTGTCTAAATTAATTATATATCCAGTATTATATTTTAATTTTCTCGGCAATTCATCTTTAAAAAAACAACCTTCCAAAGGAAAATTCATTTTCTTTGAAAGAGTTTTTAATTGGTCATCGGTAAGCATATATTATTTATTTAGATATTATTTTTTTATTTTAAACTAAACAATCCATTTAGCGAATGATGGAGGTAATGTATGCTTAAATTGGTAATTTGATGAAAAAGGTTGAGAAAGCATAGCAGGTGGTAATTGATGTCTCGCTGCTACAAATCTTCCACCTACTCCTACACTTCCTATTTCTTTGGTTTTATGTCTTAATCCATAACCAACTGCCGAATGAGGACTTTTATAATTATACGAAGGAATTGGAGCCATAGAAGTAGGACCAGCATTATAGGTATTCAATAAACTATCCACTCTATTACTTCCAACTTGCGAACGAGTAGCTTGGGTCAAAGCATTAGAAAGAGACGCAGATGCTAAATTAGAATAATTCTGCCCAGTATCCGTTGCTAAATTACTCAATACTTCATTTTGTTTCACCGCACCTTCTAAAGTGGAATGAGCGATTTTATTACGAGGACCTCCTACATTTCTTTTTGGTTGATATTCTCTGGGATTATCTAAATAATCTGTCCCTAAAGCACCCAAAGTCGCTGCGGTTGAATAAATAGCAGGAACGGCAGCTGCTCCAAGTCCTCCAGTAGCAATAAACTCCGTTCCAGCAAGAGCAGAAGCAGCTGCTCCAAGACCTCCTAATAAAGCTGCTTTCGCTGCTGGTTTTAATTGGTCTCCTATTTTATAAGCTGCTTCTTTTAATCCTTTCTTTTCTAAATATCTATCAAATTTAGACCCAAAAATACCTTGACCTCCCATTTGAACAGATGCTTCTTGATTGGCTGCTATTTCTTGTGGAGATAATTGAATTTCCATTCCTTTACCTCTTGTAAAAGTTCTGGTCATTATATCAAATAATGCTGGATTAACAATTAAATTAAATCCTTTACCTTGAACACCTGCTTTAATTCTTACTCTACCTCCTTTTCTTAATCTATGTAATTGTTTAGGACTTGCTTGAATATGTATTATCCTCATATAATAAAACAAAGAAAAAAATATTAAAAAAGGTCATTATTTAATTGTTAATCAAAAAATAAATATTCTTAAACTCTTGAACCAGTTAGAATATCAATAGAAACATCACAATCATATTCAATAAATACCCACAAATCTAAAGCCTTTTGAGACTGATTGTTTCCTACGATTTGAACCGATTTTGGGACGCTTTCCTCTACTGGAAGCATTCTGGAAACATTTACATAATAGTAGCAGTATTCCATATTGAAAGCGAAATTGTCAATAAGACCAGAAGTCAAGCCGTCTGTCTGCCCACCATTAACCGCATTACAGCCGTATAATTGATTATTGAATTCCTCAAATGCGTATCTTTGAGTATTGTAAATAGAATTTTGCCCTGAAACCACCACATTAAAGTTGGTAAGAAGGGCAAGAGGAGCTGTAGGACCACAACCAGCAGGGTCAAAAGGCGACTGGAATTCAGGAACACCACACCCAGTAGGGTTTTCTGCTTGAGCAATAAAAGGAATAATAAGAACAGATTTAATACCAGCAATACCATTAGTAATCAATTGATTAAAAATAGTATTTGGTTGAACATTTAATACTTGATATTGGTAAATATCTGTATAATTTATCTGTTTAACTGGAGAAGATAAATATGCTTGTTCAAATACAGGATTAAATGTATAAGCAGGAACATAAAGATAAATATTTCTGGATAAAGGAGTTGATGGATTACCAGGAAAGTTTGTTCCTCCATTCAAAATATTTGCTCCAACAGACAAATTAGCATAGTAAGTAGCAGCTGTTACATTTCCCTCACTAATTAAACAAGCAGCACTTCCATTATTAGTTTCAGCGGAAGCAATTAAAATAGGACAAACACCACCCACAGGAACCGAAACGGAAGTAACAGAGAGAGTTTCAATAGCAGGACTGGTATTCACATAGGAACCAGCAAGAGTAACATTACAATTATTCAAATTCATCGTCATTTTCATAAACACACCTTTTAACAAAGGAACCTGCTGGAAAAAGGAATGAATATGTTTAAGATATACAATAGCTGTTATAGCAATTTGTAAAACACTATTATTTCCAGCCTCGTATTGTTGAGAACTTATATAAGATTTCCAAAGATTGTTAAGATTTGTTGAAGTAATTAAAGCTTGATAAGGAGCTCCACCACAAACTCCATTTAAATCAAAATTAATATTTTGTTGTCTTTTTAAAAATCCACTATTACCTTTCCCAGAATTAAAAGAATTAAATGAACCGCTTACTGGCGTAAAATCTAATTTATTTGTATTATTACAAACACCAATACCATTTAAAGTAGCTACTGGATTATATGTCCAACTGGAAGGGTCATCTGGAAAAAAACCAATTGTAGCTCCTTGAGTATTCACATCATTCCAAGAAAGACTTGTAAGCAATTTAAATGAATTCCACATATTCGCATAAGGAGTTTGCTGAATTATCGTAGTTCCGTTATAATCACAAGTAAAAGAATGAATAATTGAACCAAACCAATTTTTAAGACCAATAGCATAATCACCAGAAGTAGCGGCAGTTCCAAAAGCAGGGTCGGCTCCTGTTCCACCTGCTAAAGTAAGAGTAAGAGGAATAAGCATATATGCTTCCCTATAACTCATATATTTATTGGAATTACTCAACTGGGAAGTATCAATAATAGACTGATTACCATTATAATTACCATTCATATTATCCAAAATATTCAACCAATCTTTTTTAACAAAAACATTAGGCGTTGCCTCAATTTCGTTAGATAAATCAAAAATCAATTTGTCAGTCGCCATTATATTATTAAATAAGAAAAAAAAATTATAAATTGAATGTAATGTTTTTATCTTTACGACCTTTCTTTGTTTTTACTAAAAGAGTTTCCAGTTTATTTCCTAAATTTTTTGATATACCCATTCCTCTTGGTTGCCCAATAAAAGGATTTTGATTAGTTGTTTCTATATAATCCTCCAGAGAAGAATAACTGCTTCCTACACCAGGACCTCCCATTCCTCCATTCAATAAAACACTTCCTACACCTTTGCCTTTTTTCACTACTTGACCAGTATGTAAATAAATTTTTCTCATTATATATATACAAAAGATATTTTAATTGTCCAATTTCATTTTTATTTGTTTTCTTAAATTTCTTAACCTCAACACATTAATCATTATTGTATTCAAAAGGGTAAATTGTTTTTGATTATATTTTTCTTTTTCACTATCACACCCACTTTTGATGTCCTGAAGTAATGATTGTTGTTCTTTCTGGAGAGTATCATACAAATTGTCTAAATATTGTTCGGTCAAGTCGTTCATATAAATAAAAATGAAAAAAATATGAAAATTTAAACTTATTTTATTCCTGCTTCATCAGCATCTTTTATTACTAAAATAATGGAAGTTTGAGGGTCATTTAAAGGAATGGGTTGTAAATTACTTCCTAAAATAGAAATTAATAATTGAGAAGTAGTCCCATCAATTATAGGGTTCCAAGTAAATTGAGGAGGGGTTGATTGAATTAATGAACCTATCGCTCCAGTTGGAATAACCGAATAAATAATTGTGTTGGGAATACTATAAGGATTATTTATATTGGAAATTCCAATATAAACAGAAGGATTAGGTTGTAATTGTGGTGATTGATTGGATAAACAAGAAATAGTCCCAAATCCATTTTTAGTAATTAAAGTTTGATTACTTGGAGGTGTATAAGCATTATTTACATTAGAAGGAGTAGAATAAGTTGAAGAAAAACCAAAAATCAAATTCAAATTTGTTGGAATAGTAATAATTGGATTAAATGTTTGAGTAGGTAAAACTAAAGCAGCTGGATTGGTATAACCAGAAGGAAGAGAAGTGGGAACTAAAAAGGTATTTATTTGAATAGCATAACGAGTTGGATTAACAATAAATTCAGCATAATATACATTTTGACCTGAAGAATTTACTAAATATTGATTATTTTGAATAAAATTATATTGTAAAAAAGCATTCAAATCACTAATTTCATATAATCCATCAGGAATAGTTAAAGTATAGGTAGTTGTTGTTGCTCCATTCGTCCATTCATAAGAAAATGTATTGTTTCCCAAAGCAGCTGTTATGTTAAACCAACTATAATACATACTAACTGAAGAAAGAGCTATAGAATTACCTTTAAATAAAACGGAATTGGGAAATTTATATAAAAATTTATTGTTTTGTCCGTCTTGAACTAAATAACTACTATTTAAAACAATTGTCCTCATTTATTATAGATTAATATTTTATTTTTTTTTTCTAAACTTATTTTTGAAAAGGTAATAGATGAGGAACACTAACATAATGTCCGTCTCTATGAAAAACCTTTGATGATTTCTTTGTTGTAAAATCCAATTCTCCTTTGTGTGTTTTAGAAGGTGAATTTTTGTGAAAACCTTTTCCGTATGGTTTATGAGTTTCCTTAACATAATGACCTCCTCTGTGATATACTAAATCTCCTTTTTTTGTTGTAAAATCCAATTCTCCTAAATGAGTTTTAGAAGGTGAATATTTATGAAAACCCATTCCAAGAGCAGAAGGAACTTGAGAACCACCAAAAAAGAATGGTTTTTGAAATCCACCACTCCTTAATTGTGGAATATCATTAGAAAGATAGGGGTGATTTACTTTAGGGTGAAAATTATAATTATAACTCATTATAATATAAATTGAGAAAATAATTTTATTCATTTTCTTCTTCATTTATAGTAGGGTTTTCGTCCATATCTCTTGTTAAATCCCTTATTTCTCTGTTTGTTTGTCTTAATAAGGCTCTTAATCTATTTCTTTCAAATATTAAATCTCTGGGTATTCTTCTATAGGGAGGAATTTGATTTATTCTACTTTCCACAGAATTTAATTGATTTCGTAAATTATTTCTTACATTCCTTAATTCTGCTAAATGTTCTCTTCTATTTAAATGTTCTATTGGAATATCTGGGTGTATTCTATTAATATCTTCACTTGAAGAACAACAACCATAACCTCTCAAATGAGGAGGAACTTGATTTCCTCCAAAATAAAATGGTTTTTGAAAACTATTACTTCTTAATTGTGGTATTTCATTATGAGAAAGTAAAATTCTTTTTTTCTTTATACCTTCTCCTTGAGAACTTAAAGAACTAATACTTGAGCGATTACTCCTATCACTTGAGTAATTACTCAAATCGCTTGGTTGATTTGATACATCTTCAAAATTTAAACTAAAATAACTATCATCACTTGGAACAGAATAATTAACACTTTGAGAATTAAATGAAGGATTAGAACTACGAGAACTATTACTACTACCACTTAAACTTCCTAAATCACTTAAATTAGAAACTATAACTTGGTCAGCAAAAGGAACAACCATTCTTTCAGTATTATCAACTTCAATAGGTCTATTTCTTTCTTCATATATAGGATATTCCGCTACTAAAGGGATAATCTCTCCTCTAACCCAAGTAGGAAAGGGGTGTATTCTTAATCTTTGATTTAATACTTGTAAATTTGCTAAATTCATTAAAAGACCATCTGGTAATTCAGCATAAGGAATATCTCTTGTTGGTAATCCAGCTCTCCTTCTTTGTTCTATCCAAGCATTTCCTTCTCTTTCTACATAATCATTCGCTAAATTTCTTCTTGCTAATAAATCTACATATCGTTCGTTTTCTTCAAAACCTTCATCATTAGGGTCATCTTCTAATATAAATTCTGGTTCTGGTTCTGGTTGTGGTTGTGGTTGTGGAGCTACTCTACGGCGGCGAGGAAGATAATTACCTTTTCCTTTTATTGTTTTTGTTTTTTTTGTCATATATTATCAAAAGAAATTAATAACCAAGAGAAGCAAGTTCAATTAATATTTCTTTTCCTTCACTTTTCGGCAATAAATCTCTATTGATTAATTTTACTATTAACAATTTAAATTTTTTAATATATTCCACATTATCATTTCCAGAAAGTATCTCTCCTTTCATTATTTCAAATTGATTGATACATTTATCTTCTTCTTCTTTATTAGGAGTTGGAATGGTTAATTTATCTATAATATTACTTTCCTTTGTTATTTTGTATAAATATTTTTTTTCTTCTTCATTTAATTTATCTAAATTGGAGAAATTGGGAACTCCTCCTCCAACAATCAATCTAATTACATCTCCTAAATTATTGGAAACTCTTTTTACTGGTATTTTACTTGAAAAACCATTTCCTCTTCTTATACTTATTATATTTTGATTTAATTTGCGATTATTGATAAAAAATTTACCTAATTGACTATATGTATTTGCTGGAGTAATTCCTTTATCTTTTTCAATAATTATTTTTTTTGAGCGAACTAATCCTCTGCCTTTCATTCCTCTACCTTCAGCTCCTCCTGCTTGTTTCGTAGTCCCTAAAATTTCATCTATTTTTCTATTTGTGTTTGATAAAGCTTCTCTATATTTTTCATCTGTATCGTCTTTACTATTTCTTCTTGGTAATCCTAATTTTGTTGGAGTAGTTCCTAAAGAAGAGGCAATTTCATTTATAAATTCTCTTACTCTTTCATTACTATCTATTTGAGGATATTTTGCTTGTATTCTTCTAATTTTATTTATATCTTGTTGTCTTACTTTCTTTTCTGCGGTTAATGCTGCTTCTTGTTCTCTTGGAGTTCTGGGACTTGCTTTTGCTGTCCCTGCTTGTTCTTGAAATGGATTATTAACTCCTCCTACTTCTCTATCTAACAAATTATAAATCATTTTCATTTGTTCTTTTACTTCTGGACTTTGAGTAATTAATAGTAAAATATCATCTCCTATTTCATTTATTCTTTGTATATTTTTATTGAGTGTAGCAGTTTGTAGTTGTCTTAATAATCTATTCAAATCATTTGACGATGGTAAGCCTTCTATAATATGTCCAGTATATTCTTGAACTACTGCTTGAGTTCTTAAATCTTGGATTTGAGAAACAGCAGTCATAAAATCTTGAGAAGGAACAATTTGTTTTAAATATTCAGCATTCGTTCTAATGGCTCGTATTAATCTTTCCGTCATTAAACCATTTTCTTCTTTTAATTGGTCTAATAAATCGTCTATTTGATTTGGATTAACAACTTGAGAGATTTGTTGTAATCCTGCGATAATTTGTTGTCCTGTCCCTTGTTGTAATCCCATAGATACTCCTGCGTTTTGATTAGCAGAAGCCATATATCTATCTAACCAACCCATAAAAACATCAGCAGGAATACCTAATTTGTATTGAGGTTTAATAATTTTAATTATTTCGTTTATTTGTTGAGCAACAAAATTTAATTGGTCTTGGTCTAATTTATCCGCTATTTCATTCGCATTTTGTCCATCTGTAATTTGTGATAATTCACTTCTCACTTGAATTCTTAAATTAACTAAATCGGCTGCTCTTTCAGTAAGAGTTCTTGTATCTGTTAATTGAGTAGGTGTTTGTCCAGTTTTAATGTAAATCTTATTTGCTTGTAAATTTTTATCATTTATATTTGCTTGTAAAGAAAGATTTGCTAAATATTGTTGGCGAAATTTGGAAGCATCAACAGGAGATTTAGTTGGTTGTCCGCTCATTCTTGTATATAATTAAGATAAAAAAATATCTAATTTGGAACTGGGCGATTAAAAATGGGAAGAGTTGTATAATCATATTTATCGGTTGATTGTAAATACTCACATACAATTTCATTAAACTCATTATCAATATCTTTTTCATCTTCATACATACTTTTACATAATTCCACTAAAACTTTTTTTTGATTTTGAGAAAGTAATTTAATATTTGTAGTAAATGGATTATATCCTAATGTTTTTAAAGCAACTACTTTACATTTACTCACTCTATTTCTTTTTCTTAAATATTCTTGTTGTTCCTCATTATAAATGGGTTCAGGTTCATCAGGTGGTTCTTCTAACAAAGGAGGATATAATTTATCTTTATTTTCCATATTTATAATAAAATATTAAAATTTTTTATTATAAACTTATTCTTGAAATTCAACAATAAACTTGGAAAGGAAACATTTTGTTAATCTCAAATCTCTTTTCTTTTTTAAAGTATCCTTTTCATCATCGTCTTCTACATTACCTACTATTTTTTGAATAATACCACTCATTATTTCATCTCTTTTTTGTGATGGTTCATCTCTAAATAGTCTATCTTTGTATTCAAAATACAACCCAGTAAATGTTTTTTGAGAAAGTGTAATAATAAAACTAATTGTTTTATCAAATAATTCATTTCCAATATATTTATGGAATTCAGGTTTTTCGCTTTTATCTTTTGCGTCAATTATTCTTTTAATGTATCCTTCTTTCAAATCTGGTCCTTTAATTTGAAAAGGTAATTTATTTTGAGGAATATTTTTTATAATTTTTTCTGTTAAATTCATTATAATTTTTTCATAGGACATTTGTAAAATTAAATTTAAATATTGGACTATATCCTCTTGATTAAGTATATATTCTTTGTATATTCCTATAAATTCATTTATAGAATAAGCCTCTAAACAATCTTCTTTCACAAAACTTTCAAATGTTAATTTTTTTGGTTTTGTAATTATTGGATTGGGATTGGAAATCATTTTTTGTTGAGTAATCATTCTATTTTCTGCTATAATGGATATATCTTTGGTGGATTTTTCCATAAACATTTTTAATAATTCTTTGTTCTCCATTTCTTTTTGCTGGAGGGAATTATTTAATTCTTTATTTGTTTGCTCCATAAATTCAATTTTCATTTCCATTCTTATCATTTCTTTTTCTTGTTGCCTAAAATCATTTTTATATTGAGATATTTGTTCTTTCAATATTCTAATTTCATTTTGTAAATCCAATATTGTATCTTGTTTATTTTTTTTACAACTTGTTTTATGTCTATCCAAATTATATTTTCTTGAGAAAGATTTATTACAACTATCGCAAGAATGATTTGATTGGGTAGAAATAGTATTATCACTATGAATGGAGATATTATCGCATATAATTATATTTTCCATACTTAACTTAATAATTGATTAATCTTTAAATCAATTTTTTTTACTCATTAATTTTTAATTAAAAGAGTATTTACTCTTAATTACTCATTAAAAAGAGTAATTACTCTTAATTACTCATTAAAAAGAGTAAAAGTGAGTAAAAGTGAGTAAAAAGAAAATAAAAAAGTTTAATCAATTGTTAAAAGTATTATCAAAAACAAAAAGACTTTTAACTTTTGATTAATAATTACCATAATATATGAATGGAAAGATTATTGGGTGAATATTTATTATCTCTCCAATTACCTCTCATATTTCCTGCTCTTTTTAAATAATTCTCTCTCCTTTTATCGTTTTTATGTTTTGTATAATCTTCATAACCCATTTGACCAAAGTGTATCCATTTTTCTTTTATTGGGTTATAAATCATATATTTTTTATCTTCTTTACTTGACAAATGAATTTTTACATCTTTACCTAAATATTTTTTTGCTTTTTTTAATACCTCTTGAGGATTACTATATTCATAAATTTCATTTTCTTTCATATATTATTGATATATAATAATACAATCATTACATAAATAATTATATATCCTATGTTGAAATAAATGAGTTGTATGATTATTATATACATTTGAGTATTTTGATAAATAAACATACAATCCCAAGCAAGTATGTTTTTTTAAAAAATAAATCATATCTAACGAAATAAATATACCATTATATAAAATATGTTTATGGTATTCATACATTAAATCCGCATACTTTATTCTATGAATTCTTTTTCTTGAATTTAATAAATATCTGTTATTTATAAATTGATTGAAAAAACGCAAAGTCTTTTTTGGAATATTGGGTTTGTGTTTTGGAGGTATATACTTATATTTTTCTGTTGAAAAAGGACAACGACATATTGGACATAAATTACTATATTTTACTACTCTCCTTAAACAATTAAAACAATTAAAATGCCCACATTCATTTATTACATTATCAGTCAATTCATAACAAATACTACATTCTTTATTCATATTATTTATAGATAATTTATTTAATTGATTGGACAAAAAATTTACAAAATCTTTTTTTTCACTTTCATATTTATTTTTCTTTTCTATCTCTATACATTTAAAATGTTTTGTTCGTCCATCAAAATCTATTTTTGTTTTTCTTAAAGTTTTATTACAAAATAAACATTTCATCTTATTTTGTAATAAAAAAAAATAAAAATATAAACTAAATTATTTTTCACTACTCGTTTGTTTTCTATATAATTCTATTTCATCTATTCTTTCTTCTCCTTCAACATCTCTTTCCACTTTTATTCCACAAAAAGAACAACTTTTACATTTTGATTTATAAATCATTCTCAATATTCCCATTATACAACCAATAGTAGATGTAA
>Ga0214917_10006651_pt1 | contig 11937 bp, 16 predicted proteins | sample LL_1208_BB_MetaG_FD_177983 | JGI IMG/M metagenome (GOLD analysis project Ga0214917, IMG submission 177983) | Freshwater microbial communities from Lake Lanier, Atlanta, Georgia, United States - LL_1208_BB | ecosystem: Environmental > Aquatic > Freshwater > Lake | place: USA: Georgia | collected...
GCAGATGGTGCTGGAAGATCAAATGCGGGCCGGCCTGAAAGGGCCGCAAGCAAAATCGGTCATGGATGATTTTGACCGCCTGCAGACGCAAGACATCGCGTTTGCAGCAGACCGCAACCCCATGACGCTTGGTGGCGTGTCAGCCACGCTTGCTCCACGGCGACTGGACACCCCGCCCATGACGGCGTTGGGCGGCGACATCCGCGCTGGGGTGCAGTCTGCGCGTGAGGGCGGCCGGCAAGCCGAAAAGCAGGCGTGGGAAGGCGCAAACAAGGGGTTTGCGGCGCCCGAGGAAGCGTTGGCCATGTTGCCGGGCGAGATCCGGGACGGCATCGCCAAGACCAATATCCCGGTTAACCAGAACACGCCGACGGCATCAAAGATGGTGGATTTCCTGCGCGACTACCGCGCCGGCAAGGCGCCGACGGGCGCCGATGACTTCCTCCCCGACATGACAAACCAGAGCGTCGACCAGGTGCGGCGTGTGCTCGGCCGCATGAAAGACGATGCAGCGACAGCAACGGACAAGGCGGCCGCCGATGCCGTGTACCGTTCCTACAACACGTGGATGAGCAAGGCCGCAGATGCGGGGCATTTCCCGGCCGAAGCTGTGGCAGCCATCCGCAGCGGCCGGAGCATTTCCGCAGAGGTCAAGGGCCTGTTCGAGCCGCGCGATGGTGGGCGCCTGACGCCTGCAGCGCAGCGCATCAGGGACGTGCTGGAGCGTGCGGACTCACCCGAAGCAGTTGTTGCCACTCTTTTTGGTCGTGTCGGCGCCAATGGCATGATGCCAGCGGGCACCACCGGCATGCTGTCCAACCTCAAGACCGCGCTGCAGAAATACGCGCCCGAAACCGGCAAGCAGACCTGGGATGACATCCGCCTTGCCTACTGGCGCCGCATCACGACGGACAGCGCCGGCAATCTGCTCAGCCCGCAGACGTTGGCCAAGAACATTGCGGCAGCAAAGAACCAGCATGGCGAGGCGTGGAACATCCTGCTCACCCCGCGTGAGCAGGCCATGATCATGCAAGTGCAAAAGGCCGTCGAGGCGGCAGGCTACAGGCCGTCCAACTTCCGAACCAACTCGAGCGGATCGGCGTTTGCCGGCGGGTCAATGATCAAAGACCTTGTCGCGACCGTCTGGAAAGCGCTGGCGGCATCGCCTGCTGTAAACGCGACCGCTGGCGCCGTCATGCGTCCTGTTGCGTCGGGCTGGTACAAAGGCAAGGCGCAGCGCGCGACCGATCCTCGCATTCAAGAGGTTGTGCCGTCACTTGGCGGCTACGGCGGCGCTGTCGGTTCCGCCATCGAACGCAATCGCGCTCAGTAATCGATCTCGGTTTTGCGTCTCCCGCCAACCTGTGTCACCCACGGGAACGACGCCTAGCCTCCTTGAGGGCGCCACACCGACTTCGTGCCGTGCAATGGAACAGGAGATCGTGTTATTCCCCGAAACGGATCAGGGACATATAGCGTCCCCAACACCTTCACGGCCGGAACGCAAATTTCATCCTCGGCTGTGAACGCCAACAATACCGATATCGGGACGGAGCTCACCGGCTCGCTGCCACGAGACGGCCAAGCCGGAATGACCGGGCAGTTCAAGGCTGCGTCTGGATCGGTGTCGGTGCCTGGGATCTCGTTTGGGTCGGACACCAGTACAGGGTTTTATCGAAAGGCAGGCGGCACGATCGGTGTGGTTGCCTCTGGTACCGAGGTCGCCACGATTGGCACGAGCGGTTTTGCAGATCAGTCGGGGCTGGCCATCGTCGCCATTCCGGTTGGTGTTCTGCTTCCGTATGGCGCCACAACGGCCCCATCCGGGTGGGTCAGAGCCAACGGGCGCACGATCGGCAACGCGGCGTCCGGCGCAACCGAGCGGGCAAATGCCGATACGTCGGCTTTGTTCGCCTTCCTGTGGACGAACTACAGCAACTCGGTGTGCCCGGTGTCGTCAGGGCGCGGCGCCAGCGCTGCAGCTGACTACGCGGCCAACAAAACGATCGGGCTACCCGATCTTCGCGGTCGCGGCTTCTTTGGCCTCGACGACATGGGATCGACGGCAGCAGCTCGACTTGGGGCTGTGATCACATCGCAGACGACCAACGGCGCAAGCGGCGGCACGGAAACGCACACCCTTGTGACCGGTGAGATGCCGTCGCACTCACACTCGGTCAGCCTGACGACGTCGAGTGACGGCGCACACACGCACAACATCGCAACATCCAGCGGAACAAACAACATCGGCCCCGGCATCTCCGGCAACGACAACAACACCAACGGCTCGTTGAACACGGGCAGTGTCGTGTCGGCCGGAGCTCACACTCACACCGTGAGCGGCAACACGGCGTCAGCTGGTTCGGGGTCGGCGCATTCCAACATGCCGCCCGCCTTCCTCGGCACCTTCATCATCAAGCTCTGAGACCAAGCAATGGCCCGAAACGCCGCCGGCACCTACACGGCGCCAGCCAACAGCGTCAACCCTGCCGTCGAAGGCACGACAATCGACGAGGGCGATTTCAATACGCTGATCGACGACATCGAAGCGGCGTTGACCGACAGCCTCGACCGCACTGGCAAGGGCAAGGTTACAGCGCATATTGATTTTGACGAAAACGCGAGCCCTGGCACGCCAGCGTCAAGCGTTGGCCGTCTCTATGGTGGCAACGACAGCGGCCTGACAACACTTTATTGGAAGGACTCGGCCGGCAACACCTACAATCTATTGCAGGGCGCTGCGTCGGGCTTGACTTACCAGTTTTCGACCAGCACTACGACGACGGTTGATCCAGGCAACGGCGTTGTGCGGTTTAACAGCGCGACCGTCTCGAACGTTACCGAGATTGCAATCGACGACCTGACGGCGTCAGGCGCAGACGTGTCCGCGTTCATCGCGACTTGGGACGACTCGGGCACTACCGATCGCGGCCGCGTGTTTATCCAGAAGCGCACGGCGCCAGGCACGATCGCAATCTTCCGCGTTTCGGGCGCCCTGGTTGACGAAAACGGCTGGACGAGACTGGCTGTCGCTTACGTGACACACGCCGGCACGTTTTCTGCAAACGATCCGATTGCCGTGTCGTATGGCACGCCGGGATCGCAGGGGCAGACGGGCAACACGGGCGCCGCTGGCGCCAACGGCACAGATCCGGGCGTCCGCTGGCTTTTTGCCACGTCGACAACGATGGCCGATCCCAGTGCCGGCAACATTCGATTCAACAACGCCACGCTTTCGAGCGTAACAGCGATTGCTGTGTCGGCCAGTAGCGGTGAAACAGGAAACCCGTCCGTCCTAGCCTGGCTGCAGGCGCTCGACGATAGCACGACGAGTGTGCGCGGAACATTGATAATCAGGAAAGCATCAGCGCCGCAGAATTTTGCAATCTACAACATCACGGGGCTATCGACCGACAACACGACATGGCTGCAGCTGGTCGTGACGCACGTGTCGTCCAGTGGATCTTTTTCGGCGGCGGATGTTCTGTCGGTCCAGTTCAGTCGGACGGGCGATGCGGGTGCCGGCACGGGCTCCGTAACCGGCATCACGGCTGGCGCTGGATTGAGTTCATCAGGTGTTGGCAGCACAGGTGGCACCATCTCGGTGTCTGGCACCCTGACCTCAATCGAGGCTGTCAACGCACAGACGGGAACAAGCTACACGATTGCCTCAAGTGATCACGGTCGCCTTGTGACGCTGTCAAACGCGGCGTCGATTGCTATCACAGTGCCGCAGGCGACGGGGTCGTTTGGAGCTGGATTCTACGTCGACATTGCCAATATCAATGCGGGTGTCGCTACGTTGACGCCGACGACGTCGACCATCAACGGTGCGGCATCTTTGGTTCTCAATCGGTTCCTGAGCGTCCGGCTTGTGTCGGATGGCACCAACTGGCTTGCATTGCACGGGTCGTCGCTGCGCACGCAGACAACTACGGTTGCCTCTGCGAGCACAACAGATATCGGCGCTACGGCGTCGCAGCGGATCAGCATCACCGGCACAACGACAATCACCTCGTTCGGCACTGTTCCGAACCAGCTACGGTTTGTAACGTTTGCTGGTGCTCTCACGCTCACACACAACGCGACGACGCTGATTTTGCCAACAAGCGCAAACATCACAACCGCTGCGGGCGACTCTGCCATGGTGTCCTCAGATGCGTCCGGCAACTGGCGCTGCATGCTGTACCAGAGGGCAGACGGGTCACCGCTTGCCGAGCTGGCGCCGCCTGTCGGGTCCATCATATACGTGCCAGCCAATGCAGCGCCCGCAAAGCACGTTAAGGCCAACGGGGCGCTACTTTCTCGCACGACGTACAGCAAGCTGTGGACGTACGCACAGTCTTCTGGAAACCTTGCGGCAAATGACGGCGCATGGGTTGCTGGCCAGTTTTCACCGGGCGACGGCTCGACCACGTTTCGGATTCCTGACTATCGCGGCGAGTTTGTGCGAGGCTGGGATGATGCGCGCGGTATTGACACGGGACGTGCGATTGGCTCGTTCCAGGCCGACGATTTGAAGGCCCATTCGCATACATACAACGGCGGATCGAACGCAATTGGAACGGGCACCACTGGCGCGGCGGGCCAGTCAGCAAACAGCTTCACGATGTCGACAAATTCGACCGGCGGCGCCGAGACGCGCCCCCGCAACGTCGCCGCCCTTGCTTGCATTCGGTTCGAATAAAGAGGACACATGCAGATATACCATTATCACGCAGTAACACGCGAGTTCATTGGCGTGGGCGCTGCCGATGAGGACCCGTTGACGCCGGGAGCCCATTTATTGCCGGCGTTCTCAACGCCAATGCCGCCGCCCCCGCCAGGCGCCAAGCAGATAGCCGTTTTTGACGGGCACAGCTGGTCACTCGTTTCCGACTATCGTGGCGAAACATGGTGGACGCCGGATCGGCAACCGACAAAAGTGATTGCGCTTGGAGATCCGTCTTTAAGCGGTCTTCTGCGCACGCGTCCGCCACTGTCTGCCGAAGCGTTAAATCAGATGAAGGCTGAAGCAAGAATGCTAGTTGACGACCAGGCTGAGCGCCAGCGCCTAAAACGCATCACGGGCGGCGCAGCCAAGGCGATGGAGTACATGGAGGCAAAGGATCAGGCTGTTGCTGTGATCCAGATGGGGGAGGCTGCTGCCAATGCTCTGCCGAATGGCGGTGTGTCCGAGTTCCCGGTGCTCGCGGCGAGCGTCGGCACGGAGGCGCCATCGCTGTTCGCCGCGGCGCAGCTCATCATCGGTCGATATGAGGCCTATGCCGCTCTGGCCGGCGCGATCAAACGCAAGGTCATCGAGACCAAGTCGGCAATCGATGCGGCAACCAGCGAAGACGCTGTGCGTGCGGCTCTGGACTCCGTCCAATGGCCGTGAAGTCGTGGCGTCTGTCGCGCACGAAGACCGAGCGCATTGAGAGAGAAAAGGTTCCGGCCGAGCTTGTCGACCTCATCTCCGCTCTCGACGAGCAAATTGCGCAGCTCAAAGCCGAGGTCAAGCGCATGAAACCCGTGGTGGACGCTGTCGTGGATCACGCCAAGAGGTCGTCGGGATGACGCTCGCAACCCGCTCCGAAGTCAAGCTCACCGGCGTGCACTCCGATCTTGTGCGGGTCGTACGCCGCGCCGACGAGATGGGCGCGGCGTTCCACGTGACCTGCGGCCTGCGCTCGCTCGAGGAGCAAAAGGCGCTCGTCGCGTCTGGCAAGTCCAAGACGATGAAGTCGAGGCATCTCACCGGCCACGCGGTCGACGTCGTGGCCGTGACCGAGGATGGCGGCGTCTCTTACGATGAGGACGACATGCAGACCGTTGCCCGCAAGATGAAGGCGGCGGCAGCTGACCTCGGCATTCCGATCGAGTGGGGCGGGGACTGGAAATCATTCCACGACACGCCGCACTTTCAGCTGCCCTGGAAGGACTATCCAGCAGATGGCCCCGCGCCGGCGCACAGAGAAGCGGAGAAGCCGCTCGCTAAATCCGGCACCGTGTGGGGCTCACTGGGCGCCATGGCCTCTGGCGCTGCCGTCTACGCAGAGCAGACGATGTCCTGGGCTATCGACACGATCGCAGCTATGACGTCGCTTGAGCCGATCAAGGTGCTGCTGTCTCAGGCCGGAGCCAACGCCAAGGCGATCGGGCTCGGCACGCTGGTGTTCTGCGGGTTCGTGGTGATCTCGCGGCGCGCTCGGGTAAAAACCGAAGGGGGCGCGCCGTGAACGAAGCGGACCGCAATCGTCTGGCGCTGCTGCTTTTGAACGACGGTGGCGGCCCCCTGTCGCGACGCTCTGCGGTGTCGAACGCGTTCACGTCGGCCGTTGCGCCCGATCCTACGCAAGCCGAGTTCCTGCGATCGGAGAAGGACACGCGTCCATTCTACGAGACCGAGCATCGCGCGTCGGTCCTGCCTCTGGTCATGTCGGGATACAACAATTCTGTCGGCTACGGCGCGCCCGTCATCGCTGGCGGCCGCATGTGGGACGTTCTCGGCGACATCACGTCAGGCCGACCGACGACGATGGACGAACTGCGACATGCAGCAGAGCAGGGGGCGGGTGCCGCACTGCTGTCGAGCCCGTTCGTGAAGGCCCCGGCTGGCGCGCTGCGGTCTGGAGCGATGCGAAGCCAACCACCGGCGCCGTCCAGAAGTCTTGACCCGCTCGGCTACTATTCGAAGGCCCTTGAGGAAGCGCAGAATCTCCCGTCACAGGCGTCACCCGATCAGATCCTCGCGACGCTCCGCAACAAGGGCGTCAAGCCGGGCGAGATCGAGGCGACGGGGCTGGCTGAGGCGCTGATGGGCAAGCCGTCCGTCTCGCGTGATGATGTCGTCCGGCATCTCACGGAGAACAGGGTGGGGCTGAATGAGGTGCGGTATGGTGGCAACAGCCTCGACGGTCCAACCAAATGGTCCACATACTCCCTCGACCCGTCGAACCCGACGTATCGGGAGACGGTGCTGCATCTGCCGCGCCGCGGCGAAAAGCTAGACAAGCGCCGAATGGAAATTGAGGCAATAGGCCGGGACGCAACGCCGGAGCAGCGGCAAGAGTGGGCGGACATTATGAACCGCCTACGGCCTGACAATCGGGATGTCGAAGGTGCGCAGCCGTTTCGCGGCATGCCAGACTTTCAAAGCGGCCACTTCCCCGAGTCCAACATCGTCGGTCACCTGATGACGAGCGTTAACAAGCACGAGGGCAAGCCCGTCTACACGATTGACCAGATTCAGTCGGATTGGGGTCAGAAACTCAGGAACGGAGGCGTCAGGGACGAGGCGAAGATTGCCAGCCTTCGTGAACGCATCGAACCAGCGAAGAAAGCCTACGAAGACGTCACTATGGCGCACGAGGCCAAGGGTCGTGCATTGCTCGAATCGCTGCCGCCTGCTGAATACGGACGCGCATCGACTGACGGTGGTCTATTCACAGCAACCAAAGACCGCAGCCTACCCGAAGAGACGCGCAAGGCAGCCTCGCAATGGCTGACCGATCAGTACAATCTGAAGCGCGGCGATGAGGCCGAGAAACTGCGCCTGCTGACCGCCGAACTCCGCACCGCCGAAGCCGCCACTCACGGTCATCCCCTCGTCAACACCACCGACCAGTGGACCAACACGGTTCTCCGCCGTGCCATCCAGCAGGCCATGGAGGCCAACGCAGAGAAGATCGCGATCCCCTCCGGCAGCACCGTGCTGTCCTACAATCCCGGCAAGGAACGCGGCATGAAAGCTTTCTACGACGACATCGTACCGAAGAACCTCGCCAAGATCCTCGGCGGGCTTGACAAGGCCGGCCTTCGCCGAGCCATGGTCGATCAACTCGACACACCCTCCGGCCCGAAGGGCAGCGGGTTCACGCTGTTCGATCTTACGCCGGCTATGCGCGACGCCGCCCGAAAGGGTATGCCGCTGTTCGCAGCCCCACACGCGGGCCTCTTGCCGCTTCTCATGCAGCAGAATGAGCAAGGCCCATGATCACCGTTCTCCTCGCCCGCTATGGGCTGCACATCGGGATCGTGGCGGGAGGACTGGTGGCATTCTTCGCCTGGGACGCGTCTCGCGTCCACAAAGGCGTCCAGAATGAGCGTGCTCGCGTCGAACGACAGGGAAACAAGATCGATGCGAAGGCTCAGGATGCTCGCCGCGCTGCCACTGCTCAGCCTGACAAGCGCGTGCAGCAGTATTTCCGCGATTGAAACGCCTCCGACTGGGGCAGCCGAGCACGTCTGCCGCACATGGCAGGTGATCCGCCCGTCTCGGAAGGACATCCTCACCCCCGGCACCACCGAGCAGATCGTCGGAAACAACGCCGCCCGTGAGACGTGGTGCCCTGCGCCACGGTTTGCGTCTGTCACAGCGAGGGCATGATGGACCCCAACCGCACACGCGAGCTGGCCGCGTTGATGCCGGTGTTCTTCGGCAACCGACCCTATCGCTGGGAAGAGTGAACGCCATGGACCGCCGCGATGACCTACCCCCGAGAGCAACCCCCGCACTCCGTGAATGGAGATGTAAACCACTAGGTGACGTGCGCCCAAGTCTTGCCCGTCACGATTGAGTGGACGCCTGACGTACTCAGTCCAAACTGTTGTGCCAACGCACCCAAGGTGGTTCCGGCTTGGCGAAGCGCCCTGATGAGTTTGACATCATTTTCCGTTAGATGGGTTGAGTAGTGTTTCTGTCCCCTGGTGTTGATTAGCCCATCGGCCCACTGCTTCTGTGTGTTTACCGATAGCGTCACCCATTCAAGATTGCTGGCTTCGTTGTTGGCCTTGTTTCCGTCGATGTGATTTACGGACAAACCAGCAGCGTAGCCGGGCACGAAAAGCCGCGCAACCAACCGGTGCACGTAAAGACGCGAGCGCCGGCCATTAGCTGTGACACTTACAGCCGCGTATCCGTTATCCTTGATCTCTTGGCTGAGCAATAGGTCTGGCAGGGCCACGGCGCCAACCACGCCAGAGCGCAGACGGCGACGAGCCACGCGATCGGTGAGTCTTACCCGTCCAGAGTTAGACACAAGGACCCGCGGGCGTGAGTGTAGCCAGTATGCTGGTAACCATCGTTCCATGTAATGACACCCGACACAAAGAACATCGGACCGCGCGATGCATGATCTACCGCAGGGAACGCGAAGATTCAACGAATGGGCGCGATCTCTTGGATCGCGAAGTCACATCGATTCGTCGGGAGCTGGACCAGATCCAGGAAACTTCCTCAGACCACGCCACCCGCATCAGATCCCTCGAGCTGGAAGTCGGCCACGTCCGGCATCTGATCGACCAAGCGATGGCATTCGCAGACCGGATCGAACTGCTGGAGAAGTCGTTGCGCGCCGTCCTGTGGGCGATGGCGGTGATGTGCTGGAAGTTGGCGCCGGACATCGCAGCCAACCTGCTGTCTCTGCTGCCGGTCCGGATCGGCTGAGGCTTCTCAAGAGGGACGCGGCGATTGCTGTGGTTGTGTCTCTGGCGGTGTTGGCGTTCTGGATCGTGCGGCTATGGCCGCATCATGCGTGATTAGGCCGGCCTCAGTTGTTCGCTTCGTTCAGTAGTCGGACAGCAGCCTTTCGCGTCGGCCACCATCGGTGCTCGCTGCTGTTTCGGTCCTGCCAATTCCTCGGCTTGCCGTCTCGGTACTTCGCGGTTGGCTCTTGACCGCTTGGGATGACGCGAAACAACAACCCGGCTTCGTCCAGCTCGACTTTCATCCCAAACTCAGAGATCGGCGTCGGCCTTCCGATCTCACCAGATGCCCAGCATCGCGCCATGTTGGTTCGCGTAGACAGATAGTCCGCCTTCCACACGCCGCGCTTGGCATCGTAGCCCCGGATCACCGCGACGAGCTTCGCCTCGGGGCAATCCACATCGTTGATGATGACAGGCGTCCCTCGCAGCAGCATAGCGGCCCTTGTTAGCGAACTGACAGTTGATAGTCGGGCGCGACGCGATGTGCATCCGCACGCGCCGTGTAGATGTGGATCAGCCCGTCGTCGTCGGGCTCGCAACCAACATCCCACACCTCGCGACGTAGCCCGGTGTCGGGATCAACGATGAAGACTTCGTCGAAGTCGCCAGCATCGTCGCCACCGCGCATGTACTGCTCGGCTGTGATCTTGCGCCACTTGCTCATTGCCCGGCCTCCCGTGTCTGATGGTGGATACGTAGCACCGCCCGGTTGACTTGTCAATAATAGTCGCGTACATTTCCGAATATGAAATTCGGCAAGCCAGTCAGAGGATACGTCCAAGCGCTCCCGCGGTCGAGCGCGTCCGCGCAAGCGTATGCGTTGTCCACAGCCGGCGTGCGAACGATCTATGGCATTGAGCCGGGCGAGACGCGCGCCGCGCTGATTGCGACGCTTCGGCGAGGCGACATCGTGGCCGTGACGCTGCTGCACGTGCTGGCCGCCCGGAAGACGTCGCACAAGGACAAGCCGCGTGAGGATCTCAAGGCTGCGATCCGCGCCATCGAGGCGAAGGGCGCGTCGATTGTCGAGATCGACACCGGCCTTGACAGCAAGGACAAGGCGCAGCGCGATGAAATGATCTTCGCGGCGTTCGAGCATCTCGCGAGCGCGGGGCGCGCTGCCGCCGGCCGGCGCAACGGTCGGAAGTCTCGCGGTCGCCCGCCTCGCGCGTGGGCCAGCGACCAGCTCGCGGTGATGGAAAAGCACTGGTATTCGCTCGACCACGCCACCAACGACGATGCGATCCGTGCTATAAATCGGCATGGTGATTTCGACCGGCCGGTGACCGCGAACCAGGTCTACAAGGCGATGACGGCGTTGCGTGGAAAAGGCAAGGGCGGCTCCGGCCGCGGAGATTTCTGAGGAGCAAAACATGAGCTACGATAGCGGACCAGAAACACGCGAGCATATCCGGCAAGTTTCGGAACGCCTGAAGAAGGTATGCACGGAACTCTACGACCGTGGCTACTTCCACGACGCGTCGAAGCTCGGTCCCGAAGAAAAGCCGATCTTCGACGCGGTGACGCCGAAGCTCAAAGGACTCACGTATGGGACCGACGAGTACCGCGCCAGCCTGAAGGAACTCGGCCCGGCGCTGACGCACCACTACGCCAAGAACAGCCACCATCCAGAGCACTACCCGAATGGCATCGCAGGCATGGACTTGCTCGACCTGATCGAGATGTATTGCGATTGGGCCGCCGCGACCTTGCGTACGAAGGACGGCGACATGGCCGCCGGCATCGAGATCAACGTGAAGCGCTTCGGCATCGACGGGCCGCTTGCCGACATTCTCCGCAATACGTGGGTTCGGCACGGCGGGTTTTGTGGATACCAGACGCTGCCTATCGGGCCGAGCTACGCGGGAGACCCGACCGTGACACAGGTGACGGATATCGGCACTGGCATGGTCTATGACCAGCGCGCACGCCCGAACGCACCGATCCCGATCGTCAGCAAAAGTGAGCGCGATGCGCTGCGGCTGATGCAGATGGACGGTGACGAAGTTCAGCGCGCCGGATCGGCATGAAGGGAGAGCCTGCTGCGCGAGCGTGGAGCCCCGCCGGTGCTAGGGGTGATGCTGAAGTCTGCGCTCGAATAGGGTACCGGCCCCGCAGCAATCCAATGGTGAGAACGATGCCGACGACGCGAGAAATGACTCCCGAGCTGGCCCTGACGGGCATCATGCTGTTGAGGGAAGCGCTGGCCGCTATGGAACGGGGCGAGCTGGCCCCTGGTGGGCTCCCCATCCTGGTGCAGCACGCCTGCTATCCGCAGCAGGCCAACGAGAAAGATTTGGAGTGGGCCGGATCCGAGATGGAGAGGATCATCGGGAGGCCAGCGTGACCGCCCGGCAGACCCGCAGTCTGATCTACGTCATGCTGTTCCTGGCAACGGCAGCGTGGCCGTGGGTCGCCGGCGTCGCGGTGTTCCTCGCACTGATGGACTTCATCGAGGGCTGATCC
>Ga0214917_10006652_pt1 | contig 11936 bp, 12 predicted proteins | sample LL_1208_BB_MetaG_FD_177983 | JGI IMG/M metagenome (GOLD analysis project Ga0214917, IMG submission 177983) | Freshwater microbial communities from Lake Lanier, Atlanta, Georgia, United States - LL_1208_BB | ecosystem: Environmental > Aquatic > Freshwater > Lake | place: USA: Georgia | collected...
CGCTGCGTAAAGCCCTCGATACGAATCACCTCTGGGCGGCGATTGATTGTTTCGCTGAGGAACCATATCTGGGTGACTTGCGAACATCTGAACGCATCACCATGACGGCGCATATGGGCTCTTATGCAGCCGAAACGCGCACATTGATGGAGCGAGAAGCAGTCTCAGCCTTAGTGCGGGAGTTCAAGAAGATCGGGCTCTTGTAGCGTTAATAGTGATGCGACTCGACAAAGTTACGAGACTCGCTGAGTTTCGGTCACGCCTGCTCAATGATTCAGCGCTCGTTGGAACCTGGATTCAGATTCCGAGCTCAGACTTCGCTGAGATTGTCGGTGATGCTGGATACGACTGGGCTGCGGTAGATCTCGAACATGGAGCTGTAGCCCGCGATCAGTTACCAGACATCTTTCGTGCGCTCGAACTAGGTGGCACGTTGCCACTCTCACGAATTGCCCTCCCCGACCCGTCACTCTGCCAGCAGTCACTTGACGCTGGAGCAGCGGGTGTCATCTTGCCACGAATTGAGTCGGCACGGCAGCTCGAAGACCTTGTAGCTGCTTGCAAGTGGCCTCCTCATGGTCGTCGCGGAGTCGGTTTCTCGCGTGCGAATCTTTATGGAAAGTACTTTGAAAACTACAAGACAGAAGCAGAGCAGCCGTTCGTTGTCGCTCAGATCGAGTCCTCATCTGCAGTTCAAGCGATTAGCGACATTGCCCAAGTGCCAGGCGTTGATTCGCTCATGATTGGTCCCTACGACTTGTCGGCATCACTTGGTCATACTGGTGAACTCACGCATCCAGCAGTAGTCCAGGCAATCTCCGACGTCATCAGTGCATGTAAGAAGTACCGACGGGCCAGCGGCATTCACGTTGTCGAGCCTGATGGTCGGTTGCTCAAGGAGGCAATTGCAAGTGGTCATCGGTTCGTTGCGTATGGTACCGATGCGCGATTCTTCTCAGCAGTGCTTGCTAACCCTCTACGCAAATGACGGTTGTTGCGCTCATCCCTGCACGAATGGCAAGCAGCAGGTTTCCCGGCAAACCGTTGGCGTTGATTCACGGCCGACCAATGATTGAGCACGTCTATCGAGCAGTTAGTCAGTCCCCTCTGCTTGACGCAACCTACGTCGCCACCTGTGATTCAGAGATTGCGACCGCAGTTGAAGCCTTTGGGGGGAATGCGCTACTCACGGGTGACCATCATGAACGTGCATCCGACCGTTGCGCAGAAGCACTTGAGATGCTATTGGGTTCTGGGCAGCAGATTGACATCGTCGTAATGGTGCAGGGAGATGAGCCGATGACTCACCCGCAGCAGATCGCTGAAGTTCTCGAGCCCTTTACTGAGCCATCGGTGTCGGTGGTGAATCTCTTCTCATCTCTCTCCGCTGTTGAAGCTGCTAGCCGAAATGTTGTCAAGGTCGTTATTGATCAACGGGGCGATGCGCTGTACTTCTCACGACTTCCCATTCCTGGATCAATGGGCGCATCCATTTCACCGACCGGAAAGCAACTTGGTCTCATAGCGTTCCGCTCATCTGCACTGCAGGAGTTCTCTGCTCTTTCTGCCACCCCTTATGAAATCAGTGAGTCAGTTGACATGCTGCGCTTCCTCGAGCACGGTCGCAAGATTCGAATGCGGCACACAAGTCATCTCACGGTTGCAGTAGATACTCCGGCAGATCTGTCGGCAGCAGAGCAACTGATTCCCCGCATGCCATAGTTGCTGCTCGCTAGCCTTGCGGTGTGGCTGCGCTGCGGGTCGGCATAGCTGGTTTTGGTGTCGTAGGAAAACTGCGTGGCGAAGTAGTCAAACGTCATCCCGATCTCTCTCTGGTTGCAGTTTGCGACAAGAATCTGAATGGTCAGCAGTCGCTGAACGACGGCACGGCGTGTTTCTCCACCTATGAAGAACTGCTCGCTTGTGACCTTGATGTACTACTGGTCTGCCTTAGTAACGATCTCACGGCAGATGCGACGATTGCTGGGCTTCAAAAGGGTCTCCATGTCTTCAGCGAGAAGCCACCCGCACGAAGCCTTCATGAACTGCAGCGTGTTCTCGATTGCGAAGCAGCGTTTCCGGCTCAAAGGCTGATGTACGGCTTCAATCATCGGTATCACGATTCAGTGATAGAAGCACTCAAGATCATAAGGTCACGAGAACTTGGCGAGATAATAAACATGCGCGGAGTGTACGGAAAGGCAAAGCTCATCACCTTCAATCAGCCGTCGTGGCGAATTGATCGAAACATCGCCGGCGGCGGAGTGCTTCTGGACCAAGGCATTCACATGGTTGATTTGATGCGCCTGTTTGCCGGCGACTTTGTCGAAGTCGCAAGTCATATCTCAAACTCGCATTGGGGTTACGACGTTGAAGATAACGCCTATGCACTTATGCGTTCAAAAGCTGGCGCTGTCGCGCTCTTGAACTCATCTGCTACCCAGTGGAGACACCAGTTTTCGCTCGATATCAATCTCGAAGGTGGAAGTGTCGTGCTGCGGGGAATATTGACAGGATCCAAGAGCTACGGAGCAGAAACGTTGACGGTGTCACGCGCAGATCCCGACCGTGACCACGGTGATCCTGTAGAAACCACCGCCACCTTCAACCGTGACCCATCGTGGGAACGTGAAATCGATGCGTTCGTCAGTTCAATTCGCTCGGGCACCGCACCTGAACATGGCACATCATTCGACGCCCTCGAAACTTTGCGCTTGGTCTTTCGCATCTATTACGCCGACCCACAGTGGCGAGAGCGCTACTCGATTGCTGACCCAGGCTGGCCCCAGTGAGTCAAACTCCGTGGGCTGAATCTCTTGAACTAGCCAAACACGCGGTGCTTTCTGCAGCTGCTGCGGTAAACGGACAGCGCCATCTGCATTCACCAGTCGTAGAGGGTCAAGAGGTGGGCGGTAGAGAAGTCAAACTCGATCTAGATCGCCAACTCTCCGAGCTCCTCATCAATCATCTCCAACGTGATGGCATTCGAGTGATCTCAGAAGAGTCTCGGGAATCACACGCAATCACCGATGATGTCGTCTGGATTATTGACCCACTCGATGGCAGCTACAACTTCCTTCGCAATGCAGGACCCAGTGCCATCTGCTGTGCACTTCTCGAAAAGAACTCTCCAGTTCTTGGCGTCGTCTTTGATCTGTCCTCGAATCAGTTGTACTGGGGTGGACCCGCGCTCGGGTCGTTCTGCGGCAACTCTCCCTTGAAGGTCTCGCAGCAAACACGCCTCAATGCGGCCCTGGTGTATACGGGTCTACCTAGTCGAATGGAGGTGACTGGTGCACACTCGCTTGATGCACTCACCCATCTGCTGCGACATGCACAGAAGGTTCGCATGATTGGTTCTGCCGCGATAAGCCTCGTGAAAGTTGCGAGTGGTATCGGCGACTTGTATTCCGAGACATCGATTATGCCTTGGGATGTTGCAGCTGGAGTCGCGCTCGTTGAGGGGGCAGGTGGGTTGGCGCTGCCGAGTCTCCCATCTCGAAGTGCCCCGATCAACATCACCGCAGGCAACGCCGAGCTCGTTCGTCTCCTTAGCAATAGGTGAGTTCTCTGACAACCAAGATTCTCTTAACCGACGCTGTGGGGGCGTATGACTCAGAAGAGTTTGCTCTCGTATATGTACTTAATTCGTGGGGCGAACCCAATCTGAGATGTGTATCGCTTCCGGCAATGGTGGAAGACGATGCTGTCAACGTTCAAGAATCAATCTCACGGTGGCTCCATCTCTTCAAGACAGCGCTCCACTCTGCGGCATGCGCCGAACTTCATACCGACCCAACGCTTGCTGAACTACACCCACTCTTTGAGGGCAACTATGCCACCACTCCTGAACACTTCGAGTTAGCTCAGCTCATCGTCTTTTGTCGTTCACTCGAAGGCCGTGACATCACTGAAATCGTCTATTCGGGTTCAAGTTCGGCAGTTTCACGTTGCCTCACTCGGTGGTGCAAGATGAGAAATGTCGCCTTCAGCGGACCTCGACTTCGCTCCCCTTTACGCAGTCGTATTGAGTCAACTCTTAGCCGGTGGCGTGCATGGTTTCGTCTTTATCAGTTATGCAGAACCAACTCGCCAATTGATTACAGGCCACTACAAGCTGTCTCAACAGCTTTTGTTGACTACTTCGTAGCAGACCCGATTGACACCTATTGGCCAGCGCTTCGCAACCTTATTGCCCAAGATCGAGACAGATACTTCTTCATCCATCAATACACGAAGCACAGTGCACTCTCAACTGTTGCGGCAGCAAAATCCCATTGCACCGAACTGCAGAGAGCGTCTTCCCAACCTCACCGAAAACTTCTCGAGAGCGTTGTTACTGCCTCAGATTTCCCAAACATTAGAAAGCATGCTGCAGTACTGCGACGCATGTACAAGCTCTCAATGACCGTCACGTCACCGACTTTGCCATATTTGGCAGGGCTTGAGCCCATCTCGCTCTACTCCGAGAAACTCGCTCGAGGGTGGAACGACAGCACGGTCGTTGATTCGGCGCTGAAGTTGGTGGCGTTTCATGATGTTCTGTCAGCCCTGCCGAACCTCAAGCAAGTTGTCTTTCTCCAAGAAAATCATCGCTGGGAGAAGACTCTTCTTCGAGAAGTAGCCAATCGTGGTATTCGCTCAATTGGGGTGCCTCATACGGTTGTTCGACCGCGCGACCTGAGATATCAAGCCATAGTGCGCGACTCGCAGAGTGATCGATTTCTCTTTCCGAATACCGTTGCGACCAATGGACCGGCAACACGTGATGAACTTGCTAAGGGAATTGCTGACGAACGACTCACTTCTGTCGAGGCACAGCGGTATGAGTCATTGACGAATGTTCGACGTGTGACTACCCCTTCTCGCCCAGTCATACTCATTGTTGGCGATCTCTTACCACGACACTCTCAATTCATTCTTGATACCGCTCTTCCGGTTCTTCGACAAATGAACTCAACCGTGTACTTCAAGCCTCATCCCGCAGATTTAGGTTCTCGTGCATTGGCCGAGGCACATGGAGCAGTCATCATCGGGGGTGACTTTCGCCAGGCCCTCTCTTGCGCTTCGCTCGTCATTGCTGGTTCGCTTACTGCCGCCACTGCCGAGGCGGTGCACGTTGGTCTTCCGGTGGTCACCATTGTCGACCCCGCCTTCTTTAATCTCAGCCCACTGCTATACCTTCCGTTTGCGCGCTACGCACGAACACCATTGGAGCTCCGAACTCATCTTGACCACATTCTCTCGAACAGTGTCGACGAGCAACGTGAAATGTTCACTATTGATCAGACGCTCTGGCGATGGCGGAAACTGCTCTCAGTAGACTGAAATCACATGAGTAGCCGTGCATTTTGTGCATCGCTATTGCCTGGACTTGAGGTCGTTGAAGATTGCCGAATGGCTGAGCACATTGCTACCAAACTTCATGAGATTGTCGCAGATCGTCCAGCACTAAGCATTGTTTGCTCGGGCGGGAAGATTGCACCACGAGTGCTTGAAACCTTCATATGTAAGTACCTGGGTGGGCGTCAGCTCAATGTCATTGCCACGGACGAAAGAATCACAACTGACTTCGGAGATACAAATGCTCAATCGTTGCAAGAGGCTATTGCTCTCGGCGGTGGAACAGACACTGTGAATCTCATTGCGCCTGCTCAGGATGTCGATGTCGCCCGAAGCGCTAACGACTTCATGAAACAGGTTCGTGACTGCCCAACGGTTGAGGCAGCGATCTTCGGGGTCGGAAGCGACGGTCATGTCGCAAGTCATTTCCCGGGCGTCCCATCCCAAACACAAGGTTTCGTTGATGTAGTGATCGGTGCACCTTCACCCTTCACGCAGCGCATCACTCTTTCCATGGCGTTTTTGGGCACGATTCCCCATCGGTTGGTCGCCCTCGCAGGTGTTGAGAAGGCTGAAGTGCTACGTGCGCTCGCTTCGGGAATGTCCCTACCGGTCGCACAAGTGAAACCGACACAGTCATTTGTAAGCAAAGATGCGGTGCAGTCGTTTTCAGTTGAGAGGCATTGAACCATGAAAACGGTGATTCTTTGTGGTGGAAAGGGAACACGAATTCGTGACGTCTCAACCGCCGTGCCCAAACCGATGGTCGAGGTTGCTGGACTCCCCATTGTGCATCACATCATGAACTACTACGCACGATATGGTCTTTCAGATTTTGTGCTTTGTCTTGGCTACAAGGGTGAGGTCATATACGACTATTTCTCGCGTCTTGCGACGGCTTCTACAGACAAAACGATTTCAATCAGCCAAAACGACACCATCACAAAAGCCACGAGCAAGACCCAATGGAACATTGCATTGGTGGACACGGGTCTAGAGACCATGACGGGAGGCAGAATTCGACGTATCTCTTCGCACGTCAGCAACGAAACATTCACGCTTACGTATGGCGATGGTTTAAGCAACATCGACATCCAGAAGCTCATTGAACATCATCGAACCTGCGGTAAGACCCTCACCATCAGTGGAGTTCGACCGCCGAGTCGCTTTGGAGAGCTCACCGTAAGCGGAAACCTGGTAGTTGGGTTCGACGAAAAGCCTCAAGCCGCAAGTGGCCTGATCTCCGGTGGCTACTTCGTCTGTGAACCTCGTCTGTTTGACTATCTCGATGATGCTGATTCGCTCGTGTTCGAACGTGAGCCAATCAAGGCGCTTGTTCGTGAGGAGCAGGTGGCCGTGTACACACACGAAGACTTCTGGCAATGCATGGACACCTATCGTGACTGGGAGTATCTAAACGACATCGCCCAGAAAGGAGTAGCTCCTTGGCTCGGCTAGCTGATGCGCTACATACGTTTGCCGGTCGTCGCGTGCTCGTCACCGGCAATACGGGTTTCAAAGGCTCATGGTTGTCGTATTGGTTGCACCTAGCAGGTGCCGATGTATATGGGTTCTCGCGTGACGTTCCGACCTCGCCATCACATTTTTCACTATTGGGGCTTTCTGAGCTCACCACACATCGATTTGGTGACCTTCGTGACGCCGGTGCCATTGCTACTGCAGTGAATGATGTGCGTCCAGAGTTCGTCTTTCACCTCGCGGCTCAGGCGACGGTGCGTCAGTCGTATCTTGACCCCAAAGAAACCTTTGACACCAACGTTGGTGGGGCAGTCAATCTCTTGGAAGCCCTACGCAACTGCGACAGCCTTCGCGCACTTGTCTTCATCACATCAGATAAGTGCTATCTCAATGTCGAGACCTCACGCGGCTACTCAGAGAATGATCCATTGGGCGGTGTAGACCCGTATAGCTGTTCAAAAGCAGCTGCCGAGCACGTGCTCTCGGCATACAGTCACTCCTACTTTGCGCATCGCCAAACCCTTGGTTGTGCCTCAACTCGCGCTGGCAACGTGATCGGTGGTGGCGACTGGGCTCCGGATCGCATCATTCCAGATTGTGTTCGCTCACTCAGTGATGGCAGGTCAATTCAGATTCGAAGCCCGCAAGCTACACGCCCCTGGCAGCACGTGCTTGAACCTCTCAGCGGGTACCTCCTGCTCGCTTCTGCCTTGAGCACCTCGCCTCAGAAATTTGCTGGCGCTTGGAACTTTGGCCCTCGCGAGGATGCCGCGCACTCCGTGAAGGAAGTCGTTGAGAAGTCGATTTCTGTGTGGGGATCCGGGAACTTCACCGTCGAGTCGGCCAATCCGCAGCTCCACGAGTCAACGTTGCTCCATCTAAACGCGCAACGTGCCGAGACAGAACTTGGCTGGAAAACCCAATGGCACTTCGACGAGATGATGCAGAACACGATTGGGTGGTACAAGCAACTCGCTGCTGGAGAAGATGTGCGCCGACTAACCGCTCGTCACATTGAACAGTACGTTGTCGCCTGCCAATGATCTCCGGTCTCACAATCACACCTCTAAAAACCTTTCGAGACCATCGAGGCAGCGTTCTGCACATGATGCGCAGTGACTCTCCTCTATTTTCGGGTTTCGGGGAGGTGTATTTTTCCAGTATCGGCCATCGTGCCGTGAAGGCGTGGAGACGAAACCACTTCGCTACGGCAAACTTCGCCGTTCCAGTTGGTTCAGTTGAACTCGTCGCTTATGACGATCGAGACGATAGTGCGACTCGAGATTCGAAACTCTGTATCATGCTCGATGCAGACAACTATCACTTGGTGACAATTCCGCCAAGAGTCTGGTACGGCTTCGTCGGACTTGCCGAAGTTGAATCGTTGATTGTCAATCTGCTGAATCGACCCTACGACGCTGCTGCAGCTGATCAACGCGAGTATCCCTCAATCGAGATTCCGCACGAGTGGGATCAAGTGAGTTAATGCAGAGACGTGTTCTCATTACTGGGGCCAGCGGTTACGTTGCCGGTTGGCTCATTTCCCAGTTAGCGACGTTCGCCGAAGTCGAACTCGTATTGGGTAGTCGTAGCAATCAAGACACTCCCTTGCAGCATCGCCATGCGCATCTTGACCTCGGCAAGCCTTCGACTTTCAGCGCAGCACTAGAAGGAGTCGATACCGTCGTTCATTTGGCTGGTTTACCGCAACGCGACTGTATTGCGTCGCCATCAGAAGCCGCTCGACTCAACACACTTGGTACGACGGAGTTGGTCCATCAGGCCGATAAGCAAGGTGTCAGGCGCTTCATTCTGGTATCGACAATTCAGGTTTTCGGTTCACCGCTTCCCCCCCTTATCACATCGAACACCCCGATAGCACCCGACAACGCCTATGCCAAGTCATATGCAGATCTCGAATCTGAACTCGGTTTCTCGTCGGGCGTAAAGATCGATGTCGTCCGACTCGCTAATGGTTTTGGGTTTCCGCTGAATAAGGGATCCTGCTGGCACCTCGCAGTAAACGACTTCTGTCGACAGGCAGTCCAAATGGGTGAGATTCGTCTCACGAGTTCGGGGCTTCAACAGCGTAATTTTGTACCGATTCGGTCCTCAGTGAGTTTTCTCGCACACGTTCTCATGGCTACAGCGAGTTCATCAGATGAGCCACGTTTTTGGACGTTTGGTTCTCCTCAATCGCAATCAGTACTCGCCATGGCACACACTGTGGCCAGCCGGGCCTCCGTGATTCTTGGACACGAGGTCTTGGTTCTGGCAAGAAATGACGAGCGTACTACCGCACACGCTGCCTCGATCCTTGATCTGACACCGATCGCCGCGCTCCGCTTCAGTACCGAGACATTAGAAGGGGTAGCACATCTTCACATGATTGATGAGACACTGCACTATTGCAGAACGTTGTTCTTGACATGAATCTGTCTGTGTCGATTGTTCTCCCGACCTATAACCATGCTCACTTCTTGCCAGATTCGATCGGTTCGGTGCTCGCGCAAACCTTTCAGAACTGGGAGTTGTTGGTAGTAGACAACTCGTCCACCGACTCAACCAGCCAGATCCTCTCTGCATATACCGACCCTCGAATTCGCGTGCTGACTATCGCAAACGATGGGATCATCGCGCGGTCACGAAATCTTGGTCTTCGTGAAGCGCGTGGCATCTATGTGGCATTTCTTGATTCTGATGATCTCTGGTATCCAGACAAGCTAAGTGCCTGCGTCGAACTCTTACAAGGTGGTGTAGATCTCGTCTGTCATGGCGAACGGTGGGTGGGCGGTGGTCTGCCAGAACGAGAGATTGCCTATGGCCCGATTTCACGTGCAACGGAGCGAAACCTGGTTCTACGTGGCAACTGTCTGAGTACATCTGCCGTTGTCGCCGATCGGAATCTTCTTCAGTCTCTTGGTGGCTTTTCGGAGAATGGCGAGTTTGTTACGGCGGAGGACTACGAGCTCTGGATTCGAATTGCTCGCGAAGGAGCAAGAATGGCATTCATTGAGCACGTCTTAGGAGAATTCCGACGTTCCCCTACCAGTGCAAGCGCAGATATCGTGCGAAACGTTGCGGCAGAGATTGCCGTAAGCGAGATGCACCTTCAGGAACTGTTTTCCGGTTTTCAGCTCCGCCTTAGGCGTCGACAACGGCGAGCACGAGCCTTCTACGGTGCCGGTCGCGCGTTCGCAGCCCGGGGACGACGTGGTATCGCTTTAGCGTGGTACTGGCGCGCCCTGAGAACATCACCGCTAGTAGGCAGATTGATGCCAGCAATGCTTCTGCTGCTATTGCCGAGCCGCGTGGAGCAAGCATGAACATCCATTTCGCACTGGCTCGACAAGCGATGTGTGCCGGTTTTCGAATTCTCGGAGCACGACCTGGTGACCGAATCGCAGTTCCCGCATTTATCTGCTCGGATGTGCCTGCTGCGCTGGTTCATGACGGTTATCAACTCGTCTACTACGACATTCAACAATCGCTCCAGCCAGATCTGTCACAACCTAAACCTCAAGCTGACTTTCTGTTGGTCGTCAATTATTTTGGATTCCCTGCCGACGTCGCCTCCGTAACGCAGCGATGGGGATTCGATCTACGTCAGATCATCGAAGACAACGCACACGGACTCTTTAGCCGCGATCAGGAGGGCCGAGTACTCGGCCAACGAACAGCCCTCGGCTTCACAAGTTTTCGAAAATCACTGCGAGTTGGTGATGGTGGAACTCTTCATGTCAATAGTCCACTCTTGGTAGAGCTGGCAGCGGCCGAGCAACTCGAGCCCATCTCTCGGGCTCCGAGCGTCGGAGGGCGACTGCGGCAGTTCGGTGCTCAGCTAAGCGAACAGACTCGTCTTCCCCTGATGAATCTCCTCAGAACGACAAAACGGGCAGTTGTTCGAGGGGCTGTACAGCCCTTTGATGAAACGACGCGGTACCCCTCGCCGGCGAGTAGTCAGTCTTTAGCGGTTCTTCATTCATGTAATCCGGTGGAAGAGTGCCGACGCCGTGTTTCGATCTATCAGCGCATCCTGCCGCAGATTGTGGCTGCGGGTGGCCAACCGATCTTCCGCACTCTGCCCTCCGGAGTCGCTCCCTATGCACTGCCCTTTTTTTCGACGACGCATGTGGCACAGCGCGTGCAACGAGATCTATGGCTTCGCAACTTTGAAGTATTCCCATGGCCCAATCTTCCTCACATCGACCGCGACTATCCAAGCTGGTATCAGCACGTTCACCTGGTGAGCTTCCTACGATGAGCATGCTGATTAGGTTTCCAGGAGACCATCAATCTTGGGACGACTTTGCTCGTTCGCTTAAGCATGCGAACATCTTTGCTTCCCATGCATGGAGCACGGTGCAAGAACGCTCCGGATGGACTACTCATCGTTTCGTGGACACCAATCACTCATACGGGGTTCAGTTTTTCTCAAAACAGATTTCTCGGCTTTGCACCGTTGGTTGGATTCCTGGTGGTGTACTTGGCACTCGCTTCAAGCTCGACAATGAATTCGCTCTTGGATTTCGTCAGTTCTTTCGGTCGTGGAGCAGTTACCTCAGGGTTTCATTTCCCTATGCCCTTGATGTTTCGGTGTCTGCCGATGACTCATGGCGATTAGCCACCTCACCGCTAGGCGCTAAGCAATCGGTGATCATCGATCTTCGCCGATCTCCCGAGGACCTCATTAGGGCGATGGGGCCCAATTGGCGTCGCAATCTGAAGCGTTCCCAGCGGACAGAGTTCGAGGTACGTCAGCTCGGAAATGCGGATCTAGATGCTGTCGATATTCTTGAAGAGGGAACGGCTCGTCTGAAGAAGCTCCGACTCGAGTCCGCTCAGCGAGCAAGTGACGTCATCCGTTTGCTGGGCGAGTCTGCAGTTGTCATAGGTGTCTTTGACTCTTCTGGGCAACTCGTTTCTGTACGGGGTGCCTCAGTCTTCGCAACAGAGGCTCGAGACCTCATCTCTGCAACGTCTGTTGAGGGAAGGCGTGCCTACGCCTCATATCGTGCCACCTGGGATCTCATCACACTGCTGCATCAGCGTCACCTTCAACACTTTGACTTGGCCGGAATCGATCCGAAAGGCAACCCAGGGGTCGCGGACTT
>Ga0214917_10006653_pt1 | contig 11935 bp, 9 predicted proteins | sample LL_1208_BB_MetaG_FD_177983 | JGI IMG/M metagenome (GOLD analysis project Ga0214917, IMG submission 177983) | Freshwater microbial communities from Lake Lanier, Atlanta, Georgia, United States - LL_1208_BB | ecosystem: Environmental > Aquatic > Freshwater > Lake | place: USA: Georgia | collected...
GGAGAACTTTTTCAACCGTGGTGAGTTCGGTGCCGGGCTCGATGAATTTCATTTTAGGAAGGATCTGAAGGGCCCGGCGGGAGGCATCAAATTCCACGGGAAGGGTCACTAGGTTGAACAGCATGATCACGCCCCAGCCCGCCACCATGATCATGAGGTAGGTTTGGGAATGAAATCCCCCGAAGCCGGAGAAAAATCCCAGCAAGGGGAGCCAAGTGACGATTTGGCTGGCAAAGGTGGTGGCACCAACGGAAGCCATCCGCCACTGCAAAGGGGCATAGGCGATCTTATGCTGGATGGCATGACCGCATTCGTGGGCGGCCACCCCGAGGGCGGCGGCCGAGTGGCCGTGGAAATTTTCCGAGGAGAGAACGAGCCGTTTGTGCATCGGATCGTAGTGGTCCCCTAGGAGACCGTCCTGCTCGACGATTTCGACATCACGGATCCCGGCGGCATCGAGAATGCGGGCGGCGGCCTCCGCTCCCGTAAAACCGGAGGAAGCGGGAACCTGACTTCCTTTGGCGTAAGCGATTTTCACCCGGGCAGCAGCCCAGAGTGATAGAGCCATCGTGCCAAAAAAGGTAAGCAGCCAGAGAGCGTTCATCGTGCAGCTAGAATAATGGCAGGGATTGAGCCTGCAAGGGGCTCAGTCCGATTTATTATAAATCCCTTTCGGCGAGGATCTTATTTGCAGAATTTGGCTAAGCGACGGGCACCTTCCTCGATCTGATCCACCGAGGTGGCGTAGGAGAGGCGAATGGTAGAGTCGTCCCCGAAGGCTTTTCCGGGAACCACAGCCACCCGCTCCTTTTCGAGAAGCTTTTCAGCAAACTCAGTCGAGTTCAAACCGGTGCGTGAGATATTCACGAGGATGTAAAAGGCTCCCTGGGGTTTGACGAAGGAGAGCTTTGGGATGAGGCCCAGCAGGTCGCACATGCGGCGTCGACGTTTGTCATACTCCGTGACCATGTCCTTCACGCAATCCTGAGGACCGCGGTAGGCGGCCAAAGCGCCTTTTTGGGCAAAGGAGGTGGGGTGAGAGGTGGTGTGGCTTTGGATGGAGTCGATGGCTTTGGCCAATCCGACAGGAGCGGCCACATAGCCCAAGCGCCAACCGGTCATGGCGTACGGTTTGCTGAAGCCGTTGACGGTCAGGGTGAGGTTGTAGACATCCTTGCTGAAGGAGGCGATGGATGAGGCTTTGGCATCGTCGTAAACGAGCTTTTCGTAAATTTCATCCGAGAGAATATAAATTTCCTCATCGAGGGCGACTTCGGCCAAGGCGGCGAGTTCATTCTCGGAGTAGACGGAACCGGTCGGATTTCCCGGCGAGTTGATGATCACCATCTTGGTGAGAGGGCTCATGTATTCCCGGAAGAGTTCCGGGGTGAGCTTGTAACCGTTTTCGGCTTTGGTCGGAACAAGGACGGGCTCCCCGCCGGCCACGCGAACCATTTCCGGGTAACTCAGCCAGTATGGGGCGGGAATGAGGACCTCGTCCCCAGGATTGATGGTGGCCAGGATGGCGTTGAAGCAGGCATGTTTGGCCCCGCAGGTGACAATGATCTGGGAGGGTTCGTAGGAGAGTTGATTGTCGGCCTTCAGTTTCTCGGCGATGGCGGAGCGCAGTTCGGGAATGCCCGAGGAGGGCGTGTATTTGGTGAAGCCTGCATCCAAGGATCCCATGGCGGCGGCTTTGATGTGCTCCGGAGTGTCAAAATCAGGTTCGCCAGCCCCAAAACCGACCACATCGAGACCTTCGGCCTTCATGGTTTTGGCACGGGCATCGATGGCCAGAGTGGCGGAAGGGGTGAGAAGACGGGTGCGTTCTGCGTGATCAAGAGCCATGGTGATGATATTTCCTTTGGTTGGTTCCTTTTTTGCGGTTAGAGGTGAGAAGAGTACCGATCGGGCAGGGGAAGTCGAACTTTTTGATCTCCTTTTCCCTGAATGACGATTGCGCCCGAGTTCGGAAAAGGGTAAGTCCGCCACGGATGAAAACGCATTGGGCGGCAATTTTTGACTGGGACGGGGTGATTTTGGACAGTTCGAAACACCACGAGCAGAGCTGGGAGCGTTTGGCCAAGGAGGAGGGAAGGATTTTGCCAGAAGGGCATTTTTTGCGGGGGTTTGGACGGAGGAACGTGGAGATCATGCGCGACCTATTGCGCTGGTCGGATGACATGCAGGAGATTCAGCGATTGAGCCTGCGCAAGGAGGAGCTGTATCGAGAAGTGGTCAAAGATTGGGGGATTCAATCCCTTCCCGGGGTTCGGACCTGGCTGGAGAGGCTGCAGCAGGCGAAAATTCCCTGCGCGATCGGTTCCTCCACCGAACAGCAGAATGTGCGATTGGGTTTGGACTTGCTGGGGTTGGAATCCTTTTTTCAAAGTGCGGTGACGGCGGAGCATGTCCAGAGGGGCAAGCCCGCGCCGGATGTGTTTCTGGAGGCGGCCCGCAGGTTGGGAGTCGCTCCCGCGTGTTGTGTCGTCTTTGAGGATGCCCCCTCCGGGGTGGAAGCGGCAAGGGCGGCGGGCATGCGGGTGGTGGGGGTGAGCACCACCCATCCCGGGGGACATTTGGATGGGGTGGACCGGGAGGTGGCGAGGTTGGACGAGTTGGAAACGGGGGAGTTATCGAAATGGTTTGCCCGCCCCGCTTGATGCGGGGAGCGGTGTTCCCTAGGAAGAGATAGATGGAAAGGGCTTTCAATTTGGTGGGCCAAGTGGGGGGAATTTTCACCCACTCCTGCCGAACAGCCGGCGGAGTTTTTCTGCTGTTGGCCGACACCCTTCGGACGATGTTTCGCTACCGGTTGCGCTGGGATCAACTCCTGGAGCAGATGTACTTCATCGGAATCCGGTCGCAGGTGGTGGTCTTGACCACGGGGGCCTTCACCGGCGCGGTTTTTGCCGCCCAAGTGTGGTTTCAGTTCAAGCGTTTCGGCATGGAGTCCGCCATCGGGCCCACGGTATCCATTGCCATGTGTCGGGAGCTGGGGCCGGTGCTTTGCTCCTTGCTTTTGGCCGGCCGGGTGGGCGCGGCGATGGCCGCGGAGTTGAGTTCGATGAAAATCACCGAACAGGTGGATGCTTTGCGGGCCCTGGGGGTCTATCCGACCGAATACCTGATCGTTCCCCGTTTTCTCGCTCTGGTGATCTCGGCGCCGGTTCTGACGGGCATGGCCCTGGTGACCGGAATCGGAGTCGGCTACTTTGTGGCGGTACAAATCTTCGGGGTGGATGGGGCCTATTATTGGGACAACACGATCAAGTACACCGACCGCAAGGACGTGCTTATCGCGTTGATCAAGGCAGTCATCTTCGGGGTGATTATCGCGGCCATCGCCTGCCACAAGGGAATGAACTGCCCGCCGGGAACCGCCGGCGTGGGAAAAACCACCACCGAGGCAGTGGTCAACGCATCCTTGGCCGTCCTGATCACCAACTTTTTCCTGACCGTGTTGCTGAACGCGATCCTCTATTCCAACTAGGTATCCCATGCTGGAGCTGATCAATATCCGAAAGAGTCTGGGGGGGCAGGAGGTTTTGCGGGGGGTCAATCTCAAGGTTGGGCCGGCGGAAAAAGTGGTTGTCATCGGACGAAGCGGTTGCGGAAAAAGCGTGATGCTGAAACACATCATGGGGTTGCTGAAGCCGGATGCGGGTCAGGTCATCTTTGAGGGAACGCAACTCACGGCTTTGGGGGAGGAGGCGTGGAATCCCTACCGAAGAAAAATCGGAATGCTTTTCCAAGGGGCCGCTCTCTTCGATTCCCTTTCCGTTTTTGACAATCTGGCTTTCCCCCTAAGGGAAGAAGGCGAAAAGAGTGAGAAAGTTTTGCGGGAGAAGGTGGCGGAGGCGCTGAAGATTGTTTCCCTTGGTGGCACGGAGGAAAAAATGCCGGCGGAGTTGAGCGGAGGAATGAAGAAGAGGGCCGCCCTGGCCCGGGCCATCATCCGAAAGCCGGATCTGATGATGTATGACGAGCCAACCACCGGACTGGATCCCATCGTCGCGGACAGTATCAACCGCCTCATCCTGCATTTGGGCAAGATGTTTGGCATGGCTTCGATTGTCGTGACCCACGACATGACCAGTGCTCGGATGGTCGGAGACCGGATTGCCTACCTGCATGAAGGTAAGATTTACTATGAGGGCACGCCGGATCAGGTGGATCGCTGTGAGGATCCGCTGGTGCGCGACTTCGTTCGGGGGCATGCTCCGGGAATCGACGTCACCGGATAAAAACAGAAAGGGAACCCATGAAAGAAAACCAACTGGAGGTCAAAGTCGGCTTTTTTGTTCTGGCGGGACTTTTGGCCATCGCCTCCCTGGTTGTGGCGTTCGGGAAGTTTGGGAACTATTTCCGTCAAACCTACCCCATCATTGTCGAATTTGAGGACGCCCGGGACATTTTGAAAAATTCCAAGGTTCTCCTGCGGGGCGCCCAGATCGGCACCGTGGCGGACACGCCCAGCTATCATGTGGGGCAAAACTTTGTCGAGCTGATCCTGAGAATTGATGCCGGCACCGAGCTTCCCACGGGATCGAAGTTTCGCATCGACCAATACGGCATGCTGGGGGATCGATTCGTGCGAGTGGTTCCGCCCGAGAAGCCGGACGGTACTTTCTTGGCCACCGGGGCCCGGGTCAAAGGGGAGCAGGAGGCGGGGTTGAACGCGGTCATGGCTTCGGCGGGCCCGGCTTTGGATGAGATCCGTTCCGCGGCCAAACGAGTCGATGAGTTTGCTAAATCCGCGACCGGACTCCTCAACGAAGCGCAGCAGGGCAAGGGGCCGCTATACACCCTGATGAAGGACGAAAAGATGGCCCGGGACATGAAAAACCTGATGGCGAACCTCAGAAAGCACGGGGTGCTCTTCTACAGTGACGACTCCAACAAGGGGGGGGATGAGGAAGTCTCCAAAAAATCGGAAAAAAAATCCGCCCCCAGCGACCGTTCGCGGCCGTGAAGCGGGACGCCGGGGCCATCCTCTTGGCCGCCGGACAGGGGCGGCGCTTGGGGCACGATAAGTCGATCACCGAAATCGCGGGTCGTCCTGTTTTTGCCCATCCGATGGAAGCTTTGCTTTCCTCGGCTGGGATTGGAACCGTGGTTTTGACGGTCCGGAGCGATGTGAGGGAGGATGCCCGTTGTTGGGTGGATAAACATTTTCCGAACGACAGGGAGCGGGTGAAGGTGATCGAAGGGGGGAAGGAAAGGCAGGATTCGGTTTGGGAGGGGCTGGAGGCCTTGGGAGAGGAAGTGGAATGGGCAGTGGTGCATGATGCGGCCCGGGTTTTGTTGACGAAACAGCTGGTGGAAAGGGTTTTGTCCGAGGCCCGCCGGCATGAAGCGGCAGCCGCCGCCAGCAAGATGTCGGACACCGTCCGGGCCACGAATCCCGCAGGGCAAATTCTCCGCTGGGTCGACCGGGAGGGGTTGTGGCGGATGGAGACGCCACAGGTGGTTCGTAAAACCCTGTTACAGGCCGGGCTCAAGAAAGCCCGAAAGGATCAGGTGGTTGTTACGGATTGTCTGGCGGCCGCCGAGTTGGCGGGAGTCAAAGGCGTGTTGGTGGAATCAGGCGAGCCCAACTTAAAAATCACGGTTTCCGGGGACTGGGTTTTGTCGGAGGCCTGGCTCCGGTTGCGAAAATAGTTCACTAGCGCTGACGGGATTCGAACCCGTGTATGGTCCTTGAAAGGGACCTGTCCTAGGCCTCTAGACGACAGCGCCAAAGGAATCCAAGACAGTACCCAACTCGGCGTATCGGCCAAGGCAAAGCTTAGGGTGGTCCTGATTATCCATCTATATATCATGATAAGTTGATATATAATTCGACAAAAGTGGCGGTCCTGGCTAGGGTGCGAGGATGGAACCGAAGGAAAGAGTCCTCATTCGCCGACGCCAGTTGGAGAAAGCCCTGGCGAAGCGAATCGTGTTGATGGACGGGGCAATGGGAACGATGGTTCAACGTCATAAGCTGTCGGAAAAAGATTTCCGCGGAGAACGTTTTGCCGCCCACGGAAAGGATCTGAAGGGAAATAACGACGTTTTGGTGATCACCCGGCCCGATGTGATTGGCCAGATTCACCGGGAATATTTGGAGGCGGGGGCGGGAATCATTGAAACCAACACGTTTAACGCCACCTCCATCTCCCAAGCCGATTACGGTCTGGAAAATGCGGTGGGGGAGATCAATTTGGCGGCGGCCCGTTTAGCCAGAAAGGTGACGGATGAGTTTTTGGCGGCTCATCCCGGAAAAGAGGCTTGGGTGGCCGGAGCCGTGGGGCCCACGAACCGAACCGCCTCCATGTCCCCAGATGTGAATCGTCCGGAATACCGCGCGGTGACCTTCCGCCAACTTTCGGAGTCCTATGCAGAGCAGGTCCGGGCTTTGATCAAGGGAGGTGTGGATGTTCTTTTGCCGGAGACGACTTTTGACACCTTGAACCTCAAGGCGGCCCTTTGGGCGATGGAGGAGGTTTTCGACGAGATCGGATTTCGTCTTCCGGTGATGATCTCTGTCACGATTACGGATGCTTCCGGTAGAACCCTGTCCGGGCAGACCACCGAAGCCTTCTGGCACTCCATCCGTCATGCCCGGCCCTTCAGCGTGGGCATCAACTGCGCCCTTGGACCCAAAGAGATGAGGCCTTACATGGCGGCTTTGTCGAAAGTGGCGGACTGTTTCGTGAGTTGTTATCCGAACGCCGGCTTGCCGAACGCCTTCGGGGGGTACGATGAAACCCCGGAGCAGATGGGCGAGGTGTTGGGGGAATTCGCCCGAGCAGGATTTCTGAACATGGTGGGTGGATGCTGCGGCACCACACCCGACCATATTGCCGCCATCGGAAAAGCGGTTGCGGGGGTGGCACCCAGGGTCGCCCATCCTCCCGCTCCCTCCACGACCCTTGCCGGGCTGGAACCTTACACGATCGGAACGGGGGGATCCTTCACCTCGATTGGGGAACGAACCAACGTGACGGGTTCCCCCAAGTTTGCCGGTTTGATCCGGGAAGGGAAATTTGACGAGGCAGTGGCGGTGGCTCGTCAGCAGGTCGAGGCCGGGGCCAATATGATCGATATCAATTTTGACGAGGCCCTCCTCGACGGGGAGGCCAGCATGACGCGCTTCCTGAATTTGGTGGGGAGCGAGCCGGAGATTTCCCGTGTCCCCTTGGTCTTGGACAGTTCCAAGTGGTCCGTTCTGGAGGCGGGCTTGCAATGTGTCCAAGGAAAGCCGGTGGTCAACTCGATTAGCCTCAAAGAGGGCGAAAAAGTGTTTTTGGAGCAGGCCCGCAAAGCCCGAAAATACGGGGCGGCAGTGATTGTCATGGCTTTCGACGAGGCGGGGCAGGCCGCGGACAAAAAAAGAAAGGTGGAAATTTGCCGGCGGGCCTATGGGTTGTTAACCGAGAAGGCCGGTTTTGCCCCGGAGGATATCATTTTTGACGTCAACGTGCTGACCGTGGCCACAGGGATCGAAGAACACAACAACTACGCCGTGGAATTCATCGAAGCGGTTCGGGAAATCAAGCAGACCCTGCCGGGATGCAAGACCAGCGGGGGGATCAGCAACATATCCTTCTCCTTCCGGGGAAATAACCCGGTCCGGGAAGCCATGCATTCGTGTTTCCTCTATCACGCGATTCAGGCGGGCTTGGACATGGCCATCGTGAACGCAGGGCAGTTGGCCGTGTACGAGGAGATTCCGGGCGAACTGAAGGCCAGGGTGGAAGATGTCTTGCTCAATCGGCGTCCGGATGCCACTGAGCGGATGTTGGAATTTGCCGAGACGGTCAAGGCCGGTGGGAAGGCGGTCGTCAAGGATGAGGCCTGGAGAAAAGGTCCGGTGGAAGAACGTCTGCTGCATGCCTTGCTCAAGGGAATCACCGATCACATTGATCAGGACACCGAGGAGGCACGTTTGCAATACGGCCGTCCCCTGGAGGTGATCGAGGGCCCCCTGATGGGAGGGATGCGCAAAGTGGGGGATCTTTTCGGGGAGGGAAAAATGTTTTTGCCCCAGGTGGTGAAGAGTGCCCGGGTGATGAAAAAGGCGGTGGCGTATCTGACGCCTTTCATGGAGAAGGAAAAGGCGGCCGCGGGAAAGAGCACGCAGGCGGGCAAGATCCTGATGGCCACGGTCAAGGGGGACGTGCATGACATCGGGAAAAATATCGTGGGGGTGGTCCTCGCCTGTAACGGGTATGAAGTGGTGGACTTGGGGGTCATGGTGCCTTGCGAAAAAATCTTGGCGGAGGCCAAAACCCACGGGGTCGATGTGATCGGGCTGAGCGGTTTGATCACCCCCTCGTTGGATGAGATGGTGACGGTGGCATCCGAGATGGAGCGGGAGGGCCTGAATGTTCCCTTGCTGATCGGAGGAGCTACCACCAGCGCGGCCCACACGGCGGTCAAGATCGCCCCGGTCTATACAGGGCCGGTGGTGCACGTGATCGATGCGTCCCGGGTGGTGGGGGTCGCTCAGCAGTTACTATCCGAGGAGAAGAGGGCCGCCTATCTGGGGCAGATTCGGCAGGAGCAAGACAAGCAGCGAAGGGATTTTGCGGATCGTCAATCCGGGCAGAAGCTCCTTTCCCTGGGGGAGTCGCGAAAAAATGCCGCTCGCTTGGATTGGTCGACCGACCCGGACCGACCGGAGTTTCTGGGGATCAGGGTCTTTGATCATTTCCCCCTGAAGGATCTGGTGGAGTATATCGACTGGTCGCCGTTTTTTCATGCCTGGGAACTAAGGGGGCGATACCCGAAAATCCTGGATGATCCCGTGGTGGGCACGGAGGCACGGAAACTTTTTGCCGATGCCCAAGTTCTGCTCCAGAAAATACTCGGGGAAAAAAGAATCCGCGCCAGGGGGGTGATGGCCTTCTTTCCGGCCCAATCGCAAGGGGATGACATCCTGCTTTACGAGGATGAAAAAAGAAAAAAAATCAAAGCCCGGGTGCACGGGTTAAGGCAGCAGGCCTCCCGGACCGATGGCCAGCCCAACCGCTGCCTCGCGGATTTCATCGCTCCTCTCCATTCAGGGAAAAAAGATTATCTGGGGGCTTTTGCCGTAACCACCGGGCATGGGGTGGAGGAGTGGGCGCGGGAGTTGGAAAAGGAACTGGATGACTACCAGGCGATTCTCCTCAAGGCATTGGCCGATCGGTTGGCCGAGGCTTTTGCGGAAAAAATGCACCAAATGGCCAGGCAGGCCTGGGGATTTGGGAGAAAAGAAAAGCTGACGGCGGAAGACCTCATCGCTGAGAAATACCGGGGAATCCGCCCTGCCGCTGGTTATCCTGCGTGCCCGGATCACACCGAAAAACGCGGGCTGATGGCCTTATTGGAGGCTGAGAAAAATGCGGGGATACGACTTACAGAGAATTGTGCCATGACACCGGCCAGTTCGGTCAGCGGGTTATACTTCGGCCATCCCGAGGCTCGTTATTTTGCCGTGGGATCCATCCAGCGCGATCAGGTCGAGGATTATGCGCTTCGAAAAGGGATGACGGTGGCGGAAGTTGAAAAGTGGCTCAGACCCAATCTCGCCTATTCGGTTTGATGGGCGATTGTTCCCTGACCCATATCCTATTCCATTGACCGTTTTTTGGGTCGCTTTACCTTGAGGCCTATGAAGATTCGCATCGTTGGTTGCATTCTCTTGGGGTTGGCGATTCTTGTTCCAAAAGGGATCGCCCAAGGAAAAAAGGAGAAGGAAAATCTGGAGTTTGGGAAGCTGCAGGATCTGGAAATTTCCCTCACTACGGTGCCGGATTCTGTTGGAACAGGCGGCAAACCTGCGGTGATTTTGGCGGATAGCAAGGCCTCGCAGGATGGTCGTTGGCTGCGGATCGATGTCCCTTTCCAGACGAAAAAGAAAATCACTCCCGAGCTAAAATTCAAATTCTATTTGGAGGGATATGAGGTGGTGGAAGCGGAGGAAGGTGGGAAAAGCACTGAAAAATTCGTGATTTTGAGTGGGGAGGCCATTTATCGTGACGTTCCCAAGGGGGATAAACATTTCGCCGGAATATTCCTTCCCCCGGGTTCGGTGGTGCGGTTCAGCGGAACCAAACCGAATGGGGATATGGACTGGAGCGAGAAAAAACTCAACCTGCGGGTGGAGGCTTTGGAGGGGGGAGCACCCTTCGAAAGTTTTTTTGATCTCATGGCGGAAAAAGAAAAGGGACCAAGTGGTCGTGGGGGAAAAAAAGATCCTGCATGGCATAAAAGTCCCGAGGCGCAGGAGGTGGTCGGGGCTTTGTTGGTCGTTCAGGAAACCCCTTTTTGGCCCAAGGATTACAAGCGGTATCCGCAACCCAAAAAGCCTTAACCCGATCCCCCTCTGATTTGATGGCATCTTTTCCCCGCCGGATTGTTTTGGATATTGGAGCGAGTCAGATTCGCTTGGGGGAGGTGATCCCCGACCGGAAGGGAGCGCCCTTGTTGCGAAACTTAAGGGTAATGGAGTTAGGCATCGACCCCACCAAAAATACGGAATTTTTCCCCGCAGTTCTTCAGGCTTTGGACACTCTTTTCCGATCTTCCGGCATCAAATCTGGAGCTGCGAGTTTTTGTATCGGGGGACCATCGGTCTTTACCCGGGTCATCAAGGTTCCGCAGTCGGATCCCAATCTGGTCAAGCAGATGGTGGGATATGAGGCGCAGCAAGCCATTCCGGCGATTGATGAGGCCTGTTGGGATTTCCAGCTATTCCCCTCGGGTGGCGGTGCGGAGCTGGAAGCCATGATTCTTGCCATCAAAAAAGACTCCGTGGAAGAAATGATCGCGGCGTCAACCAGAGCGGGTCTTCAGGTGGAAGGGGTGGAGTTGGCTCCGGCGGCCATTATCAATGCGTTCCGCTACAACTACCCGGAAATTCAAACCTCCACCCTAATTCTTGAAGTGGGTGCGCGGTCGACCCATATCATCATGGTGGAGGGGACAAAAATCTTTTGCCGGATTGTTCCTCTGGGGGGAGCCAGCGTCACCCAAGCGATCGCCACAGATCTACAGGAGTCCTTTGCCGGAGCCGAGACCCTGAAGAAAGCGAAGGGTTTTGTTCATCCCGGGGGGTCGTATGAAGACCCGCCTGATGAAATTACCGCCCGGATCAGTAAATTATCCCGTGGAGTGATCACCCGCCTGCATACCGAAGTGGAGCGATCGATCACTTTTTACCGCAGTCAGCAGGGCGGGAGTCGCCCGGCGCAGGTTCTTTTGGCCGGAGGGGGTGCGGGACTTGGGTTGATCGACTTCTTTTTTAGGGAGAAACTGAAAATTCCCGTACAACATTTCCAGCCATTCCGCCGCCTGGCCGTGGAGGGGGGCATTCCGATGGAAGTGCAAAAAGGATTTCCAGGATGGGCTTGTTTCGTGGGTACCGCGATTCAAACCCTGCCGGACACCCCATGTCGCCTAAACATCATGGCGAATCTCAAAAACCAGTCGCTGGGGAAACAAAAAGAAAAGCCGGCCATGGTGGTGGCGGGTTTGGCTCTCGTGAGTTTGCTGCTGCTTCCGGGGATTCATGGGGTATGGCAGGCCCGCAAGGTTGAGAATCTTGTCTCCCCGCAGAAAGCCGAGGTGGAGGAGGCGGAAGGGGTTTTGGGGAAAATGCAGGCAGAGCAAAAAAAAGCCGAAGACAAGCTGGCCCGCCTAGAAACGGTCATAAAGCTTCAGCAGGAACAAAGGCGTTGGCCGGCCTTGTTGGAGGAACTGAGGCTTAAGATTCCTTCCGGCATGTGGATCAACCGGCTGGGTTTGGCTTCGGCTCCGGTTTCCGAGAGCGCGGGCGAACTCTCCCCAAAAGCCTCCGCGGCAAATCCGGTGAAAAAAATCCCCGTTTTGGAGATTTCAGGAATGTTTGAGACCAAGTCGGAGGAGGCTGACGCGCAGGTCGTCGAGCAGTTTCGCAAGG